>ERZ1027013.96-NODE-96-length-41576-cov-14.878327_pt1 | contig 41576 bp, 37 predicted proteins | sample MGYA00519446_ERZ1027013 | MGnify/ENA primary metagenome ERZ1027013 (study PRJEB26926, sample SAMN06164699) | human gut metagenome | biome: ENVO:00009003; feature: ENVO:2100002; material: ENVO:00002003 | host: Homo sapiens | place: USA | collected 2012 ... | reverse complement strand
GAGATCAGCCTCGGTCTCGTGGGCTCGGAGATGTGTATAAGAGACAGATATAATGTGTTAAATCAAAAAAATAAAAGAGCAACACAAAAACATGTTGCTCTTTTTGTTAAAAATGATTCGACTTTAAGAGGATTATTAATCTGTCAGTTTTACTTTTAGAGTATATGTGAAAATCAAAAAAGAAATCAAATTAGCAGGGTGCTTTTTCTTCTATACTATATGAATTTATAAAATACGGCAGCCAAAATAACTATCAACAAAATTACGATGGCGGCGATTAGCCATTCCGATGTATTTTTTTTAGGTTCGGGTTGAGGAGGATAATAACTTCTTTGGGAATAACTAAAAGTATTTTTATTTGAAAACATATCATTTTTAATGGGTGTTTTGTAATATAGCGCTAAAGGATCGGTTCGGTTTAATATTTGCTGATAAAAATTTTCAAGCCATTCGGTATCGTAGGGTGTACAAAGATTCTCTTCATATGCATCGTTATCGTGCGCTATACGGTTGCGTATGTAACGGTAATGTTTCAGCTGATAATAATCATCTTTCCATGTTTTAACTGAAAATATTTCTGCCTTTATTTTTTCCATATCTTCAATATAACCTGAAATGCCTATGCCGTTCATATCTTTGCACAGATTATCAAGGCGTTTGTATGATGTCATAAATCCCATAATTCTCTCCATTATAAAAGCCGCAAAAGTGACATTTTGCGGCTCGTTTTTGCGGACAAAGCCGCATTTATGGCGGAGACGGCGAGATTCGAACTCGCGGGGGATTGCTCCCTAACTGATTTCGAGTCAGCCCCGTTATGACCACTTCGATACGTCTCCGTATATTTTTTGTTTGAATATCATGATTATTATCACGATTTTATAAGCTGATTAGTTATTGCTTATGAGAAAAAACGGCAACCAATCACTTACAGTTATTACTAAAGAATTGTATATCAAACGGGGGCGTTTGTCAATGATTTTGTGTTGAAAACGAACTTTCAATATGATAAAATTAACTTATTATTACTATTAAAAGGCGGCATTTTGATGATAGCAATTATTGATTACGGAGCGGGAAATCTTATGAGCGTTAAAAAGGCTCTTGATTTTATCGGCGAAGAAAATATTATTACGGCAAAACCCGAAGAAATTGAACTTGCAGACAGGGTGATTTTGCCTGGCGTAGGCTCTTTCGGCGACGCTATGGAATCTATGAAACAAAGGGGACTTGTTGAAACGGTCGAGAACGCTGCGCTTAGCGACAAACCGTTTTTAGGCATATGCTTGGGTTTACAGCTTCTTTTTGCCAAAAGTGACGAGAGTCCTGAGGCGAGCGGTCTCGGTGTACTCAAAGGCGATATTTCTCTTATTCCGTCAAACGGTTTAAAAGTGCCGCATATCGGTTGGAATTCAGTTGAAATAGCCGAAAATAGCAGATTATTCAAAGGTATACCTCAAAATACATATTTTTATTTCGTTCACTCCTACTATCTTAATAATGCAGATAAAAACGATGTTGCGGCAGTAACGCATTACGGTGTTGATATTGAATGTGCAGTTGAGCGCGGCAACTTGTTTGCAACTCAGTTTCATCCTGAAAAAAGCGGTGAAGCAGGACTTGAACTTTTGAGAAATTTTGCAAGAGCGGAGGTTTGATTTTATGTATGCTAAAAGAATAATACCCTGCCTTGATGTAAAAAACGGAAGAGTTGTAAAAGGTGTTTCATTTGTTGATTTAAGAGATGCAGGAGACCCTGTTGAGTGTGCGGCTGCATATGACAAAGCCGGAGCGGACGAGCTTGTTTTGCTTGATATAACGGCAACTCACGAGGGCAGAAGCACGATGATAGATATTGTTGAGCGTGTTGCCGCAACTGTGTTTATCCCGTTTACGGTAGGCGGCGGTATACGCACCGTTGACGATTTTAAAGAACTCCTCAGAGCGGGTGCGGATAAGATTTCCGTAAACTCAGCAGCTGTGAGAAATCCTCAGCTTATTAACGACGCCGCATATAAATTCGGAAGTCAGTGTGTTGTATGCGCAATAGATGCCAAAAGAAAGCCTGAAGGCGGCTGGGAAGTTTACCTCAACGGCGGAAGAATTCCAACAGGTATAGACGCTGTTGAATGGGCAAAAGAGGCTTACAGCAGGGGTGCAGGCGAAATTTTGCTCACTTCTATGGATTGCGACGGTCAGAAAAACGGTTATGATATTGAATTGACAAGAGCCGTTTCTCAAAGTGTTGGAATACCCGTAATAGCTTCAGGCGGAGCAGGAAAGGCAAGCCATTTTTATGACGCTTTTACACAGGGAAAGGCAGATGCCGTCCTTGCGGCAAGCCTTTTTCATTTCAATGAACTGCCTATACCTGAACTTAAAAAATATTTAAAAGAAAACGAGATACCTGTCAGAATGTAATGTATAGCTAAAGGTGATTATTATGGAATATAAAATTGTACCTCAGCCACAAAAAATTAAAATAGTAAGCGATAAAGAATTCAGCTTCAAGGCTGTTAAACTCGGCAAAAATCCTCTTTCTCAAAACGCAGAAAAAGATTTTCTTGATTTCTTTGAATTTGAGAAAAGCAAAAACGAAAATATCCTTTTTGAGCTCGATGAAAGCATAAAAGAAGAGGGGTACCGAATGGTACAGCAAGGCGGAATGATAACAATATCGTATTCCGACCCTGCCGGAGCATTTTATGCGCTTCAAACTTTGAAACAGATGCTTCATCAAGGCAAAATGAACCTTTGTGAATTTGAAATTGATGATTATCCCGCATATCCGTACAGAGGTTTTATGCTTGATGTGGGCAGATATTTTTACAGCGTTGATGATGTTAAAATATTTATAGACAGAATGGCGCTTCATAAACTCAACCGTTTTCATTTTCACCTCACAGAGGATCAGGGCTGGCGTGTTGAGATAAAAAAATATCCGCTTCTCACTCAAATAGGCTCAAGGCGCAGTCATACGAATTTCAACAATACTCCCCACGGCGGATTTTATACTCAGGAAGAAATCAAAGATATTGTTGATTACTGCCATTCAAAATACATAAAGGTGATGCCTGAGTTTGATGTTCCCGGTCATTCAAGAGCGGCAATTGCAGCATATTCTAATCTTGCCTGCTTTGAAAGAGAATTGCCTGTTGCAACTCATTGGGGCGTTAAAAAGGATGTTCTTTGTGCAGGTAAAGAGAGTACATACAGATTTGTTTTTGATGTTATTGATGAACTGTGTGAACTTTTCCCTGACGGATTGTTCCATATAGGCGGCGACGAAGTGCCCAAACACCGCTGGAGCCTTTGCCCCGAATGTCAGAAAAAGATTAAAGAAGAAAATTTGAAAAATGAAGCTGAGCTTCAGGAATATTTCATGAATAGAGTGTATGACCATCTTGCCGAAAAAGGGTATGAGGTGTTTATGTGGAATTATGATAATCTTCACCCGAGAATACTCAAAGATGAAATAGGCTATACATTCTGCGGTGGAGAAACAGGCGGCAGAAAGTGTATCGACACTGATACGGATTCATATTATTTTGATTTGCCGTATGCCTATGTTTCGCTTGAAAACACTTGCAATCATAAATTACCCGACAGCGCTGTGGGAGCAGAGGCACAGGTTTGGACGGAGTATATCCCCAATATTAAAAAAGCCGATTCACTTGTTTATCCGAGGCTTGGCGCAATGTGCGAAACTGTGTGGAACGGCAAAAACAGTTACGAGAGCTTTTTAGAGAAACTTGAGTATTACAATTCTTTTCTTGATTTGCTCAGGATTCCGTACTCTCTCGGAAAATCAAAACTCACTCCTCACGGTTTGCGCAAAAAGCTTTCAGGTCTGTGGTTTGAGCGCCGCCAGCTTGACTGGGAGGGGCTTACGATTTTGATTGACGATAAAAAAGTTGAAAAGCTTGCAAAAAAAGTTAACAGATGATGAACAAACGCCGCCCGAATAATAAGTTTGGGCGGTATTTTTTTTAAAATTTTTACTGCTTTTTCAAAGTGTAAACATACAGTTGTAAATATTTTATTACGGCTGTTAATGGTAATTAATTGTGATTGAATAATGAAATTTTAAATGCTATAATATAATTGATTATTTATTTAAAACAGATTATAAATTATCGGAGGATATTAGTGAAAAATAACAACGGCGATTTGAATGAAAAAGACAATATAGTTATCGGCAGAAATGCCGTTCTTGAACTTCTTAAAAGCGGCAGAGAAATTGAAAATATAATCATTGCAAAAGGCGAAAGGGAAGGTTCTGTAAACCAAATAGCGGCGCTTGCCAGAGAAAAGGGCGTAGTAATTAAAAATGCAGACCGTAAAAAGCTTGATTTTATGTGTGGCGGAGCAAATCATCAGGGTGTTATAGCAAATGTTCCCGCTCATGAATACAGCAGTGTAGAGGATATTATTGCCGCTGCAAAAGAAAAAGGCGAGCCGCCTTTTATCATCATTTGCGATGAAATTGAGGACGGCAGAAACCTCGGCGCAATTATAAGAACGGCAGAGGCTTGCGGAGCGCACGGGGTTATTATTCCTAAGCGCAGAAATGCAGGGCTTAATTTCATAGTTGCAAAAACCTCATGCGGCGCGCTTGAGTATGTTAAGGTTGCAAGAGTTTCAAATCTTAGTTCTACTATTGAAATGCTCAAAAAGGAAAATATTTGGGTGTATGCCGCTGATATGGACGGCGAGCCTTGGTGTAAAACCGATTTTTCGGGCGGTGTTGCTCTTGTTGTAGGCAGTGAGGGCAACGGCGTTGGCAGACTTGTAAAGCAAAACTGCGATGTTATCGTAAGCCTGCCTATGAGAGGAAAGGTAAACAGCCTTAATGCTTCCGTTGCGGCGTCGGTTATTATGTATGAGATAGCAAGGCAAAGGCTCGGTCTTTAATTGTGAGTGAATGTGATGAATGAGAACAATGAAAAAAATCTGTCAGTAGAGGAAATTCTGCGTGAGGCGGAAGAGGTACTCAGAAGTATTGACAGAAAATCAGAGGAAACAAAGGAAAAAATAAAAAATGTAAACGAGCCGCTTGAAGCTGAGGAGGACGATGTAAAGGCTTATGTTCCGTCAAGTCCAAAGAGCGGCGTAAATGAAAAAACCACAAGGGTTGTATTGCCTGACGACGGGGACGAAGAAATGAAAGTAGTTCCCGAAAAGCCTTTAAAACAGGAAAAAACACAAAATTCTGCCCCTGCGAGAGTGACGGATAAAACTATCGTATCGCCTGCGGACGGAAAAACGAGAGCAGTCAGAACGACTGATAAAACTGCTGTTATTTCTGGCTCTTTCTCAAAGAAAAAAAGATTTTTCCCCCGTGAGGACGCTTACAGCGAAACTCCGCCTGAAATTATTGAAAAGGCGGCAACTATTAAAAGTAAATCAAGATTTGACAAAACACTTGATTTACAGGAAATACCCACTATTCTTGCTGTTGAGGAGCTTGATAAAACAAGAGTAATGCTCTCTTCAGAGCATGATGATATAGAAAATAATGCATTTGAAGAGGAGTATGACAGCTCAGACCAGATAAAAATGAGCGGATTTGACGACGAGGTGTCGGAAATTCCGACAATCGACGAGGAAACTGCGGAAGAACAGCTTAGACTTCGCAGAGAAGAAAAAGTAAATAAATTCAGACTGTTCACGCAAGAAGAGTTAAATTCAGACAAGGCGAGCGAAGCTAAGAAAATTAAATTTGACGATTATAAAGACAGAAGCGAAAGAACGCAGACTCTTGAAAGGCTTTTTAAAAAGAAAAACAGCGTTCAGCTTCAGCTGTCTTTCACTGTTGTTTTGGGCGCGGTGCTGTTTATTCTCACGATTTTGCAGGACACGCCGTCTATGCCGTCTGTTTTTAACGGCACATTCGAGTTTTATATAACTGCCACCGTTTTATTTGCGTTAATAGTTCTTTTAAATATAAAAACTGTAATACATGGGCTTGATTTCAGAAAAGGAATAAACAGTGATTTTCCTGTGACGGTGAGCGTGCTTGCCGCACTTTGCAGCAGTCTTACTCTTGCTGTCAATCCTGACCTTTATTTCAGCGGCGGTTCATTTTTGGCTCCTGCGTCCGTCTTTGCTCTGTTTATGAGTGCGGCGGGTAAACGCCTTGTGCTTGTAAGAATAATAAAGAATTTTGAGTTTCTAACTAAAAACGGCGATAAATCCACTGTTGAGGATATCGTAAACGAAGTTGATGCAAGCATTATTTCAAAAAATATGCTTGATTCCGAGCCTTATCTTAAATACAGCGTAAAAACAGATTTTCCCACAAGTTTTCTTGAAATTTCTTTTGCAAACGAGCCAGCGGACAGGATTTCAAAAGTGCTTTCACCCGTGCTGATAGGCTTTAATGCCGCGCTTTTTGTTGCAATAGGTCTTATTTTCCAAAACTGGGAAACAGCGTCTTATTTCCTTGCGGCAGGGCTGATTATTTCCTGCCCCGTTGTAACTCTTACGGCAACAAATACTGCTCTTTGCGCCGTTTCAAATGCGCTTGAGAAAAAGGGCGCTATGGTATGCGGCTTTGAGGGCGCACATTATATACATAATTCAAATGCGCTTGTAATGGAAGCGTCAGACCTGTTTTCGGCACGCTCCTGCTATCTTCACGGTTTCAAGACATTTAACGGCACAAAAATAGACGACGCTATTCTTCAGACTGCGGCTGTGATAATTAAAACTAACAGTCCGCTTGCAAGTGTGTTTGACGATGTTATCGTAGGGAAAAAATCAATTCTTCCCGAAGTTGACGGCGTTGTTTATGAGGATAAAATGGGCACTTCCGCTTGGATTTACCAAAGGAAAATTCTTGTAGGAAACAGAGAACTTCTTAAAAAACACGGCGTTTCAGTGCCGAAAATAGAATACGAAAATAAATATACCAAAAAAGGCAGAAAGGCGCTTTATCTTGCAGTTGCGGGGAAAATTTCCGCAATGTTTATTGTCAGCTATTCCGCTGATTCTGCTCTCAAAAAAACGCTTAAAAAACTTGAAAAAAGCGGTATCACAGTTATTTTGAGAAGCTGTGACCCTTATATTAATGAAGAAAGTTTAACTCAGCTTTTTGATGTGCCTGAGGGATTCATAAGGGTTATGACGGCTTCAAACGGCAGAAGTTTTGAAAAATACAGTGAAGCAGTGGCGGAAAAAAGCCCTGCGTATGCTGTTCACGATGGGTCTGCTTTGGCATTTTTCTCAACCGTACTCGGAGCGGATAATCTTGTAAGCACGGAAAAAATCATTTCGGCGCTTTCGTCTTTCGGCTCGGCAATCGGTTTCGGCGTTGCGGCGCTGCTCGCATTTGTGGACGGGCTTAGTCAGTTGAACGCTGTAAATATTGTAATTTTTCAGCTTATATGGAGCGCATTTGTGCTTCTTGTTACAAAATTGAGAAAAACAGGTATAAAATAGAAAAACAAATCAAAAAATAAATTATGAATATAACGGCAAAGCCGTTAAAAAATATATCCGCAGAAATGCGGTGAAAGGGAGATTTAATTATGAAAAATCTTGAAGGAACAAAAACACAGGCAAACCTTATGGCTGCTTTTGCAGGTGAAAGCCAGGCGCATACAAAATATCAGTACTATGCTTCAAAGGCTAAAAAGGACGGCTATGTTCAGATAGCTAATCTTTTCACCGAAACAGCTATGAATGAAAAGGAGCACGCAAAAATTTGGTTTAAGCTTCTTCACGGCGGCGCTGTACCTCAGACAACTGACAATCTTAAAGATGCTGCGTCAGGCGAGAATTATGAGTGGACAGATATGTACGCTACATTTGCAAAAGAGGCTAAGGAAGAGGGCTTTGACGAAATAGCTTTCCTTTTTGAAGAAGTTGGCAAAATCGAAAAAGAACACGAGGAAAGATACCTCAAGCTTCTTGAAAACATTGAAGGCGGTCTCGTATTCAGCAGAGACGAAGAAAAGATCTGGAAATGCGGCAACTGCGGTCATATCGTTATCGGTAAGGAAGCACCCGAAGTATGCCCCGTTTGCGCACATCCCAAGGCTTATTTTGAAATTAAAGCAGAAAATTATTAATAATTTACGCCCGGCGGTTTTGCCGCCGGGCGTTTTAAGCAGATTTGGAGAAATGCTATGTTTTACCAGTTTTCAGACGATGTTACAACAGTTGAAACAGACAAGATAGACAGCCATTATGTTACGGCGGGGTATGTAACAATCTCGGAATTTGAAAAAATATACGATAAATTCGGCTTTGCGGTTTCCACGGTGGATATGCTCAAGGATGATAATTTTCACTCCCGTTTCGGCGTTGAGGTATATGATGACTATTGCTTTACAAAACTTGCCGTTATCAGTGCGCAGGATGTAAAAGCAGAAAAAGATTCGCTTGCCATTTATATTAAGAAAAATCTGTTTATAGTTGTTGATATAAGAGATAAAGACTGTTCCACAAGGGATAAGTTTTTGGAGTCGCTTGACAAGTATTCAGCCATAAATATTACTCTTGAAAAACTGATATATTCTTTCCTTGACAGCCTGACAGGCAGGGATACAAAAGTTATTGAGGATAAGGAATTTGAAATAACCCGCCTAGAGGAAATTGTTTTGCATGACCAGGCAAAGGATAATTTTAACCTTCAGCTTCTTCAGATGAAAAAAGAGCTTCTTGCCATGAGAAATTATTACGAGCAGTTAATAGATATCGGCGAAGCGCTTGAAGAAAATGAAAACGAGATTTTTGACGAAAATTATCTCAGATATATTTCAAATTTCACAAATAAAACCGTTAGGCTCAGGGATGATGTAGAGCTTTTGAGAGGCTCAGTAGTCCACTTGCAGGACGCGTATCAGTCATATATCGACCTGAAAACAAATCATAATATGCAGCTTTTTACGGTTATGACAACAATATTTTTTCCGCTTACCGTTATTGTAGGCTGGTACGGAATGAATTTTGAATATATGCCCGAATTGAAATGGAGATACGGCTATATTTTTGTAATCGTGCTCTCCGTAGTAGTTGTTGCCATCTTGGCAATAGTGGGCAAAAAGAAAAAATGGATAGGATAATTATTACACATGAACATAAACGAAACACTCGCCGCGGAATTTAATTTAAAACTTTGGCAGATTGACAATACCGTGGCGCTTATTGATGATTCAAACACAATTCCTTTTATCGCAAGATACAGAAAAGAGGCTACCGGCTCTCTTGACGACCAAATTTTAAGAGAAATCTATGAACGCCTTGAATATCTGCGTTCATTGAACGAGCAGAAAGAAAAGGTTTCTGCTTCTATTACGGAGCAGGGGGCGATGACAGATGAAATTGCTCTTGCAATCGAAAACGCAAAAACTCTTACCGAAATAGAGGATATTTACCGCCCGTACAGACCTAAGAGAAAAACCCGTGCGTCCGTTGCAAAAGCCAAGGGGCTTGAGCCGCTTGCTCTCAAAATTTATGAGCAGGATTATAAATTTAGCCCGTTTGACGAGGCACAGAACTTTGTAAACGAAGAGGTTGAAACGGCTGAGGACGCTGTTAACGGTGCGCTCGATATAATTGCGGAAATGATTTCCGACGATGCGTCAGGCAGAAAACAGCTCAGATATGTGTGCAGAGCGCACGGCGATATTTCTTCGACAGCCGCAAAAGATGATTTGGGCGTTTACGAAACTTATGCCGAATACAGCGAACCTGTTTCAAAAATTGCTAACCACCGTATTCTTGCAATAAACAGGGGAGAGAAAGAGGGATTTTTAAAGGTTTCTCTTAATCTCGATAAATCACACGGTATGAGCGTACTTACAGGACTTCATGTCAAAAACGATTCAGACAGCGCAGAACTTGTGCGCCGTGCCGCTGAGGATGCTTACACAAGGCTTGTTTTCCCAAGCATAGAAAGAGAAATCAGAAACGAGCTTACGGACAGAGCGTGCGAGGACTCAATCAAGGTTTTTGCAAAGAATACCGCTCAGCTTCTTATGCAGCCTCCTGTTAAGGGAAGAGTTACAATCGGTCTTGACCCCGGTTATAGAACAGGCTGTAAGGTTGCCGTTGTTGACGAAACGGGCAAAGTTCTTGACACCGCCGTTATTTACTGCGCTCCGCCTCACAGCAAAATAGAAGAGGCTAAAAAGATTATCAAAAATCTTGTTAAAAAATATGGCGTTAAAATGTTTGCAATCGGAAACGGAACTGCTTCTCACGAAACGGAAGTGTTTGCCGCTGAAGTTATAAAGGAGCTTGACTGCGGAATTACTTATATGGTTGTCAGCGAGGCTGGAGCTTCTGTTTATTCGGCATCAAAACTTGCGGCGCAGGAATTTCCTCAGTTTGATGTTTCTCTTCGTTCCGCTGTTTCAATAGCAAGAAGACTTCAGGACCCGCTTGCGGAACTTGTAAAAATAGATCCCAAGGCAATCGGTGTTGGCCAGTATCAGCACGATATGCCGCAAAAGGAACTTGCAAGTGCGCTTGACGGTGTTGTTGAGGACTGCGTAAACTCTGTCGGAGTTGACCTCAATACTGCATCGCCGTCGCTTTTGTCAAGAGTTGCAGGTGTTTCAAGCGCTATCGCTAAAAATATTACTGTTTACAGAGAGGAAAACGGTTCGTTTACATCACGAGCACAGCTTAAAAAAGTTCCAAAACTTGGGCCGAAAGCCTTTGAGCAGTGTGCAGGCTTTTTGCGTATTTCGGATTCAGACAATGTTCTTGACAACACTGCCGTTCATCCTGAGTCTTACCCTGCCGCAAAGAAACTTCTTAAAATATGCAATGTTACCGATGATGATATAAGGCACGGTAATATCTCTCTCATAAATGAAAAAGTTAAGACCTGCGGAACTTCTGCACTTGCGGATGAGCTTGAAATAGGCGAGCCTACGCTTTGTGATATTATCAAAGAAATCAGCAAACCGGGCAGAGACCCCCGTGAGGAGCTTCCACAGCCGCTTCTCAGAACGGATGTTATGGGAATTGAAGACCTTAAAGCAGGTATGGAGCTTAAAGGCACAGTAAGAAATGTTATAGATTTCGGCGCATTTGTCGATGTCGGCGTTCATCAGGACGGACTTGTTCACATCTCGCAGATTACAAACAAGTTTATAAAGCACCCGTCAGATGTTTTAAAGGTAGGGGATATAGTAACTGTTTGGGTGCTCTCTGTTGATGTTCCCAAAAAGCGAATTTCTCTTACAATGAAAAAGCCTGAAAATTCCTGATTGTTTTAAATTTAATACAAATATAAAAAACTGCCGTGTCATTTAAGACACAGCAGTTTTTTTGTTGCTATATTTATTTAAGCAGAGATTTGTACATCTTTATGTATTCGTTTGCTGATTTGCCCCAGCTCATATCACAGCGAAGCGCTCTTTCAACAAGCGTAGGCCAATATTCTTTGTTATTGTATGCGTCAACTGCTCTGTAAATTGCGCCGAGCATATCATAAGCATTATAAGTTTTGAATGTAAAGCCGTTTCCTTCGCCGTCTCCGCTGTCTGTGATAGTGTCTTTAAGACCGCCTGTTTCACGCACAATCGGAACGGTGCCGTAACGCAGAGCAACCATCTGTGAAAGTCCGCACGGCTCGCTCTTACTCGGCATAAGGAACATATCTGCACCTGCGTAAATTTTTCTTGCAAGGTCGGGAACAAAACCAAGTCTGAGACCGACTTTGTCAGGGTACTTATCGTGCAGTTCTCTGAAAAAGCTTTCATACTGCCATTCGCCTGAGCCGAGAACAACATACTGAATATCTCTTTCCCAAAGGCTCTTTTCAAGCACTTCTTTCATAAGGTCAACGCCCTTATGTCCAACAAGACGGGATACGATTCCTACGATAGGCGCTTCGGGTCTTACTGCAAGCCCCATTGCTTTTTGAAGCTCTTCCTTATCGACAGCTTTCTTTGAGAAATCGTCAGCGTTATAATTAGCCCAAATGTCAGGGTCTGTTTCGGGATTATAGCTGTCCGTATCAATACCGTTGAGTATTCCGCACAGCTTCCAAGAACGCTGATTTAAAATTTGGTCAAGTCCGTGAGCATACCACGGGTCTAAAATTTCCTTTGCATATGTGGGAGAAACGGTTGTAACCTTGTTTGCACATTCAATTCCTGCTTTAAGGAAGTTTACAAGACCGTCATACTCGATAAGATTGTTATATGCACTGTCGATTCCCAAAACATCTTCAAGAAGTTCGTTTCCGTATTTGCCCTGATACTGAATATTGTGAATAGTGAAAACGGTTTTGATGTTTTCATAACCCATTCTGGTTGCATAATAACAGGTGTAATACAGGGGAGTGAGTGCCGTCTGCCAGTCGTTGCAGTGAATAATATCGGGTTTCCAGTCTATTGCGGGAATTATTTCAAGAATTGCTCTTGAGAAAAATGCAAATCTTTCAGCATCGTCATAATGACCGTAAATGCCGTCTCTCTTGAAATAATATTGATTGTCAAGGAAATAGAACACAACGCCGTTGAGTTTTGCCTCAAAAATTCCGCAATACTGGCGTCTCCAGCTTACAGGTACGGAAATTGAGGTTATGAACTGCATTTTGTCCTTATATTCCTGCTTGATTGAATCATAAAGCGGCATAACTACACGGCAGCCGATTAATCTTTTTCTGAGCGCTATAGGAAGCGAGCCTGCCACATCACCGAGTCCGCCTGAAGCCATCCACGGATTGGCTTCTGACGCTGCAAATAAAACTTTCATATTTTACCTCCAATCGGTGTTAAATTCGAGTGCCCTTAGTGAGCGTAACAGGGAATGTTGCCGCTCCAGAAAGTTCAACACCGTTGTTAATGCTTACTTTTTTATCCGCAATAACATAATTGAGTTTTGCGTTTTCGCCTACTGTTGTATCCTGCATAAGAATACAGTTTTTAACAACAGCGCCTTTTGCAATTTTTGTGCCTTTAAATATAATTGAGTTTTCAACGATTCCGTCAATTATACAGCCGTCAGCAACAAGTGAGTTTGTAAGTTTTGACTCGTGGCCGTAAAGTGAGGGCATATCGTCCCTCTCCTTGGTATAAATCGGAAAATCTTTGTTGAAAAGTTTATGTCTGCTTTCTTTTTCAAGAAGCTTCATTGAAACATCATAATATGCCTGAACGGAAGAGATTGCGCCTACAAATGAATCTGTTGCGTCATAAGCGTGAATCTTAAGGTTTTCAACATTCGCCATAAGAACATTTTTCTGGAAAGATATTTCGTTTTTTGAATGTGCAGTTGTAATAAGAGTTTCAAGAAGATATTTTTTCATAATCACAATGTTTGCGCTGTGGTAAACATTGCCGTCGCTCTTCTTGTCAAGGCTCATTTCTATAATTCTGCCGTTTTCGTCAACCTTGTCAAAGCAGAGAATATTGTCCGTTTTATCGGGCATAGGTGTATTTATACCAACGATTGTAATATCAGCGCCTGATTCCTCGTGCTTGTCAAACAACGCCTCGTAATCAAGGGACATAACATTGTAGCAGTCGCTCATTACAACATATGACTGAGTGCTCTGGTCAAAGAAACCTCTGTTGCCGTAAATAGCGTCAATTCTGTTGCCCCACATCGTGGCTGTGCCAACATTGAACGGGGGAAGAATGTAAAGTCCGTCATTTTTTCTGCTTAAATCCCACGGCTTGCCCGTGCCGAGATGGTCCATAAGCGACTGGAAATTAGCGTTTGTGATAACGCCGATTTTTGTTACACCGCTTTCTACCATATTTGAGAGCGGAAAGTCAATAAGTCTGTAACGAGAGCAGAACGGAACGGAACCCATTGTTCTCATTGCGGTGAGGCTGTCTAACGCACCCTCGTGAACATTTGCAAATATGATGCCTAAAACTTTTTTACCGTTCATCGTCACACCTCCTCGCCGGATTTAATCATAACTCCCGGCTCAACTGATTTTCCGTTTGTGATTTTTGCGCCTGCGCCTATAACTGCAATGCCCCAGTTTTCGGGCTTTTCAAGCAATTCGGGAATTTCGCCTATTTTTGCGTTTTCTTCAATAACTGCGTCCTCGGCAACTATTGAATAATATACCTTTGCGCCTTTCTTAATAACTGCGCCCGGCATAATAACGCTGTATCTTACATCTGCGCCCTCTTCAATAGTAACATTGCTTGAAATAACGCTGTAATCAACATTTCCCTCAATCTCGCATCCCTCTGATACGGAGGATATTTCAACTTTTGCGTTTTTGCCTATGTAATGCGGAGGGCTTGCAGGTGTTCTGCTGAATATCTTCCAGCTCGGGTCGCTTAAATCAAGGTCTACATTCGGATTGATAATGTCAAGGTTTGCTTCCCAAAGGGAATCGATAGTACCTACATCTTTCCAGTAGCCCTCAAACGGGAACGCAAACATACGCTCTCCTGCGCCCAGCATTTCGGGAATGATATTTTTACCGAAGTCGTTTGCCGAGCCCTCAGTGTTTTCATCCTCAATGAGGTATTTTCTCAACTTGTCCCAGCTGAATACATAAACGCCCATTGAAGCCTTGTTTGATTTCGGCTCTGCAGGTTTTTCCGCAAATTCGTAAATCTTGTTGTTTTCATCAGTTGCAAGAATTCCGAATCTTGAAGCTTCCTCCCACGGAACTTCAAGAACAGCGATTGTGCAGTCTGCATTGTTCTTCTGATGAAAATCAATCATTTTAGCGTAATTCATTTTATAAATATGGTCGCCCGAAAGAACAACAACATATTCGGGGTCATACTTTTCAATGAAATTAATGTTCTGATATATTGCGTTGGCTGTACCTTTATACCATTCTTTGCCGCCGATAGCTTCGTAGGGGGAGAGAACATGAACGCCGCCGTTTTGTCTGTCTAAATCCCACGGCTGGCCGTTTCCTATGTAATCGTTAAGTTCAAGGGGCTGATACTGGGTAAGTACGCCGACTGTGTAGATGCCGCTGTTAACGCAGTTTGAAAGCGGAAAATCTATAATTCTGTAATTTCCGCCGTAGGGAACTGCGGGTTTTGCAATGTTTTTTGTTAACACTCCAAGACGGCTTCCCTGACCGCCTGCAAGAAGCATTGCAACAACATTTGTTTTATGTGCCATAAACACATTTCCTCCTTATTTATTTAGACTTTTCAATGAATATGGCGTTTAATCCGCCGATTTTTAATCCTATGCTGTAATCAAAATTATGCATTGGTTTTTTAGATGCCTTGTATGTTCCCGAAAGTCTTGATTTGTTTCCACCGTATTTTTTGAGGTTGGAATCAAATATTACCTTATAAGTGCCTGCCTCGGGAACGCCTATTCTGTATTCCTTGTGCTCGTTGGGCGTGAAATTGAAAACGCCGATAATCTCTTTGCCGTCTTTGCTTATGCGGCGAAAAGCAATCGTTGAGTTTGCGTTGTCATCGCTTGAAATCCAGCTGAAGCCTTCCCAGCTGTAATCAATCTCCCAAAACTGCGGGTTTTCAAGATAGAAATGATTGAGCTCTTTTGAAAAATCCTGAAGTTTTTTATGCTTTTCGTAATCAAGAAGAAGCCAGTCTAAGCCGTCTTCATAAGCCCATTCCTTAAACTGTCCGAATTCCTGACCCATAAACAAAAGCTTTTTGCCTGGGTGAGCCATCATATATGATAAGAACAGCCTCATTCCCTCGAATTTCATATCGTATTCGCCGGGCATTTTGTTTATAAGACTGCATTTGCCGTGAACAACTTCGTCGTGGCTTATCGGAAGTATAAAGTTTTCTGAAAAAGCATAGAAGAAACTGAATGTTATGCAGTTGTGGTTTCCTTTTCTGAAAAGCGGGTCAAGCGAGGTGTAGCGGAGCATATCGTTCATCCAGCCCATATTCCACTTGAAATTGAAACCGAGACCGCCTACATCGGGCGGCATTGTTATCATCGGCCAAGCCGTTGATTCCTCGGCAATCATCATAATTCCGGGATGTTCCTTGAACATTGCTGAGTTTAACTGCTTGAAGAAATCAACCGCTTCAAGGTTTTCGTTAGAGCCGTATTTGTTCGCAACCCACTGCCCAGCCTGTCTGCCGTAGTCAAGATAAAGCATTGATGCAACGGCGTCTACTCTGAGTCCGTCAAAATGAAACATATCAGCCCAATACATTGCAGAAGAAATCAAAAAGCTTTTGACTTCGTTTCTGCCGTAGTCGAAAACTCTTGTGCCCCATTCCTTGTGCTCGCCTTTTCTCATATCCGAGTATTCGTAAAGCGGCTCGCCGTCAAACTCGTAAAGTCCGTGTGCGTCTTTCGGAAAATGAGCAGGCACCCAGTCAAGAATTACGCCTATTCCTGCGTTGTGGCATTCGTCAACGAAATACATAAGGTCGTCAGGAGTGCCATATCTTGATGTGGGGGCGAAATACCCTGTAACCTGATAGCCCCAAGAACCGTCAAAAGGATATTCCATAAGGGGCATTATCTCAATGTGGGTGTATCCCATCTCTTTTACATAGGGAATAAGTTCGTCCGCCATTTCACGGTAAGAAAGGAAATCTCCGTTTTCGTGCCTTTTCCATGAGCCAAAATGGATTTCATAAATGTTTACGGGCTTTTCAAGGATACTGCCTTTCTGAGTGCCCTTAATCCATTTTGAATCTCTCCATTTATAATTCCCGAGCTCGTACACTTTTGACGCCGTGCCGGGTCTTGTCTCACAATGAACACCGTAAGGATCTGATTTGTAAACCGTTTCACCGCTCTTAGTAAAAATAGCGTATTTATAGCAGTCATAGATTTTTACGCCGTCTATGACTGCTTCCCAAATACCCGGAGCAATAGGAAGCATACGGTGTGCTTCGGTATCCCAGTTATTGAAATCCCCGCAGACGGAAACAGCCTCAGCGTGCGGAGCCCATACGCGAAATGCAAAGGTATCTCCTTTAATTCTATGTACGCCGAAAAACTGATATGCCCTGTAATTCTCACCTTTGTTGAAAAGGTATACGGGGAATTGGTATTCTTCTTTTATCATATTCACCAAATCATCTCCTTTAGGCAATGATGTAATTCTTGACAAAGCGGTAATTCGCACAAAACAGCGCCGCTTTTTACGATATAACAATCTATAAAATTATACCTAAACATATTGTAACATCATATATAGCAACATTCAAGTGGTATTTTGTATAGTTTGTTACAAGAAAATTTGTGAAAAATGGAAAACTTGTGCAATTTGTTACAAATTCGACTGATTTTTCAAACAGGGTAATGTGAACATTTTTTAAAAGTCTGAAATTTCGTTCATCATTATTAATAATTTTGGATGAATAATTGATATTTTTTTAATTTATTTTTCTATTGATTGAATATATATGTATATGGTATAATTGTTAACGGAATTTTCCAACCTGCTGTTGAGGTGTATTGTAGAGGTGATGGGTACGAAGGATATAATAATCGTTTATCCCGTTAAGGAAACTGCGCTCTCAATACGCTCTCTTATCGAAAAAAACGGCTTTCATGTCTCTCATGTCTGCGCTTTGGGCTCGTCTGCGCTCGAAATAGCTTATGCAAAACAAAAGGGAATTATTATCTGCCCTTTTCTGATGAAAGATATGAGTTCGTCAGACCTTGCCGAGCAGGTTCCTCAGGGATTTGATATTATAGCCCTTTCCAAAAACGGCTCGGAGCAGTATATGGGAAATATGATTACTCTGCCCCTGCCGATGAACAGAAATGATTTTCTTTGCACGATTGCAATGCTCGCTTCAAGCAAATCAAGCTTTACACGAAGAAGCGAGGACGAAGAGGATTATATTTTAAAAGCAAAGCAGGCTCTTATGAGTTGCGAGGGTATGAGCGAAATGCAGGCGCATAAGCATCTGCAGAATATCAGTATGAAAACAGGCAAAAAGCTTGTCGCGGTGGCTATGGATATTCTTGATAAGCTGACATAGTTTTTATTAGAGGTGTTTTTATGAAGTTCATTAAAATGCACGGTTGCGGCAATGATTATGTTTATATAGATTGTTTAAAAGAAAAAGTTGAAAATGAATCGCAAACAGCCGTTCTTTTGTCAGACCGCCATTTCGGTGTCGGTGCGGACGGCCTTATTCTCATCAAAAAAGGCGTTTCGGCAGATTTTGAAATGGTTATGTATAATGCCGACGGTTCAAGAGCGGAAATGTGCGGCAACGCTATTCGCTGTGTTGCAAGATATGTTTATGACAGCGGATATGTAAACAGCTGTGAATTTACGATTGAGTCAATGGGCAAGGTTAAATATATAAGCCTTATTCTTGACGGTAAAGAAGTAAAGGGCGTAAAGGTAGATATGGGCGCGCCTATACTTAAATCAAGCGATGTTCCCGTTAAAAGCGAAAGCGAAAGGGTAATAAGTGAAAAAATAAATGTCGGCGGCAGGGATTTCAATATGACCTGCGTTTCAATGGGCAATCCCCACGCCGTTATGTTTATTGATGAAAGCCCTAAGAATTTTGAGCTTGAAAAATTCGGTCCGATGTTTGAAACCCACGAAATTTTCCCGAACAAAGTGAACGCAGAATTCGCAAGGGTTATAGACAGAAAAAATATTGAAATGAGAGTTTGGGAAAGAGGTACGGGCGAAACGCTTGCGTGCGGAACAGGAACCTGCGCAACCGTTACCGCCGCAATTCTCAACGGCTATACAGATAATGATGTTACAGTTCATCTTCTCGGCGGAAAACTTGAAATAAGCTGGAACGGAGATGAAAACGGCAGCGTGTTTATGACAGGTCCTGCTCAGTATGTTTTCAGCGGCGAAGCAGATATTGATAAGCTCGCCGAGGATAAAAAGAATAGAGAAAGCGATTAATTATTCCAAATCACAGGAGGTAATAATATGAAGATTAATGATAATTTTTTAAAGCTTGAGAGCTCATATCTGTTCTCAACCGTTGCAAAAAAGCAGCGTGAATATCAGGAAAAGAACCCCGATAAAGAGGTTATCCGCCTTTCAATCGGCGATGTAACAAAGCCGCTTGCTCCTGCCGTAATCAAGGCTATGCACAAGGCTGTTGACGAAATGGCAGATGAGGCTACTTTCAGAGGATATCCGCCCGAGCACGGCTATGATTTCCTTATCGACGCTATTTATAAAAACGACTATGCAGACAGAGGCATTGATATTGAAAAGGACGAGATTTTCGTTTCTGACGGTGCAAAGTCTGACTGCGGTAATATCGGCGATATTTTCAGCACAGACAATAAGGTTGCAATCTGCGACCCCGTTTACCCCGTATATTTTGATTCAAATGTAATGAGCGGAAGAAACGATATTGTTCTTATGCCCTGCACAGCGGAAAACGGATTTATGCCCGAAATTCCGAAGGAGAAGGTAGATGTTATCTATCTCTGCTCACCCAACAACCCGACAGGCGTTACAGCTACGAAAGAACAGCTCAAGGCTTGGGTTGATTACGCAAACGAGAATAATGCTCTTATTCTTTTTGACTCAGCTTATGAAGCTTTTGTTACAGATGATTCACCGAGATCTATTTACGAAATCGAGGGCGCTAAGACCTGCGCAATCGAACTTCGCTCATTCTCAAAAACAGCAGGCTTCACAGGAGTTCGCTGCGGTTATACAGTAGTTCCCAAGGACCTTGTTTTCAACGGTACAAGCCTTAATCCTCTTTGGGCTCGCCGTCAGGCTACAAAGTTCAATGGCGTAAGCTATGTAACTCAGAGAGCCGCAGAAGCTGTTTACAGCGAAGAGGGCAAAAAGGAAACTAGAGAAATTCTCGCTTACTATCAGAGAAATGCAAGAGTTATTTTCGATACTCTTACAGAAGCTGGCTTTACCTGCTACGGCGCTGTTAACTCACCGTATGTTTGGCTTGCAGTTCCTGAGGGAATGACTTCTTGGGAGTTCTTTGACGATTTGCTTGAAAAGTGCCAGGTTGTTGGTACTCCCGGAGCAGGCTTCGGCGAAAGCGGCGAGGGTTATCTCCGTTTAACAGGCTTCGGCAATTATGAGAAAACACTTGAGGCTGTTGATAGAATTAAAACAGTTTACGGAAAATAATAGTATGTTTCGGCATTTGCCGTTTAAAGAAGTATAAAATTTTTGGAGGATATACAAATGACTAAAACAGAGCAGTTGTATGAAGGAAAGGCAAAAAAAGTTTGGGCAACCGATGACCCTGACATCGTTATTGTTGACTACAAAGACGATGCAACAGCGTTCAACGGTAAGAAAAAGGGAACAATCGCAGGCAAAGGCGTTGTTAACAACAAAATGTCCAACTATCTTATGCAGATTCTTGAGGCAAAGGGAGTTCCCACTCACTTCGTTGAGGAGCTTTCAGACCGTGAAACAGCAGTTAAAAAGGTTTCAATCGTTCCCCTCGAGGTAATTATCCGTAACCGTGCGGCAGGTTCAATCTGCAAAAGACTCGGTCTTGAAGAGGGTATGGATTTCGTAGCCCCCTCAATCGAATTTTCATATAAGTGCGACGAACTTGATGATCCGCTTATTTCAGAGTATCACGCTATCTCCTGCGGCTTTGCTACAAGAGAAGAGGTTGATACCATTAAAGAAATGGCATTCAAGGTTAATGATGTTCTCAAAGAGTACTTTGCATCAATCGGTGTAGAACTTATTGACTTCAAGCTTGAATTCGGAAAAACTTCTGACGGCACAATCGTTCTTGCAGACGAAATCAGCCCTGATACCTGCCGTTTCTGGGATATCAAAACCCATGAAAAGCTTGATAAGGACCGTTTCCGCCGCGACCTTGGCGGTGTTGAAGACGCATACGCAGAAATGATGAAAAGAACAGGATTGGAAAAATAATGCCGAATAATACTTATAATTCACCGTTCAACGCTCGCTATGCAAGCAAGGAAATGCAGTATATTTACTCTCCTGATTTTAAGTTTAAAACATGGAGAAAACTTTGGATTGCTCTTGCTGAGGCGGAGCGTGAGCTTGGTCTTAATATTACTCAGGAACAGATAGATGAACTCAAGGCGCACGCAGAGGACATCAATTATGAGGCGGCACAGGAATATGAAAAGAAATTCCGCCACGATGTAATGAGCCATGTTCATGCATACGGCGATTTGTGCCCCAACGCAAAGCCGATTATCCATCTCGGCGCAACAAGCTGTTATGTAGGCGATAATACTGATGTTATCACAATGAGAGAGGCGCTTCTCCTCATCAAAAAGAAACTTGTAAACGCTATTGCAAGCGTTGCCAAGTTTGCAGATGAATATAAGGATATGCCTTGTCTCGGATTTACTCATTTTCAGCCTGCACAGCCCACAACCGTAGGTAAAAGAGCAACTCTCTGGCTTATGGACCTTGTTATGGACTATAACGAGATTGAGCATGTGCTTGACACTCTTATGCTTCTCGGTTCAAAGGGAACAACGGGAACACAGGCTTCTTTCCTTGAGCTTTTCAACGGCGACCACGAAAAGTGCAAAGAGCTTGACCGCAAAATAGCCGAAAAAATGGGCTTTAAATCCTGCTTCCCCGTAAGCGGCCAGACATACGCAAGAAAGCTTGACACAATCGTTTGCAACTGTCTTGCTCTTATTGCTCAGTCTTGCTGCAAATTTTCAAACGATTTAAGACTTCTTCAGAATCTTAAAGAAATCGAAGAGCCGTTTGAGAAGAATCAGATTGGTTCTTCTGCAATGGCTTACAAGAGAAATCCCATGCGCAGCGAAAGAATTGCGTCACTTTCTCGTTATGTGATGATTGACGCGCTCAATCCTGCATGGACAGCTTCCGCTCAGTGGTTTGAGAGAACGCTCGACGACAGCGCAAATAAGCGTGTTTCTGTTGCAGAGGCGTTCCTTGCAACTGACGGAATACTTGACCTTTATATAAATGTAACAAGTGGACTTGTCGTTTATCCTAAGGTTATTGAGGCTCGTCTTATGAGCGAACTTCCGTTTATGGCAACGGAAAATATTATGATGGACGCTGTTAAAAAAGGCGGCGACCGTCAGGAACTGCATGAAAAAATCCGTGTTCATTCAATGGCAGCAGGCGCAGTAGTTAAAGTTGAGGGCGGCAAAAACGACCTTGTAGACAGAATTGCGGCAGACCCGGCGTTTATGATGACGAAGGAAGAAATTCTTGCCGTTATGAAGCCTGAAAACTTTGTAGGCAGAGCGCCTCAGCAGACTGCTGATTTTCTTGCAGAAACAGTTAAGCCCATTCTCGATGCCAATAAAGATTTGCTCGGCATTGATGTGGAAATAAATGTATAAATAACCGGAGGACAAAATGATACAGTTAAGCGTTTTAAACACTTTTACCGATCTGTTTGCCAATTTCGGAAATATCGTATGGCAGCAGGTTGTCATGATTGCAATCGGCGGACTTCTTGTTTTCCTTGCAATCAAAAAAGAAATGGAGCCCACGCTTCTTCTCCCCATGGGCTTCGGTACAATCCTTGTTAACCTTCCCCTTTCAGGCGCTATCGGTGATGAAGGCCCGATAACAGTGCTCTTTAATGCGGGTATTTCAAACGAGCTTTTCCCGCTCCTTCTCTTCATAGGCATCGGCGCTATGATAGACTTTGGCCCGCTTCTTAAAAATCCGTGGCTTATGCTTTTCGGTGCTGCGGCACAGTTCGGTATATTCTTCACATTCTTTATCGCATCTTTCTTCTTTGATATTAAGGACGCTGCTTCAATCGCAATTATCGGTGCGGCAGACGGCCCCACTTCAATCTTCGTTGCGCAGGAACTCGGCTCAAAATATCTCGGACCAATTATGGTTGCCGCTTATTCTTACATGGCTCTTGTTCCGATTATTCAGCCGCCCGTTATCAAGCTTTGCACAACTAGGAAAGAACGCCTTATCAGAATGAAATATCAGCCCGGTGAGGTTTCAAAGCTTACAAAGATTCTCTTCCCGATTATCATTACAATCGTTGCAGGTCTTGTAGCTCCCAAATCAGTTGCTCTTGTTGGCTTCCTGATGTTCGGTAACCTTATCCGTGAGTGCGGTGTTCTTAACGCACTTTCAGAAACAGCACAGAATTCACTCGCAAATATCATTACTATCTTGCTCGGCCTTACAGTTGCATCAAGAATGTATTATGAAGATTTCCTTCAGTGGGATACAATCCTCATTCTTCTCCTCGGTCTCGTTGCTTTCGTATTCGATACCGCAGGCGGTGTATTCTTTGCTAAAATCCTCAACATCTTCCTTCCCAAAGAAAAGAAGATTAACCCGATGATTGGTGCGGCAGGTATTTCGGCATTCCCGATGAGCGGCCGTGTTGTTAACCAGATGGGTCTTAAAGAGGATAACCAGAACTTCCTTCTTATGCAGTCAATCAGCGTAAACGTTTCAGGTCAGATTGCTTCCGTTATCGCAGGCGGACTTATCTTGACTCTTGTTGAAGGTCTTATTTAAGGAGGGTAAATATGATTAGTATATTAGCAAATTTGGGTGCCGTTTTAATGGCAATCAATGCTGATTCTTGGAAGCAGACTCTTCCTGTTCTTGCAATCGGCATGGTAGGTATTTTCCTTGTTATCGGTGTAGTTATTCTTATCACCTACGGTCTTAATAAGATGTCAACAGGTAAAAAGAATAAAAAGGATAAAGGCGACAAGGAATAAATTTAATATTGTTATTGCTTTTGTAATAATAAATACATTAAGCCGTTCTCTTTTGAGAACGGCTTTTTAACATTTTCTTTTTCTGTTTTCAAGGTCAAAAACAAACACTGCGCAGGCAAGAGCCATTAAAACTGAAAGCGTTGCATTTACGCTTGTCAGCCTTACTATGGAATCTGAATAATTTGAAAAAACGGCTTGTTCTATCGGAAAAACACGAAGTAAAATTATACAGACAATATAGGAAAGTCCGCCGCCTGCAACACGCCATATAAAAAAGTCAAAGTACTTCATTTTTATTTCGCTTATTACGGTGAAAAGCTGTAAATGAATACATAAACCGCCGAAAGAAAGCAAAAAAGCCGTCTGCGGCAGTGAAAGATTTTTGCACGCCCCAGCAATTCCGCTTGTTATTTCTATTATCGGCATAAGCGTTTCGGGAAAATCAATACAGTACTGAACAGCGCAAAAAAGTATTATGTAGCAGGATATGCTTATTACGCTTTTTGCAGACTGGTCAACACTTTTGCACAGTGCGTCTGACGGTGAACAGGATATGTAATCAACAGTTCCTTTTTCTCGGCTTTTATCAAAAAAAGCAGTTATCATCGCTATTATTAGTGACGATAAAACGCAGGATGCAAATAAAATCAAACCGCATTTTCGGTCTTGAAGAAATCCTGTTCCAACAGCGGTTACAATAAACCCTGCACCGCCGCAGAAATTAAAGCGCATCATTCTTGCCGCCGTTTTGCTGTCTATATCATCGTTGAGATAAAGGCTTCTTGTTAAAAGCGCCCCTGTGGGGTATCCGCCGAGAAGTCCGAAAAATATTGCCGCACCCGTACAGACAGGCAGTCTGAATACGCCGTATGTAATGGGGGAGAGCAGTTTTTCAAGAACCCGACCTGCACCGCTGTTTAAAATAAAATTAAATATAATCAAAAGCGGCAGAAGACTCGGAATTATAACCTTTTCGGCAAGCGCAAAGCCGTAAAGCGCACCATCTTTTGCCTTATATGAAAAAATCATTAAAAGCCCGGCAACCGCTATTGAAAAAATAAGCAGAAAAGCGTCTTTTTTTATCTTCATAATATCACCTATATAATTCATATAAATTATTGGTGGTTTTATGAGAAAAAAGAAAATAAAAAATATAACGGATTTTCCGACTGAATATTTTACGGGGGAACCTCATCTCGAACTTTACGGCAATATGCAGTGCGTTGTGGACGGACTTAAATCTGTGCTTGAATATTCGTCAGAAAAAATAAAGCTTAATATCGGCAAAAAATGCGTAACTTTTCACGGAGAGGAGCTCCATATCGATTCTTTCACACCTGAGGGAGCGATTGTGGAGGGGTTCATAATGAGCCTTGATTTTTCCAATGCTGATTAAACTTATAAATCTTATTTCAGGATATGTAATTTTTACCTTTACGGGCGGTTTTGCTGATAAATTTATTAATTTGTGCTATGAAGAGAATATTAATATTAAAAACATTATATATTCTGAAAAGGCGCTGACTGCAAGATGCTCTATAAATTCTTATAAAAAGCTCCGTAAAATTGCGCAAAAAAGCGGCGGCAGGCTCAGAATAATAAAAAAGCGAGGTCTGCCTTTTATTCTTCACCCTCTCAAAGACAGATGGGGAGTTTTTGCGGGGCTTTTGCTGTTCGTTTTTATGACTTCATTTCTCACAGGCTATATTTGGAATATAACAGTAATAGGAAATGATACCTTGCAGCAGGCGGCTATTGTAGATTTTCTTGCTAAAAACGGCTTTAAAACAGGTGCAAGATGGGCGCAGACGGACAAGGAAAACCTTGAATTTGCCGTTATGGCTGAATTTGACGAGGTGGCGTGGATTTCCATAAATAAACTCGGCTGTCTTGCGCAGGTTGAAATCAGGGAAGCCGTAAAACAGCCCGAGGTTGAAGATGATACAAAGATAACAAATGTTATCGCAAAAAAAGACGGCGTTATTGTTAGCGTAACTGCACTCGGCGGCTGGGAAGCGGTAAAAGAGGGCGAAGCTGTTACAAAAGGCGATTTGCTTATTTCGGGCGTTTATGAGCCTAAAGACGAATATCAGGTGCTTCAGAAAAATCACTATGCACACGCACACGGAACGGTTATGGCAAAAACAGACGCAACAATTACGGTTAATGTTCCGAGGGAGCAGAGCATAAAAACCACAACGGACGAAAAAGAATTTAAATCTTTTTATTTTTACGGAATAGAAATACCGCTTTTTATAAATGATAAGAGGGAAAATTACCAAATCGATTATTCTAAAACATATCTTGTTGTTGACGGCTTTCGCCTGCCAATAGGCATATTCACTGAAAAACGGAGTTATTATTCAACCGAAAAGGAGAGCGCTTCAGATGAGGCGCTTGAAACACTTGCGGCTGCACAGCTTGAAGAAAGAAAAAAAGAAGAACTGAAAAACTGTGAAATTTTAGGGGAAAATATTGATACAGAGATTACTCAATCGGGAATAACAATAACTGCAAGCTATTCTCTGCTTGAAGATATTGGTGAGGAAAAAGAAATAATATTTTCAAACGAAAAGGCTGAAGATAAAGAAGAATAAAACTTGAAACGGCGAATGATGTGTGATAGAATGGGTGTGAAAAAATAACAGGAGGTTTAATCTATGCAAATGACCTTTCGCTGGTTCGGTAATAAGCTTGATACTATCTCGCTTGAGCAGATAAAGCAGATACCGAATGTTGTGGGAGTTGTTCCTGCGCTTCACGACCTGCCTGCGGGTGAACCGTGGACAATGGACCGTGTGCAGGCAATGTACGACGAAATTACTGCTGCAGGACTTTCAATGGAATGTATTGAAAGTGTAAATGTGCACGAAGATATTAAAATCGGTCTTCCAAGCCGCGATAAGCTGATTGAAAATTATAAAACATCAATCAGAAACCTTGCAAAAGTTGGCGTAAAATGTATTTGCTACAACTTTATGCCCGTTTTTGACTGGACTAGAACAGACCTTTATATGCCGCTTGCGGACGGCTCAACCTGCCTTTGCTATGACGGCAAACAGGTAGAGGGCAAATCACCCGAGGATATGTTCAAGGAAATTGACGACAATTCAAACGGTTACGCTATGCCCGGCTGGGAACCTGAGCGTATGGGCGAAATCAAAGAGCTTTTTGAAAAGTACAAGGGTGTTACTGCCGATGACCTTTGGGCAAACCTTAAATACTTTCTTGAAGCTATTATGCCCGTTTGCGAGGAATGCGATGTTAAAATGGCTATCCATCCGGACGATCCGCCATGGGGAATTTTCGGACTCCCGAGAATTATTACCGGCAAGGACGCTCTTAAAAAGCTTCTTGAAATGGTGCCCAGCAAGTATAACGGAATTACTCTTTGCACAGGTTCGCTCGGTGCAAGTCCTAAAAATGACCTTGTTGATATTATCAAAGATCCCGTTATCGGCAAGCGCATCTATTTTGCTCATCTTCGTAATGTTTCTATCAATGACCAGTGGTTCAACGAAACAGCACACGAGAGCAGCACAGGTTCTCTTGATATGTATGAAATCGTTAAAGCGCTTCAGGAAGCAGGCTTTGACGGTTATGTTCGCCCTGACCACGGCAGAATGATTTGGGGCGAGGTTGCAAGACCCGGTTACGGTCTTTATGACAGAGCTCTCGGAGTTTGCTATTTGAACGGACTTTGGGAAGCTGTTGAAAAAAGCAGAAAATAAAATATGAACGGCTAGGCGGTGTTTTCCTGAGCCCACGCAGGACAAGCGTTTCCGCCGTGCAATGCCGAATTATATAACTTACTTTAGCTGATTTGTGGGCGGAAAGGCTGAAAAATTATGACACATGAAAATTTAAAGGGCAGAGTAGCTGTTGTAACAGGCGGCGGCGGTGTTCTTTGCGGCGCTTTTGCAAAAACTCTTGCAAAGCAGGGCTGTAAAGTAGCTGTCCTCGATTTGAACGAACAGGCTGCTCAGGCTTGCGCAGATGAAATCAATGCTGACGGCGGCGAGGCTATCGCTGTTGGATGCAATGTTCTTGAAATTGAATCAATGCAGAAAGCAAGAGATATTATTGCAGAGAAACTCGGTACCTGCGATATTCTTCTCAACGGCGCAGGCGGAAACAATCCCAAGGGCACAACAACAAAGGACACTCTTGAAAAGATAGACCTTGTTCAGAAAGACGAAAATATCAAAACTTTCTTTGACCTTGACCCTAACGGAATTAGCTTCGTTTTCAACCTCAACTTCCTTGGAACTCTTATTCCTACACAGGTTTTCGCAAAGGATATGGTTGAAAAGGAAAATTCCTGCATCGTTATGGTTACTTCAATGAACGCATACAGACCACTTACAAGAATTCCTGCTTATTCTGCTGCTAAGGCAGCTGTTAAGAACTTTACGGAGTGGATGGCTGTTCACTTTGCTCCTATGGGCATTCGTGTAAACGCTATTGCACCCGGCTTCTTCTCAACAAAGCAGAACAAAGCGCTTCTTTGGAATGAGGACGGCACTCCGACAGAGAGAACAGGCAAGATTCTTGCCGCAACACCTATGAACAGATTCGGCGAGCCAGAAGAGCTTGACGGAACTCTTCTCTTCCTCTGTGACGAGGCTTACAGTGGATTCATCACAGGAGTAAGCATCCCTGTAGACGGTGGATTCAACGCTTATTCGGGTGTATAATTTATATACTGATAAAAATAACTGCCATGGCAGCGGCTTTCGCTGTCGGGCAGTTTTTCTTTTAATGGTGTTTAATATTATTGCATAATTATTTTATATATGGTAAAGTAAAGCTGAAATGATATTGTAAAGGAGGAATGGTTATGAGCGCAGGTGCATTAGCCGCTGTAATAATTGTTGCCGTAATCGTTTTGTTAATTATAATTTTGGGTGTATATGTTGGTACAACATATAATTCGCTTATCCGCAGAAAAAATTCTGTTGAAGAAGCGTTTGCAACAATGGATGTTTACCTCAAAAAGAGGTGGGACCTTATCCCAAACATCGTTTCCGCAGTTAAGGGCTATGCAAAGCACGAGGCTGAAACGCTTGAAAGGGTAATTTCTGCAAGAAATGTTCGTTATTCGGATATGAGCGAGGATGAAAAAATTTCCGCAAACAGCGAAATTGCCAAGGGTCTTGCTTCAATAAATGTACTTGCTGAGCAGTATCCCGATTTAAAGGCAAATCAAAACTTCCTCGATTTAAACGCTCAGCTTCAGCAGACGGAAGAGGATATTGCAAATGCCAGAAAATATTATAATGCCGTTGTTAGGGATTACAACAACAAGATAGAAATGTTCCCTTCAAGCATAATCGCTTCTATGTTTAAATTCGGCAAAAAGCAGATGTTTAATATTGAAAACGCAAGCGAAAAAGAAGCTGTAAAGGTGGAATTTTAATGTCAGCTTTAAAAAGATTAACCGTTTTTGTTTTAACTCTTGTCTGCACCGCCTTATGCGCTTTTCCTGCTCAGGCAGCAGATTATGATAATGAGCCGTATTATATCACTTCATACCATGTTGAAATGAATGTAACTGAGGATAATATTCTTCAGATTACAGAGGATATTGACGCTTATTTCAATTCTCCTCGACACGGAATTATGAGATATATCCCCATAAAAAACAGGGTTGAGCATGCGGACGGCTCAAAGGCTGTTACCACGGCGAAAATCACTTCCGTAAAATGCAGCGAAAACTATTCACGCTCTACGGAAAATTCTGAGCTTGTGCTTCAGATAGGCGATGAGGATACAACAGTAACAGGGCCAAAACATTACACGATTTCGTATAATTACGCCCTTGGTGAAGATGTAAACGACGGTATTGACGAACTTTATTTCAATATCATCGGTACGGGCTGGGATACATATATTCAGAATGTTTCTTTTGAAATAAATATGCCTAAAGAGTTTAACAGCGATATGCTCGGCTTTTCAACGGGAAGTTACGGCTCGGCTGGCACTGATGATATTGAATACTATGTAAACGGCAATAACATAAGCGGTTCTCTTACTCGTGATTTACAGCCTTATGAAGCGTTTACCGTAAGACTTGAATTGCCTGACGGATATTTTTATTTCAATCATACCGCCCATGCAATAAAACTTGCTCTGCTTGTTCTTATCCCGGTGCTTTGCTTTATTTTCGTTTTGATTATGTGGTCAAAATTCGGCAGGGACAGGGATATTATAAAGGTTGTTGAATTCTATCCTCCAAAGGGTATGAGCAGTGCAGATGTTGCTTACTGGAACAAGGGAATGGTTACTAATCAGGACCTTGTACCTCTTTTGATTGAACTTGCGAACGAGGGATATGTCGCTATCAGAGATACGGGCGACAGCAGAAAATATATTGCAGGCGATTATGTTATTGAACGCCTGAAAACTTATTCGGGTGACGATGTAAACAAAAAGATATTCTTTGACGGGCTTTTTGAAGGCGGCAGAAATTCCGTAACTCAAGATGACCTTGAAGAGAAATTCTATGTTCACCTTAATAAAATCGCCGCTAATTACAACACATTTGAAAACCGCAAAAAGGTATTCTCAAATGTATCTCTTAAAATGAGAATGTTGTGCTGGTTATCCGTTGTTGTTTCTGTCGTTATAGATGTATTCATTTATAATAATACTTTCGGTGTTAATGACAGATACGGCGCATTTGCGGCTGGAATTGCCGTTTTGGCGGCGGCGTTTATCCTTTCTTTCTTCGTGCGCAAGAGAACAGAAAAAGGCCACGATACACTTCAAAAAATAAAGGGCTTTAAAATGTTCCTTGAAACAGCCGAAAAGGAAAGGCTTGAAACTCTTGTTTTTGACAATCCTAAGTACTATTATGATATTCTGCCTTATGCCTATGTTCTCGGCGTTTCCGATGTGTTTACGGAAAAATTTGAGGGAATTGCGCTTGAACCACCCGAATGGTACAGGGGCACCTCTGCGTTTGACAGAGTGCTGATGTTCAGCTTTATGAACAGTACACTTCGCAGCTGTCAGCAGGCAATGACTTCTGCTCCGCAGACTTCCTCTTCGGGCGGTGGCGGTTTCTCAGGCGGCGGCTCAGGCGGCGGTGGCGGCGGAAGCTGGTAATCGCAAAAGAGTTTTAAATATACTAAGTATTAAAATGAAAACCCCGTTCTTGGAAGGGTGAAATCTTCCGAGAGCAGGGTTCTTTTTGTGCTGTTTTATTTTAGAATGATAATGTACAGCGTCATTTTATATTACCACTCGTTGAAATATCTTTGGAGTGCGTTTTCAATTCCGCATGAAACGCTGTTTGGGTCATCCATCGTTTTGTCGCACGCCACTCTGAATACCATAACACCGCCGCATCCTGTAAGCAGGGCATAGGCAGTTTTGTCACCTGCAAGTGCGGGGGAACAGAATGTTCCTTCGTAAACCTGACCCGCATCGTGAACATTGTAATACTTGTTGTCCCAGTAATTCGCTTCTTCAAGAGCTCTCCACGAAGCCCAGTATGGCGAACCGTTTACAGGTCTTCCGTAAGCAGCAATTCCAATGTTGATTTTTGTAATATCGGCGCCGTTTTTGATAAAGTCCGCAAGTCCTTCCTGCGCCTGCTGAAGCGAGCTTTGATAGCCGTCCTCATCTTTTCCGTCATAAGCCATGAATTGAATTTGGTCTATTCTGTCGAGTGTTTCCTTACTCAGTCCAAGACTGCCTGCTGAAAGAGCGGAGGAAAGAATGGAATCGGGATTCGTTTTTTTCAGCCCCTCATCAAGTCGTTCAATGAAATTGTCAAAGCATTTCCAGTCCTCTGCGGTCTGCGGATATTCCCAGTCTATGTCAACGCCGTCAAATTCATATTTTTCTGCAAACGCAACAATTTTGTCCGCGATGGACTCCCAGTATTTGCCCATATAAGCGTTTACGCCGTTGTGTTCATCGCCCCATGTTCCGTCAGCAAGCGCTGTTACTATCAGTTTAACTTCGTGATCAGGATTAGAACGGTGAGCAATTATTTCTTTAAGGGCTTCTATTTGACGGGCAAAATTTTCTTCTCCGCCCTCACCGAAACTCATATTTCCGTTTTCATCCCAGCTTACCGCACCGAAAACGATAATGGTGCTGTAAACATCGTAAAATCTTGCGTAATTTGAAACATATTCTTCGCCGCGTGCTAAAATCTCTGTCGGCACATCTCCGTCAAGTCTCTGATATGCAGTAACCTCAAAATTATCAGCGTTTCTTTTTTCCTCGTTGTAAATCTTAATAGATTTTATCTTTACGGGTGTGTCGCTGTCTCTGAATTTATCTATTGAAAGTCTTATGCGGCTTGTTGTTACGGGGTCAAAACTGCAAAGTCTCTGCGCCTGTATTTTTTCGCTTTGGTAGATTGTTGTCCATTCGTCACCCACAAGCGCCTGAAGCCTGAAATACTGCGCTTCGTTGCCGTCCTCTTCAATTACTGCTGTATTGAATGTTTTTTCTCCGTCAAGCTCAATTTCAACATAACTGTTGTTAGCGTCAGGATGACCTTCTTCGGGAGTGCGCTGTGGGTCTTGCGCAGTCCAGCATTTTTTACTGTCGTCAAGAAGATTAACAGCGTCTGCTTTTTCTCCTTTTTTAAGACTTTCGTACACTATTTTCGCCCCTGTCAAAAGATTTTCAGACTGAATATTCATTTCGGGAGCGTTTGCAATTTCAGCCCCCGTTGATATTTGCGCCAAAGCAATCGGGCTTATTATTAGAGCGAGTATAAGTACACACGCAATAAGCGCTTTTGCCGCCTTTTTAGGAACGCTGACTACTGTGAGCGCAAGTCCAAGCGCAACAGCGGTGCCCCAATAGCCTATGTTTGGCAATAAACTGCTAAATCCGTTTTGAAATCCGCTTGCCGTAATGCCTTTATCCAATCCAAACAGCAATGCAAAGGTGTAAATAAAAGCAATTATTCCTATTATTGCAAAGATTATATGTATTGCATTGAATATTTTTATGCCTCTGATTTGCTTTCTGTCTTTTGAAAATGCGTTTATGATTATTGAAATCAGGGAAACCAACGCCGCTGCGCCTGTGAGGCAGAACATAAGCGTTATAAAACCGTTTCCGAGCGGATATAACTCAATTATAAATCCGTATGCCCAGTCACTGCTGTAAAAAAATGTAAATGCCGACAAAGCCAATGTAAAAAATATAAACGACCCTGAACGGGAATTTACCGCTTCTGCTATTTTTTTAATCGCTTTCATAAAAGTCTCCTTCTTTCAATGGCATTTGATATATCTATTTTAATTTTATCACAATAAAAATATGCCAACAATTCAAAAATCGGAAACTTAATATCATTAAACGGAAACAAAAAATAAACAGCAGACAAAAATCTGCTGTTTACGAATGTTTATCAGTTATTTTTAAAGCCGTATCTTGTTTCAATAACATTTGTTTCAACGCCTTTGTAGTTTTCAAGATAATCAATAAGGGCGTCGTCATTATCAAAAACGCTTATAAGATCAAACGATGTTTTTTCAAGAAATCTTTCAGAAACGGTATGACGAAGCATTTCTATCATCTTGTCATAATAGCCGTATGGGTTGAAAATTACAATTGCTTTTGAGTGCCTTGCAAGCTGTTTTAAGGTGTAGACCTCAAAAAATTCCTCATATGTTCCTATTCCGCCGGGTGCAACAACAAAACAGTCCGCCTGTTCTTCCATATACGCTTTTCTCTCAGCCATAGTTTCGGTAAGTTTGAAATCTGTGCAGTTTTTAAAAAAGATGTTATACTGCGTCATAAATTTCGGGGCCACGCCTAAAATATGACCGCCGTTATCATAAAAACCTCTTGCGCTTGCGCCCATAACGCCGCTTCCGCCGCCACCGAAAACAAGAGAATGACCTCTTTTTGCCATTTTTGCGGCAAGGTTATATGCGCTGTCTGAGAATTTTTTATCTATATAGTCGCTTGAAGCGCCGAAAATACATATTTTCATAAGAAATAAATGCCTTTCTGTTTCTTTAAATATTATTTATTATTATACCAACAATATTATTAATAATCAATTAAGAAAGATTAAATTATTATATTATATGCTTTTATTGCTTGAAATGAACGAGGGCAGAGTATATAATATAGCTGTGAAAATACATATCTGCCCCGTGCGGAAAGGCGATGAAAACTTGAAAAAATTTATGGACAAGGATTTTTTGCTTGATACCGAAACAGCAAAAAAACTCTTTCACGAATATTGTGAAGATATGCCGATTTGCGATTATCACTGCCATTTAAATCCTAAAGAAATTTATGAAAACAAAACTCCGAGCGATATTTCCGAGCTTTGGCTGGGCGGCGACCATTATAAATGGCGCGCAATGCGCTCTTGCGGCGTTAGCGAGGATTATTGCACGGGTGACAAAAGCGGCAGAGAGAAATTTGAAAAATTTGCTTATGCTATTCAGTATGCGATAGGCAATCCGCTTTATCATTGGGCTCATATTGAGCTTCAGCGTTATTTCGGTATTGATACGCCTCTCAGTGCAAAAACAGCGGATGAAATTTATGACCGTGCCAACGAGGCTATCAAAAACGGAGATTTCAGACCGCAGAGCCTTATTAAAAAGTCAAATGTTAAGGTTGTTTGCACAACTGATGACCCGATTGACGACCTTAAATATCACGCTCTGCTCAAAGATGTTGAAGATTTTGACTGCAAGGTGCTTCCGAGTTTTAGACCTGACAAAGCGCTCAATGTTAACCTTGACGGTTTTAGTGATTACATTAAAAAGCTTGGCGAGGTTGCAGGCGTTGAAATCAAGTCTTATAAAGATGTGATAACTGCTCTTTTAAACAGGATTGATTATTTCGACAAAGCAGGCTGCCGTGTTTCAGATCAGGCGTTTGACTATGTACCGTTTGAAAAGGCGGATGAAGAAGAAATTGAAGCAGCTTTCGAGCGTGCAATGAACGGCGAAAAGCTTTCAAAGCACGAATGCGATATTTACAAAACTGCTGTTCTTATTGAGCTTGGCAAAAAGTACCACAAGCTTGGCTGGGCAATGGAAATTCATATCGGCGCAATGAGAAATAATAATACTGCAATGTTTAATTCAATCGGCGCAGATACGGGCTTTGACTCTGTCGGAGATGAAAATATAGCTTATCCGCTCAGCCGTTTTCTTGACTCACTCAATGTCAGCGGCGAGCTTCCCAAAACAATTCTTTTCAATCTCAATAATAAGGACAATGTTGTTCTTGCAACAATGCTCGGCAATTTCCAGAGCGATGAGGCTGAATCAAAAATTCAGTTTGGCCCTGCTTGGTGGTTCCTTGATACTATGGACGGTATGACAGACCAAATGAAAACCCTTGGCAATCTCGGAATACTCGGCAAATTTGTTGGTATGGAAACAGATTCACGCTCATTTACTTCTTACGGCAGACACGAATATTTCAGAAGAATAATGTGCTCCCTTATCGGTAAATGGGTAGAGGACGGTTGGTATGCCAACGATGAAGAAATGCTCAAAGAGATAGTTCAGGGCATTTCATATAACAACGCAATGAAATATTTTAATTTTTAAACTTACGGAGGAATTCTTATGAATCTTAATTTAAGACCAAAAGAGGAATGTGCTTTTGATGAAATATCACTCGGTGAAATCATGCTTCGTCTTGACCCCGGCGAGGGCAGAATTAAAACAGCCCGCTCTTTCAGAGCATGGGAAGGCGGCGGCGAATATAATGTAGCAAGAGGTCTTCGCCGTTGCTTTGGTATGAAAACCGCTGTTGTTACTGCTTTTGCTGAAAATGAGGTTGGTTATCTTCTTGAGGACCTTATTCTTCAGGGCGGCGTAGATACTTCTCTTATCAAGTGGGTTAAGTATGACGGTATCGGCAGAACAACAAGAAACGGTATCAACTTCACAGAGCGTGGTTTCGGTATCAGAGGTGCTGTCGGCACATCAGACAGAGGCAATACAGCTATCAGCCAGATTAAGCCCGGCGATATTGATTGGGATTATATTTTCGGCAAGCTCGGCGTTCGTTGGCTCCATACAGGCGGTATTTACGCAGCTCTTTCTGAAAATTCAGCTCAGGTTGTTATCGAAGCTGTAAAAGCTGCTAAAAAGTACGGCACAATCGTTTCTTACGATCTTAACTATCGTCCGTCTCTTTGGAATGACATCGGCGGTCAGGCAAAGGCTCAGGAAGTTAACAGAGAGCTTGCAAAGTATGTTGATGTTATGATAGGCAACGAAGAAGATTTCACAGCTTGTCTCGGATTTGAGGTTGAGGGCAACGACGCAGACCTCAAGGAACTGAACATGGACGGCTATGTAAAGATGCTCAGCGAAGTTTGCAAGGCATATCCTAACTTCAAGGTTATTGCTACAACTCTTCGTACAGTTAAAACTGCAACAGTAAACTCTTGGAAAGCTATTTGCTATGCAGACGGCAAGGTTTATAACTCAATCGAATTCCCCGCACTTGAGATTATGGACCGTGTTGGCGGCGGCGACAGCTTTGCTTCAGGTCTTATTTACGGTCTTATGACTTATGAAGATCCTCAGAAGGCTGTAAATTACGGCGTTGTTCACGGCGCTCTTGCAATGACAACTCCCGGCGATACCTCAATGGCATCTCTTAAAGAGGTTGAGTCAAAGGTTAACGGCGGCACAGCGAGAGTTCAGAGATAATTATTTAATAATAAATACTAATATAACAAACAGGAGTTATGTGAAATGGCTAATAAAATTGAAACACTTGCAAAAATTCAGAATGTCGGCATCGTTGCAGTAGTTCGTGCAACATCATTGGAGCAGGCTGAGAAAATCACAGACGCTTGTATCAAAGGCGGCGTTGCTGCAATCGAGCTTACTTTCACAGTTCCTCACGCTGATAAGCTTATCGAGCAGATGAGAGCTAAATACAACAACGGCGAAATCATCATCGGCGCAGGCACAGTTATGGATGCTGCTACTGCAAGAATCGCAATCCTTGCAGGCGCTGAGTACATCGTTTCCCCGTACTTTGACCCCGAAACAGTTAAGTGCTGCAACCGTTACGGTATTCCGTCAATGCCTGGTATTTATACCCCCACAGAAGCTGTTGCAGCTATGGAATGCGGCGCTGATGTTCTCAAGGTATTCCCCGGAGACATTGCAGGCCCTGCATTCATCAAAGATATTCACGGTCCCATCCCGAATGCTGTTATGATGCCCTCAGGCGGCGTTTCTGTTGACAATGTTAAGGAATGGATCAAAGCAGGCGCAGTTGCTTGCGGCGCAGGTTCATCTCTTATCGCAGGCGCTAAAACAGGCGATTATGATAAGATTACAGAAACAGGTAAACTCTTCGTTGAGCGCATCAAAGAGGCAAGAGCCGAGATGGCAGCTAAATAATTGAGGAGATAAAATGAAGAAAAAGCTTTACAGAGATCCTGTGAACAAACAGCTCGCAGGAGTGTGCAGCGGAATTGCGGAGTTCTTCGGAATAGACCCTACGATAGTTCGCCTTTTGTGGGTGTTTGCAGTTCTGTTTGTAGGCACGGGAGTACTTGCGTATATCATCTGCGCAATTTTAATCCCCGAAAAGCCGTTCGATTATAATAATTTTAACGAAACGGATTATAACGATGTTCAAAGCAACTGATTAAAACAAACAAAGACCCTTGAGAAAATCTCAAGGGTCTTTTAATGTGTATAAGTTTTTTATGACTTTGTATGCTCGTCAAGGGTGAGGTAATAGGCGGGCAAAAATTCATCACAGAAATATTTTACTTCTGGCATTTCAATGCTGTAAACAATGCTTTTCTGTGTTTCAAGTGCCTTTTCAAATTCTCGGTTTCCCATTCTCGTTTCGTTAATACATTTAATAAGCGCGTCAATCTTGTCTGCGGCTTTAACGAATTTCCAAAGTTCTTTGTCCTCTTCCTCTTTGTTGAAAAGGGGAGAATACTCATCCTTGAACTTTTCGGGAATCATATTGAGAAGCCTGTTGCCTGCAACTCTTTCAACATCCTTGTAAACAGATGTTATTTCATCATTGCAGTATTTTACGGGCGTAGGCATATCGCCTGTTATAACCTCAGTTGTATCATGATAAAGCGCAAGCAGGGCACATCTTTCGGCGTTGAGATTTTTGCCGTATTCCTTGTTGCCGATTATGCAAAGCGCATGGGCAATTACAGCCACATTATGGCTGTGTTCGGCAATGTTTTCCTGCGCCGTGTTCTGCATAAGCGCCCAGCGGTTGATGAGCCTCATTCGGCTTACCATTGCAAAAAAGTTGCTCATTATTTATCTTCCGCCTTTGCAATCTGTATTCCCAACTCATCAAGCTGAATATCATCAATATATGTGGGAGCGCCGCTCATAAGCTCGCTTGCATTCTGAACTTTCGGGAATGCTGTAACATCTCTCAGGCTGTCTGCGTGGCAGATAAGCATTGCAAGTCTGTCAAGTCCGATACCCATTCCGCCGTGCGGGGGAGATGCGTATTTATAAGCTTCAACAAGGAACCCGAATTTAGCGTCAATTTCCTCCTGCTCCATTCCGAGAAGTTCAAACATTTTGTTCTGAAGCTCACAGTCTGTAATTCTCATTGAACCTGAGGAAAGCTCTGTTCCGTTGAGAACAAGGTCGAATGCCTGAGCGCGCACCTTCGATTTATCTGTATCGAGATAGGGAATGCACTCCTCAAGCGGCATTGTGAACGGATGGTGCATTGCAAGCCATTCACCGCTTTCTTCGTCATATTCAAAGAAAGGCATTTCCGTAATCCAAAGGTAATTCCATTTGTCCTCGGGAATTATGCCGAGCTCTTTGGCAACTGTAAGACGAAGCGCACCCATAACTGAAAGCGCAAGAGAAGTCTTGTCACTAACGATAAATACGCAGTCGCCTTTTTCTGCGCCGAGCTGAGCAATAAGGCTGTCAAGCTCGCCGTCTTTAAGGAATTTTGCAAAGGAGCAGTTGGGTTCTTCGTCAGCCCATCTGATATAAGCAAGACCCTTTGCACCGATTCCCTTAACAAACTCGGTAAGCTTGTCTATTTTCTTTCTTGTGTATACAGAAGCGGCGTTTTTAGCAACGATAGCCTTAACAGAACCGCCTGCCTCAACAGCGCTCTTGAACACTACGAAATCTGTTTTGCAAGCCCAGTCCGAAATATCATTGATAAGCATATCAAATCTTGTGTCGGGCTTGTCTGAGCCGTATTTGTTCATTGCGTCTGCAAAAGTCATTCTCGGGAGAGGTGAGTCAATATCAATATCAAGCGTTTCTTTCATAAGCTTTTTGATAAAGCCCTCTGCCATATCCATAATATCGTCAGTATCTACAAAGCTCATTTCAAGGTCTATCTGAGTGAATTCGGGCTGACGGTCTGCACGCAGGTCTTCATCTCTGAAGCATCTTGCAAGCTGAATATATCTGTCAAAGCCTGAAATCATCAAAAGCTGCTTGTAAATCTGCGGGCTCTGCGGCAAAGCGTAAAACTTGCCGTTGTGTATTCTGCTCGGAACAACATAGTCCCTTGCGCCCTCAGGAGTTGATTTAATCATCATCGGTGTTTCAATTTCAAGAAAACCGTTGTCATAAAAATAATCTCTCGCAATTTTTGCGATTTTGTGGCGCATGATTATGTTCTTTGTGAGTTTTTCATTTCTGAGGTTGAGATAGCGATATTTGAGCGTTGTTTCATCGCCTACGCTGTCAGCCTTTGAAATCTCAAACGGGGGAGTCTGCGCCTTTGAAATTATACGAAGTTCCGTAACGGCAACTTCAATGTCGCCTGTGGGAATCTCTTTGTTTTTGCTTTCTCTCTCGCATACGATGCCTTTGAGCGCAAGTACATATTCGCTTCTTACGCTCTGCGCCTTTTCAAAAACCTCTCTGTCAGTCTTATCGCTGAAAGAAAGCTGAACGATACCTGATCTGTCTCTCAAATCAATAAAGATAAGGTTGCCGAGGTCTCTCTGTCTCTGCGCCCAGCCGAAAAGAGTAACTTCTTTTGAGCAGTCTGACAAACGCAGATCTCCGCAGTAGTCAGTTCTTTTAAGTCCTTTTATAGTTTCCATAGCTGTTCTCCGAATAATCAGTCTTTTTTATCAAGTCCGAAAAGTGAATTGAAATCAAATTCCTCTCCGTTAATCTGCAAATCTTCAAGCTCGCTTGAAAGGGTAATGCTGTAATAGCCGCTAACGAAAGTGTCAAGAGCAATTTCAGTATCTTCGCCGTCTTTCATATTTTTAAGAGTGGCGATTTTCTCCTCAACCTCTTTGTCACCGAGGACTATAACATATTTTGCGCCAAGCTTGTTAGCGTATTTCATCTGTGCTTTAAGGCTTCTGCCGTTGAGGTCATAAAGGCAGGTGTAGCCCTCCGTTCTCATATCCTTGGCAATTTCAACAGCCTTGAGCGTTGCTTTGTCGCCAAGAGCAACAATGAATAAGTCGGGCACTTTGTCTTGAGGAAATTCACAATCCTGCGCTTCCATAAGAAGCATAAGTCTTTCAAGTCCCATACCAAAGCCGAGGGACGGTGTTTTCTGACCGCCGAGTTCTTCAATAAGTCCGTCATATCTTCCGCCGCCGCAAACTGTGCCCTGTGCGCCGATTGAGTTTGAAACAAATTCAAAAACTGTTTTGGTGTAGTAGTCAAGTCCTCTTACAATGTGCGGATTAACTGTAAATTCGATGTTCTGAGCGGTGAGATAGCCTTTAACCGCTTCAAAGTGCTCTCTGCACTCATCGCAGAGATAGTCAAGAACAACAGGAGCGTCTTTTGCAATCTCTGAGCAGATGGGGGATTTGCAGTCGAGTATTCTCATGGGATTTCTTTCAAGGCGTTCGTTGCAGGTGTCGCAAAGCTCGTCCTTTCTCTCTCTGAAATACTCTTTAAGAGCTTCGTGATATTTAGCACGGCATTCAGGACAGCCGATTGAATTTATTTCAAGGCTTAAATCCTTAACGCCGAGTTCGTTGAAAATTGTGCTTGCAAGCGCAATGATTTCAGCGTCAGCAAGCGGTGAAGAAGTGCCGAAGCATTCGATTCCAAACTGGTGGAACTCGCGAAGCCTGCCTGCCTGCGGCTTTTCATAGCGATAGCAGGATGTGATATAGCAAACTTTTTGCGGAAGCGCTTCGTTGCAAAGTCCGTTTTCAAGGTATGAGCGAGCAGCGCCTGCCGTGCCTTCGGGTCGAAGAGTTATGCTTCTTCCGCCCTTATCATCAAATGTGTACATCTCTTTCTGCACAACATCAGTGGTGTCTCCAACACCCCTCTGAAAAAGCTCTGTGTGCTCAAATACGGGCGTGCGTATTTCCTTGTAACCGAATCTTTCGGCAACATCAAGCGCAGTGCTTTCAATATACTGATTTTTGTATGCGTCTTTCGGCAAAACATCTTTTGTGCCTTTAATCGCTTTAGTAATAAGTGCCATTTTTTATCTCCAATCGAAAAAACAGGGCGGGTTTGCACCTGCCCGTTGTTTTAGGAATTATATCTCGGGTTAACGATTTCTCTCCACTCAAAATCGCCTCTTTCAACGCCTCTGATAAGCGCCTCTCCCGTTGCAATGTTTGTTGCAAACGGAATGTTGTGAACATCGCAAAGTCTTAAAAGATCGTTATCATTCGGCTCGTGCGGCTTGGGGTTGAGCGGGTCTCTGAAAAATATTAAAAGGTCTATTTCATTGCAGGCAATGCGGCTTGCAATCTGCTGGCCGCCGCCCTGGCTTCCTGCAAGGAAGCAATTTATATTAAGTCCTGTTGCGTCATGTACAAGTTTGCCTGTTGTGCCTGTTGCGCACAAATCGTGGCGGCTCATAATTCCGCAGTATGCAATACAAAACTGTACAAGCAGTTCTTTTTTTGCGTCATGTGCAATAAGTGCTATATTCATAAAATACCTCTCTTGAAGTTTACTTAGTTAATATTCTTACGAATAGGAAAATTCACAGTAAAATAATACCTGTCTCTTATACACATCTCCGAGCCCACGAGACCGAGGCTGATC
>ERZ1027013.91-NODE-91-length-41960-cov-12.353251_pt1 | contig 41960 bp, 37 predicted proteins | sample MGYA00519446_ERZ1027013 | MGnify/ENA primary metagenome ERZ1027013 (study PRJEB26926, sample SAMN06164699) | human gut metagenome | biome: ENVO:00009003; feature: ENVO:2100002; material: ENVO:00002003 | host: Homo sapiens | place: USA | collected 2012 ... | reverse complement strand
CTTATGCGATCGTCGGCAGCGTCAGATGTGTATAAGAGACAGATTGATGGGACTTTTTTGTTACTATGAAAACAACAAAATTGATATAACTGAATACAGTATTTCAAGCGACAAAATTAAAAGTGACAGCATAATAATTGTTCATTTGTCCGATCTTCATTCAAAGCCTTTTTACAAAGCGCTCAACAAGGTTAAAGAACTTAAACCCGACATCATTATGATAACGGGCGATTATATCAATGACCACTGCAAAAACAAAGATAAAATGTTTTCTTTAGGATGTGAACTTGTAAAAACAGCACCTGTATTCTATATAACAGGCAATCACGAAAGAAGACTTGAATGTTTCGAGAGTTTAATGAATGAACTCGAAAACATTGGCTTTAATGTTTTATTGAATGAAGTTGGAAATATAGTAGTTAAGAATACTGAGATTTCAGTTTTGGGACTTGATGAAAACCAGGCAGATTTCAAAGATTATGTTGCTAGGAAAAACGGAACATTCAAATATAAAGATATGTCGCCTTTCTTTGAAAAACTTGATGAGAGTAAAGGCTTCAAAATTGTTTTAAGCCATTTCCCCGAAAACTTTGAAAAGATTGACGAGATGAATTACAGACAATATGATTTCGATATTCAGCTTTCAGGGCACGCCCATGGCGGTCAGTTTATCTTGCCGTTTATCGGACCAGTATTCAGCCCTGGACAAGGATTGTTTCCGAAATATGCAAGAGGTTCTTTCGGAGAAAGGCCAAAACTGATTATCAGCAGAGGGCTCGGCAATTCAGAATTTCCCCTGCGCCTTTTCAACCATCCCGAAATAAATGTTATTGAACTTAATAAGAAAGATTAAGAAGAACAGTATTAAAGCGCCTGAATTTATCAGGCGCTTTTCTTTTTTGATTAAACTTTTGCGAACTTTTCTCCTACTTCAGTTAAAACATATTTACCGTTGCTTTGTTCTGTAAGCTTTTCTGATAAAAGCGTTACTTTATCCTCTTTCAAAGAAAAGGTCATTTTTACACTTTCCTCAAAAAGCGTTTCTTCAATATTAGCGTTAAATTCAGAAAGGAGAATGTTCATTCGTTCATAAAAACTGTAATCAACTTTGACGCTCAAGATTTTGCAAGGCGCCATAGTTATAATATTTCCTGATTCAAGTGCAATTTTAGAGCCGTGTGAATAAGCTCTAACAAGTCCGCCTGCACCGAGAAGGATTCCGCCGAAATATCTGGTTACAACAACACAGACATCAACAAGCCCGTTTTTAAGTATAACATCTAAAACAGGAACTCCTGCCGTACCAGACGGCTCGCCGTCATCACTGTAACGCTGAATATTATTTTCTTTGAGCACATATGCGTATACATTATGTGTAGCATCCCAATGCTTTGATTTAATTTTATTTATAAACTCAAGCGCCTCGTCAGATGTTTTTACAGGCTTTACATATCCTATAAAGCGAGACTTTTTTTCTACAAAATCATCGCTGTTTTCAAACTCAACTGTCTTATATTCTTTCATAAGCAATCAATATACCATCAAGAAAAAAGGCAACGGTTAACCGCTGCCTTAATAATTTCTTAAGCTTTTTTTCCGTATCTCTTATTGAATCTGTCAACACGACCGCCTGTATCAACAAGCTTCTGCTTACCTGTATAGAAAGGATGGCATTTAGAACAGATATCAACTTTAAGCTCGCTCTTAGTGCTCTTTGTCTCATAAGTAGCGCCGCAAGCACATTTTACAGTACATGTATCATAGTTGGGATGAATTCCGTCTTTCATTGTTTTCACCTCTTCATATAAAATTGATTATGTCAACTAACAGTAGAATGTTACCACAACAAAACTGAAAATGCAAGTGTTTTTTTTAAAATATCAGTAATAACATACTTTTCCAAGCGAAAAAGAGTATAAAACAGCTTCGTTTACAGGTTTTTGAAGCGTCTTTTCTATAACTTTTCTATAAAAACCTATCTGATTTGAATATCTTGAAAGCAGTTCTTCTTCTGTTTTCACCCTGTCAGTTTTGTAATCAAGAAGTACAAGCTCCCCGTTTTCTTCAAATACACAGTCCGAAATACCACGAACAAGTATTTTCTCTTCACTGAATTTTTCATCAACATCTTCAAATTCAGAAACAGGAACAAATGTTGTAACTTTTATTTCTCTATAAATTTTATCAGAACTGAAAAGTCTTTTTGCAAACTCGCTTTCAAAAAACTGCGAAAGCTCATTTCTGTCAAGCGAGTCGGCTTCTTGCTTGCTTATATATCCGTTTTCAGTTATCCTTGAAATTTCATTTTCAAGATTTTCCCTGCAATTTTTATAGTCACAAAACTGCATAAACGAATGCATTGCCGTGCCTTTTTGACCCGGAGTTAAACCGCCGTCATTTAAAAATGCAGGTTTTGACGAAGCAAAAAATTCAGAACTTTTTATACTTTCATCGAGTTCAGATGCATTTCTTTTTGCAGGAATCGCGCTGTAAATAATACCGTCGTATTTATATTCTGCCCTGCTCTTAATTGTTTCAAGAATATTTTCATCGGCTTTACAGTCTTCCTGCGATTCTTCAAAGATTTCTTCGTTTTCGTTATTAACAAATTCAACATCCATATCAAAATCGGATATTGAAGTCTTTACAGGGATTTCAGAAAGCTTTCTCAATTCTTTGCCGTCCTTATGCATAAGAGCGCAGGCAAGAATGAAATTAGCGTCGCAGGAATAATTTCTGCATATAGCAGGATTAACATTTCCGTCAATAATTCCAACAGCAAGGCTGTTTACTTTGCTTTCAACATTCTCATATGTGGCATAAGTTATAAATTGTTCTTTTGCCCTTGTCATAGCTACATAAAGAACTCTTAAATTCTCGCTGATTGACGCATTTTTACTCACCGATTTCATTGCATAATACTGCATAGTCTCGGTTTTATAAAGCAAATCTTCATTATGATATTTGATTGCAACACCGTATTTCGGGTCAAGTAAAACCGATTTTGTAAGGTCTGAATTATTATATCTTCTGTTTGCGCCTGCAAGTATAACAACAGGAAATTCAAGTCCTTTTGAATGATGAATACTCATAATTTTAACGGCGTTTTCATCATTTGAGACAAGTGCAGGAGAATCTATTCCCCTATCCCCCTCTTCAACCTTTGATACAAGGCGCATAAATGATGTCAAACCTATACTATCTGATGAATCAAACCCCTGTGCAAATGAAATAAACGCATTAATATTTGCGCATCTCTGCTCTGCATTTCCGAGAGCGCTTGCAAAGGCGTAAATGCTTTTTGTTTCACACAAATACCTGATAAATGATGATACCGTCATCGTAGCGGAAATTTCAGAAAACATTTTTAATTCAGAAAGAAAGTCTTTAACTTTCTGATTTTCCGAATTTGAAACCGCTGTGTATAAATTAGTTTTTACATTATCGTTTTCAAGCTTGATTTGTGTGAGTTCATCAGGCGTAAAACCGTACAGAGGAGACATCATAACTGCTAAAAGCGGAATATCCTGCATTGGATTATCTATTACCTTCAAAAGGGAAATTATCATTCTGATTTCATTACTCTCTATAAGGTTTGAAGCGTTTTCGCATACAACAGGAATTCCGTTTTTAGTGAGAATTTCGTTGTAATTCATTATGTGCCTTTTAGTTGAACGAAGAAGTATAACAAAATCTCCGTATCTTATGTTTCTTTCGCCGTCTTTATCCTTAACTTGCTCTTTATTTGCGATTTTTGCAAGAATAAGGCGTGAAATAGCCTCAGCCTCCTGAGCATCCATATCGGCAGATTTAACATTATCAAGTATTTTGACCGAAGCGCACGGAACATTGCTTTTTTCATAATCAGCGCCGTAATTTAAATATTCTTCTGAGTTATATTCAAGTTCCCCTGTTTTCTCGCTCATAAACTTTGAGAACAGGAAATTTACATAACCGCATATACCGTCTCTTGAACGGAAATTTTTATCAAGAATTATTTTAACATTATCTTCTTCAGAGGCGTCAGAAAGCGGTTTATAGCTGTTTTTCTTTTCGTTAAAGATAAACGGCATTGCAAGTCTAAAACGGTAAATACTCTGCTTTATATCGCCTACCATAAATCTGTTTGAGCCGTTTGAAAGAAGTGCGAAAAGAAAATCCTGTGCTTCATTAGTGTCCTGATATTCATCTACAAGGATTTCATAAAAACTGCTTTCAAGTTCATTAGCAAGCTGTGATTTAACTAATTCGCCGTCTTCATTTTTCTCTGCAAGAAGCGAAAGTGCAAAATGCTCTATATCAGCGAATGTGTATGAGTTTTTCTCATCTTTAAGCTTTCTATATTCTTCATCATATCTTTTTATAATTTTGCACAGCATTTTAAGAACGGGATAAATCACCTCGTTATCTTCTTTAAACTGCTGTGAGGTTTGGCAAAACGAAGAAACAATACGGTCTTTAAATATGTCTTTATACTTATTTCTAATTGCTTTGAGCTGTTCAAAATAAGATGATTCACCCGAACCTTTTACTCTTAACTGAGCAAATTTTACATTATCAACAGCGTTATAGCCCTCGTCCCAGTCATTTTGTATTGTATTTTGAAGTTTTTCAAAAAGCGCTCTGTCAGATTCTAATATTTCAGTACATTTTTGAGCCGCTTCATCATCAGTAATACAACCAAGTGCTGAATTTAATAATTCAAATATCAGTTCAAAGCTTTCATTGAGGGACTGCATAACACAGTCATACCACACACTGTCTTTGAAAGGTATTTCGGGATTATGCAGTTCAACAACCTTTTCAAGCCAACCAAAAGGATCGCTAAGTGCATATATGTATGTATAAACTTCTTTAAGAGACGAAATAAGTGCATTATCATTTTTAGGATTTGAAAGGAAATTAACAAGATTTGTGAAATCTTCGTCCTTTTCCTCAAACGCTTCGTCAAGTACAGTATTAAGGGCATTATCAGAAATAATCTGAGCCTCTGTTTCATCAAGTATTCTGAAATCCTGACTTATTCCGATTTTGAAGAAGTTTTCTCTTACAAGATTTATGCAAAAAGAGTCAATGGTACATATTTTTGCGCTCGGCAAAAGTGAAATCTGCTTTTGAATATGAGCGTCATTTAAATTCTCCCTCAACTTTTCCTGAAGCTTAGCAGAAATTCTTGATTTCATTTCTGCCGCCGCAGGATTTGTAAATGTAACTATGAGGAGTTTGTCTACATCAACGGGATTGCTTTTATCAGTGATTATCCTAACCACTCTCTCAACGAGAACAGCGGTTTTACCCGAGCCTGCCGCAGCTGAAACGATTACATTTCTTGACGAATCATCAATTGCCGCCTGTTGGGCAGGTGTCCACTTAGGCATATTTACTCCTCCTTTAAAATTTCTATAACTTTTTCGTCCGAATAAGTTTCGGCTTCATTCGGCTCAATTATTCTTCTGTTTGCGCAAACATCCTTATAATCGCAATAATCACAAGTTTTATCGTGATTTTTCATATTTATGGGATTCTGATTTATATTTCCGCAATGAAGCGAATTACCCATCTGTGCAATAAGCGAATTAATCTTTTTAGCGATTATACCGAGTTCTTCATACGACGCAAAGCACCCTGCAAGCCCTTTGGAAGACATTTTTACAGGGATATATTTGCCTTTTAAGTCTTTTTCCATTGATTCAAGAATATCGTTTTCTTCGTCATATAAAACGATACCTTTCATCTTATATTCTTTATCCTCTCCCTTTGCAATCTGCCCGTCTGTATTCTTCTTTGAAAGAGAATATACAGTGCGGGCGGCGTGCATATAAAGCACTCCGGCAGGTATTCCGCAAAATTCACTGCTTTTATCGGAACAAATCGTAAATAAATATACGAACATTTGAAGATTGAGACCATAAAGAACATCAGATAAACTAAACTGTTTTTGGCCTGATTTATAGTCTACAACACGAACATATTTTTTGCCGTTCTTTTCAAGCACATCAACCCTGTCAACAGCTCCTCTAATCTGAACTGAGCCGCTTTCAAGAGGAATAATCTGCGGTTTAACATCGCCGTCCTTATCAATTTTAAGTTCAAATGCCTTTGCCTCAAAATCACTCTGAGAAAACTCCTGCGCAAGCCTTAAAACAACGCTGTAAAGCATTTTAGAAAGGCGCATAAAGCGGTATTTGAATCTTGTGTTAAGTTCTTGAGTATTGCCGAGCTGTGTTTCAAAATACTCCATCAAATATTTATCGACAAGCACTTTAAGCTGTGCCGATGATAAAGAAGAAATTGAAGAATTTTGATTTTTTAGAATATTTTCAAGAACATAATGAATTGCTGTACCGCTTTGCATGGCGTTTAGTTCAGCTTTTTCGCGAGGTTTAGCAATCAAGCCGAATTTACAGAAATATCTAAACGGGCAGTTGAAATAATCCTCAAGCCTTGAGGCGGACAAATACATATCTTTTCCGAAAAGCTTAACTGCATTATCGGTATTTTTAATCAACAAATTATCATTTTCGGATAATAATTTAACATAAAAAAGCCGTGAATCATTCTTAAAATATTCTTTAAGACTTGCAGACAGCGGGCTGTTGTCAGCATAAGTTTTTGCCGCAAGTTCAAAAGCAGATGCTTTACTCTCAACATACTCAATCAAATCAATATCTTCACTATTTAAAACCCTTGCATTTGGGTAAATTGACTGCAAAGACGAAACGATTACAGACGGTGACTCGCTTTTTCCGCTTCCTTCATAGCTAATATAAAGCGCTTCAGACGGTGCACTTACAGCCATATAGGCAAAATATTTTTCCTGGAAGTTTAATGTTTCGCCAAAAGAATAAAGCTCAAAATCATTATTGTTTAAAATAATTCTATCATTTTCAGAAAGTAAACCGCCGCTTGAAACAGCCTGCGGAAATTCGCCCTCATTTGCGCCGAGTATAAAAACAATTTTTGGTGAGTCAGCTCTTACTCTGTCTGCCTGTCCAAATTGTACATTATCAATACCCTGCGGCAAAACGCCGAGGTCTTCCGAAAGAACCATAATGCAAAACAGCTCGTAGTACTCTTTTAGAGTGATATTCTCACCGTCAAGAACAACCGCAAGGTCGTTTAAAATCTGCATTAAAAGGTCCCACACACGCTCCTGTTCACTTGCAAGCGCATCTTTTCCGTATTCGGTAAGTTTTTGAGACAGGTTTTTCAAATTTTTATTTGCACTGAATGATAATAGCGTTTCGTATATAGCTTTACTTATATCCTGAGAATTTCCGTCTTTAACTTCATACTTGAATTTATTTAGGCGTTTATATAGATAATCCCTTGAATTGTTTATTTTTGAAAGCTTTTCACTGTCGCTTTTAGATATATCTGAAGTAAAGCCTTTTGTTGAATTCTCAAAATCAGAGCCCCATTTTTTCACCCCGTTTATTCCCCAGAGGAAAATATAATTTTCAAGGGAGCTTATCTCTTTTGAGTTTAAGTTTGTAAGACCTGTTTTTGCAAGGCTTAATATATCATCAGACCTGAAAGAATAGATAGCGCACCTGAGCAGGTATTGAACAAATACCATAAGCGGCTGCATACGGATTTCCTGTCTTTTATCATCAAAATACGGTACTTCGTATTTTTTGAAAGCATATGATAAATCGCCTTTATATTTTTCAAGATTTCTGCAAATAACAGCAATATCCTTTGCTCTTGTGCCGTTTCTTAAAAGCTTTTTAATTGTTAGCGCTGTATAATTACATTCGTCAGCCGTGTTTTTTGCTCTATAAAAATGGATTGATGAAGGCTCTTCATCAAACACAGGCGTTTGTGGTCTGAAAATATACTTTTCAGCATTGATGAGCGATTCGTTAGCCGTTCGTAAATTTTTATCAAGGTCAATATATTCTATTTCAACGCCGCTTTCTTTAGCTGCTTTCTCTAATTTTTTCACTGTTTTATTTACATATGAAAACAGGTCATATTCGTTATTCTCTTTATATGTATCCGTAACAAGCGTTATAACAACCGTTTCTGCTTCCTCAATGATAAGTTTCAGTATTTTAAACTCACTTGCCGCAAAGCCGTTAAAACCGTCAATAAATACAGTTTTTCCCTTAAAGTAATACGCGTTTTCCAGTTTTGCATAAAGCCTTGAAAGATAATCTGATGCGTCATAATATTTCCCGTCAATAATATTTTCATATTCATTTATGATGAGGCTCATATCAATTAGTTTATCAGAAAGCTGTTTTCTGTCGATTCTATCAGCGGCATTTTTTATATCGTCGCCCGATAAATCGCAGGACTTCATTTCGTCATAGATTTTTACCATAGCTTTTATGAAAGACGACATTGAAGTTTTTCTCGTGAAAACAGTCAAATTATCCTTAACTGAGTCAACGGCTCTTTTCATCAACACAGCCTTTGCGCCGTTTGATAAAACGGGTAAAAAATTACCCCCGTATACACGGCTTATCTCATTATCAAGACGCGTAAACGAAAGGTTCTGAACACAATTAATTCTGCTTTCTCCAAGCATTGTAAGAAGTTTTTTTTCAGCGGTAAAATTATACTGCTCCGGAGTGAGGAGCAGTATATCATTATTACCGTTTAAAACAAGTTCTTTAATTTCGGAAAAACAATATTCAGTTTTACCTGAGCCTGAACGCCCTAAAACAAATTTTAACATTAAAGCACCTTTTTGAAATTTGATAAATCAAGCTTGTCAAACTGTGAAAGGAAATTGCGGACATCTTCAAGTATCTCTTTTGATTTTCCGCTTATATCACTCTCAATGTTAAGCGGTAAAATCGGGTCGTGAACAGAGAGTCTGAGAAGAAACCATCCTGAACTGAAATTGATTCTAACACCTTCGTAGTTTTCTTTTTCGAGTTCGTAATCAGCGTTTTCTTCTGCATAAGCTGTAAGTTTTGTAATTACATCTTCACCGTATGCCTTGAAATCATCCAATAAAATAGGAATACGCACCTCAATGCTTTCAGCTGGTTCTTTTAAAGTACTGATAAGGCTTTCAATAGTTTTATTTTCTTTCTTCATTTTAGCAAGCAAAATTACGATTTTTGTTGCAAGATATGCTCCGTCATCAAGAAAATAGTTTTCTTTGAGCGCAGCATGTCCGCTTGTTTCAATAGCAAGCGGAGAATTAATACCGCTGTTATTAAGTTCTATAGACTTGTCTATAACATTCTTGTAACCACGCTTAAAACGAAGCTGTTTGCCGTTTAAATCTTTTTCAATAAAAGTACGCAAGCCATCAGATGTAAGACTGTCAGTAACAACAGTTGCACCGCTGTTATTTTCAAGAGCGATAACGCTGGCAAGGGCAACAAGTCTGTTTCTGTTGATTTCTTTACCGTCTGAACCGACACAGCCCATTCTGTCAACATCAGTGTCAAAAATGAAACCGAAATCTGAATTGCTTTCCATAACCATATCGCAGGCACATTTAATTGCCGTTTCGTTTTCAGGGTTAGGAATGTGATTAGGAAACATTCCGTCAGGCTCAAGGTATCTGCTTGCCGATACATCAGCACCAAGCGGTTTAAGTACATTTTCAGCATAAAATCCGCCTGCGCCGTTACCTGCGTCAACAGATATTTTCAATCCTTCAAGCGGCTTTTCTCCCATTGCGGCGCCGTCTATAACAGTCTTTCTCAAGTGGTCTGCATAAACACTCATAAAATCATATTCCATAAGTTCGCCGCTGAGACCTGACTGCTTAATATCATACGCGCTGTCAAGAATCTGTGATACCTCACTGCCTTCAAGACCACCGTCAGGTGTGAAAAATTTAAGACCATTTCTGTCAAACGGATGATGAGACGCTGTTATTTCAAGTGAAGCATCTACTTTAATATCCATAACTATTGTCATAAACATTGACGGCGTTGTAGCAAGACCGCAGTCATAAACAGTAACACCCTCTGAAAGAAAAGCTTCGATAGCAGATTTCTTAATTCTCTGCGCAGAAATTCTTGAATCGTGACCAACAGCGATTTTAAGCTCTGTTTTATTATATTTTGATTTATACCATGCGACAAAAGAGGTGCATATTGATGAAACCACCTCATCTGTAAGCTGAACGGGGCTGTTTTCTGTTTCAACAGCAACTCCCCTAACATCAGTGCCGCTCTTTAATTTCATAAGTTTATCTTTTGTAATAGTCTGCATTTATTAATCCCTCGTTGAATGCGTTGTCATAAGCTTCTATAAGAAACTCATACATCGGTGATGATACTGAAATCATATAGCGAAGTTCTTCTATTATTTCAGTTGTGGCTATTTTAGAAAGGTCGTGCTTCCACGCTGAAAATTCAAAGTTCTTAGCATTTAAATACTCCTTTAAATTTTCAGGCGCAGACGGGATTCTGTCTTTCTTGTAGAAATCTTTAGTATTAAATGACAATCCTGCCGCCTCAGTTGCCTTAACGGAATTGAACCACCTTTCAGGTTCTTTAATAATCAGCTTTCGCACTTCATCAAGCTGAATTGGGCGGCCTGCCCAAAATCCGAGTCCGTAGCCGTAAAAATCCGGGCCAAACTCAAACCAATAAAAAGGTGCAAAAGGATACTGAAATTTATTTCTCCTGAGCATAAGCCAGAGGTTTTCTCTATAAAGCATTTTGCTTTTGGTACGCCTTGTATCTCTTCTGATTCTTGAAACTACATATACGGGATTAGTATCCATAAGAGAATCTAAATCAGAAACGAGATCGGACAAATCAAGAACAATCTGCCTCATAGGAACAGTAACTCCCTGCTTAATCTCTTCCTTGTGCTCTTCATAGAATGCTTTGGAATCGTTAAATCTGTTAAGAGAAAGAAGTTCAATAGACTCAGGCTTTATTCCGCTAAAATTATACATCTTTCAGCAACCCTCTTTCCAGCATTTTTTGGGCGGCAAGCATTGCGCACAGCTTTGAGCCATGGAAAGTAAGTCCGCCTTGTATCCAAGCGTAAAACGGTTCTCTTATAGGCGCATCTGCTGATAGTTCGATTGAAGAGCCCATTGTAAATGCGCCTGCGGCCATAACAACTTTATTATCATAACCTGGCATATCCCAAGGTTCGGGTGTGAGAAAACTGTCTACAGGGCTTCCGCTCTGTATTCCCTGACAGAAAGCAACAAGGCTTTTCTCATTTCCGAGACCGAGCGACTGAACAATGTCTCCTCTTTCGGCGTCAAATGACGGAGTAGTGTCATATCCGAATCCGCCAAACAAAGCCGAGATGTAAACGACACTTTTTAATGCCTCGCCAACAGTATGCGGTGCATAATAAAGCCCCATATAAAGTTCTCTGTTCATACCGAGAGTTGCACCGACTTCTTTACCAAGACCAGGCGTTGTAAGTCTGTAAGCGCACTTTTCAACTAAATCTGCTCTTCCGCAGATATAACCGCCTGTACGCGCCATACCGCCGCCTGCGTTTTTAATGAGCGAGCCTGCAATGAGGTCTGCTCCAACTTCTGTTGGCTCTTTTTTCTGAACAAACTCGCCGTAACAATTATCTACCATTACAATAATGTTAGGGTTTTTGCCCTTTGCAATTTTAACAACTTTTTCTATTTCCTCAACAAGCAGGCTCGGTCTAAGTTCATAACCTCTGCTTCGCTGAATATAAACCATTGAAACGGTATCGTCAACAGCATTTTCGATTGCCTCATAGTCAAGTCTGCCGTCTTTAAGAGCAACCTCATCATATTCGACGCCGAAATCTTTAAGAGAGCCCATTCCGCTGCCGCTGATACCTATAACGCTATGTATTGTGTCATAAGGAGTTCCCGTAACTGAAAGCATTTTGTCCCCCGGTCTTAACACACCGAAAAGAGCAGTTGCAAGAGTGTGCGTACCACAAGTAAAATTATGGCGCACAATAGCGTCTTCAGCACCGAAAACTTTAGCCCATATTTTATCAAGCGTTTCTCTGCCCCTGTCTCCGTAGCCGTAACCCGTAGTCGGCGTAAAATGGCTTTCAGAAACGCCGTATTCAATAAAAGCGGAAATAACCTTTTGCTGATTATACTCTATAATATCGTCAATTATTTCAAACTGACTTTTCGCCTTTTCAAGCGCTTTTTCAGAAGCCGCTTTTATTTTATCATCTATTTTAAAAAAATCTGTCATCTATAAATTCTCCACTTTCCCGAATTTGAAAATCCGAGCTTTTTATAAAAATGTTCGTTTTTATCAGCTTCACGCATAATAAAAACAACACCTGAAACAGAACAGCACATAGCTCTCACAAGAGCAGAGCCGTATCCCAAGCCACGAAACTGTGGTTCAGTGCGCACAGCGCTCAAAACAGCGTTATTGTTATAAATTGAAGTAAGTATAGCTGACGATATAATTTCACCGTCAGCGTCAAGCGTAGCGGCAAATGCTGTTCCTTTTCTGATTCTGTGGCTTATATCCACATACCAGTCATTAAACGGAATTTCACCGTAATCAACAAAATTATATAAATCGAATAAGTGTGGATAATCATTCACTTCTGCATAGCGTATATCTGCTTCTCTTTTTTCTGAGCTCTGCATAACAACGCCTTGCGAATACTCTGCATTGAGTATAAATTGAGCATTGCAATGAACACTTGAATAGCCGATAAAGCTAAAAAACTCTTTAAGTTCGTCCATGTCGGACAAGTTCTCGTCATATGAAAGCGTATAATCGCTGTCAAGAGCGGAAATTATAGCCGTTACCCTGTTTTGATTATCTTTCGCACAATAAAACTTTGCAAATGAATATGAAAAGCCGTATGCCTTTGCAAGAGCTTTAATCTTCACAGAATACACATCAAGTTTTTCATATTCGTCAAGTTTAGTAAAATCAAATATTTGTTCAATCATATACGCAGGTCAAAATTGCTTTAAGAAGCTTTCTTGTTTCTTCAATATCACTTTTCTTAACAACGCTTGCGCCCGAATGAATATATCTGCAAGGAAGAGAAATACCTGCAACCTTGGAGCCTTTGCCGCTCGTTTGAACTGCTCCTGCATCATTTCCGCCCGCAATCATTGTTTTAGTCTGTGTTTTTATGCTGTTATCTTTAGCAGCCTGCATAATCTTTTCAAAGAGTGCTCTGTCATAAACAGTTCTTGAATCCATATAAGATACAACAGGCCCGTTGCCAAGAATGCAGCAAGTTTCTGGTTCTTCAACGCCGTCGATATCAGCCGCAGTTGTTGATTCAAGAATTATTGAAACACCACTCTGTACGGCATAAGATGTGCAGGCAGCACCTCTCAAACCGACCTCTTCCTGAACATTGAAACAAAAATAAGTGTCATATTCAAGCTCTGTATTGATAAGTTCAATCATAAGCATACAGCCTATTCTGTCATCAAGTGCTTTTGATTTTATATAACCGTTTCCAAGCTCATAGTAATCAGACTTGAAATAAGCAAAGTCACCGAGAGAAACATATTTTAATGCTTCTTCTTTGCTTTGGGCGCCTATATCGGCATAAACACTATCGAAAGAAACTTTGCCTTTTTTTTCATCTTCACTCATAAGATGAACGGCTTTTGTGCCTATTGTTGCCGTAATGCCATTAACAGTAATCTTTCTGCCTATTACAACATCGGCGTCAATACCACCGACAGGAGAAAGTTTTAAATCGCCATCATCGGTGATATGGGTAACAATAAAACCTACTTCATCCATATGAGCGCAAATCATAACTTTCTTTACAGGTGACTTTTTACCTTTTTTAAACGCAATTATCGAACCGAGCGCATCAACGCTGTATTCACATTTTCCGTCTATTTGCGAAATTATAAAATCACGCACATCTTTTTCTTTTCCAGATGTTCCGTTTAAAAGACATAATTCTTTAAGCATTGCAAACACCTGCCTTTTCAGAAATATACTGAGCGATGATATCGGCAACACTTTCAATATCTTTGAGGTCAACCACCTCAACGGGAGTGTGCATATATTTAAGCGGAATTGACAACAGACCGCACTTTATACCGCTTTGTGTAAGAGTAATAACATCAGCGTCAGTTCCTGTTCTTCCGTTCATTATCTCAAGCTGATAATTAATTTTATTTGCTTCAGCGCACTTGATAAACATATCGGAAATATTTCTATCAAGCGTAGGTGAAATTCCTATCATAGCGCCTTTTCCAAGTTTGCCGCAGTCATCTTTTTTGCATCCGTGCGAAAACCCGAAAGAAACATCAACAGCAATAGCTTCATCAATATCTTTCCCGTAAGCACCCACAACGGCGCCCCTCGTTCCGACTTCCTCCTGCGCTGAGAACTGAAGCGTTACCTTAACGGGCAGACCTTTAACCTTTTGAGCGGCAAGAATTATTGAGGCAGCACCTGCTCTATCATCAAGACAGTTTGAAGATACTCTTGATCCTAAAAGTTTATCATAACTGTGCAGAAATGTTATTCTGTCTCCCATAGAAATAATCTTTTCCGCCTCTTCACGGGACATTCCGATATCAATCGCCATTTCGGAAATATTATAGTTGCCGTCTGTTTTATCGCCTTTTTTAAGGTGGGGAGGAATTGTTGAAATTATACCGTTAACAGGTTCTTTGCCCCAAATGACAACCTCATTTGCAGGAAGCAAACGCCTGTCTATTCCGCCTACAGGAGAAAACTTAATAAACCCTTTGTCTGTTATTGATGTTACAACAAAGCCGATTTCATCAATATGTGCTTCAAGCATAATATGATAATCGCCGCTTCCGAAAGTGCATGAAATGTTGTTCATATCATCAATTTCAGCCTTTCCGAAAGAGCTTATAATATCACTTATAACATCGTAAAGATTATTTTCACAGCCTGAAACAGCGCACGGCTGTGTCAAAGTTTTAACTAATTCTTCAGTATTCATTATTTATCAAATCCGTTTACTAATTCTTTGAATTTTCTGCCCCTGTACTCAAAAGTTTTAAACTGGTCGAATGCAGGACAGGCAGGAGAAAGAGACACTATATCGCCTGATTGAGCATTGTTTTTAGCAATCTCTAGAGCGTTTTCCATTGTGTCAGTTTTAATTAATTTTACGCCGCTCTTCTCATAATCAGGGTGACTGACAATTGCGTCATAAATTTTGTCTGCAGTAGCACCATTTAATACAACAAGTTTTGTTTTGCTAAGAATATAAGGCACCATAACGCTCATATCATTGCCTTTATTAGAGCCGCCGCAGATGATGATTATTTTCTGATTAAATGCGTTCAGTCCGCTAATAACTCTTGACGGTGAAGTAGCAATTGAATCGTTATAATACTTAACCCCGTTAAATTCACGCACAAATTCAATTCTGTGCTCAACGCCTGCAAATGTCTGTGCGATTTTCTTCATTACAGACGGTTCAACCAAGCCCCATACAGCAGTAATTGCCGTGCAGTAATTCTCAACATTATGAAGTCCGGGAATAACAATATCGTTTTTATTCATAACAACTGTATCTTTACCGTTTTCACGATAAATAATATCGCCGTTACTATCCATAAATGCTCCCTGTTCAACAGGATGATTTATAGAGAACTGATAAAGATTTCCTCTAACATCGAAGCGCATATCATGATAAACCCTGCCGCCGATAGAATAATCACAATCGGCATTAAGAACTGTTTTTGAATCCCTGCTCTGATAAATGAGAATATTTCTTTTAGCGTCAACATATTCATCAAGGCTGATATGGTGGTCAAGATGAGTAATCTCAATATTAGTAACAACTGCGATATCAGGTCTGTTTACCATATTTCCCATTGTGAGAAGCTGGAAAGATGAAAGCTCAACAACTGCAAAGTCATTTTTTGTAATTGTTTCAAGCTGAGGCATAAGCGCTTTGCCTATATTACCGCCGAGGAAAACTTTTTCACCCTGCGCCTCAAGCATTTTTGCAATAAGCGTAGTTGTAGTAGTTTTTCCGTTTGAACCTGTAACGGCTATAATTTTTGCAGGGCAGTATTTGAAGAAAACTTCCATTTCGGTTGTAACCGTCTGTCCCCTTTCAATACATTCCCCTATCCATTTATTTTGAAAAGGAAGTATGCCGTGAGAGCGGAAAACAATATCCATTTCGGGAAGAATATCAAGATAATTCTCTCCAAGGCTGAAATGCACTCCTGCATCTTCAAGCTTCTTGCATATATCTGCGCCGATATAATCTTTGTCTCTTTTATCACAGGCATAAACAGTAATACCGTGCTCTGCAAGCCACTGTGCGCAAGGCACATTCGCTACACCCATGCCAACAAAAGCAACTTTCTTTTCTTTCAATTCATCAAGATACTTTTTTACTTCTTCAATCATTTAAAACACCTCAGTAGTGAATGTAAAACGAACCGTCAAGGTAAGATTTAATAGTAAAATCTTCCATTTTTTCTTCTAATTCAAGCTGATACGGAAGTCTTTCTTTAAATTTAGCGTTTTCTGGAATCGGAATATCGCAATTCATTATGTTATTAACAATCATCTGCTGCATTTTGGTCTGCATATTTCCGAGAAAATAACATTTTGAATTTTGCGGCTCAACAATAGCAATTCCTATTTTAAGCTGTTCTTTTTTGCCAAGAGCAGTAATCATTTTTGAAAGAGATACGGCTCCGTCATCTGCATTGTCTGTAATAAAGCATACTACGCCGTTACCTGCTCTTTTAAGATTGTGTATTGCTATATCCGATATTGCCGTATCAAGATAAGCCATGACATCATCCTTATTAAGCTCATCAACTCTGACAATATAGAAAAATTCTTTTTTCTTCATTGCTGTATAGTCAAATACGAAATCGTCGCTTTCCACATCCGACTGAATTGCAAATCCGCTGTTTTTAAGTCTGTTAACAAGATATTCTGTGTAATCTTCAACAGTTTCAGGAGTAGACTGAGTATAGTAATACCCGCAGTCTGAAATCTCGTGTTCTGTTCTTGTTAAAAACGCATTTGTTTTGCCGTATTTTGAGTAATAGACAAAAACAATAATCAGATTTGCTATAATCAGAAAATCGTTCAAATAAGCGCACACAAGTGCCGCAGTACGGCTTGCCTCAGAAATATACGGGCTTGCGCCGATATAAATCACAAGATAAACTATGCACACGATTATGAGCGTTTTCATTATTTTAAATAATCTCTTTTGCTTTTTTCTTAATTTTTTCATTTTATCATTTCCGTAAATTCTTCTTCTGTAATTACACGCACGCCGAGTGCGTTTGCTTTGTCGAGCTTGCTTCCTGCCTCTTCGCCTGCAAGAACATAATCTGTTTTCTTTGAAACGCTTGAAGATGTTTTGCCGCCGAACTTTTCGATAATCTCTGACGCTTCAGAACGCTTAAAAGATTTTAATGTTCCTGTTAAAACAAAAGTTTTATTTTCAAAACGATTGTCTTGTATTTCAGAATTATCTTCCATATTTACGCCGGCGTCGCTCAAGCTTTTAATTAACTCTTTTGACTTATCATTTTGGAAAAACTCAAAAACGCTTTGCGCCATAACTTCTCCGAATCCGTCAATCTTGCAAATATCCTCAACACTTGCATTCATAAGAGAATTCATTGATTTAAAATGGTTAGCAAGGAGTTTTCCGGCTTTTGCACCGACATGTCTTATGCCGAGTGCGAAAATCAGTTTACCGAGTTCATTGCTCTTTGACTTTTCAATCGAAGTAACAATATTGTTAATGCTCTTCTCCTTAAAACCATCAATGTTAGCAGAATTGATTTTGTCAAAAGTAAGCTCGTAAATATCCTCTGTTTTATGGATAAGTCCGCTGTCAACAAATGTTTCAATTATTGCAGGACCTAATCCCTCAATATCCATTGCATCTCTTGAACAGAAATGAATAAGATTTCTCAAGAGCTGCGCAGGACAGTCAGGATTTATACAGCGAATAGCCGCCTCGTCCTCTTCTCTTATAACTTTACTGCCGCAACTCGGGCAAATTTTAGGATATTCAAAACAGCCGTCGCTGAGATGCTCGTTAACACAGAGTACCTCTGGAATTATATCCCCTGCTTTTCTGACAGTTACAATATCACCGATTGCAATGCCTTTTTCCTTAATAAAATCCTGATTATGAAGAGTTGCCCTTGAAACGGTTGTGCCTGCAAGATGTACAGGTTCAAGCACGGCAGTCGGAGTGAGAACACCCGTTCTTCCGACTGCAATTTCAATATCGAGTACTTTAGTCTGCTTTTCCTCAGGCGGATATTTAAAAGCCACAGCCCACTTCGGGAATTTTGAAGTTGAACCAAGCTGATTTCTTGTTTCAAAATTATCAACTTTAATTACAGCACCGTCAATATCAAATTCAAGAGTTCCTCTTTTTTCGCCGATTTCGTTAATCTTATTTACTGCTTTTTCAATACTATCAACGAGAGTGTAATCGGGAATTGTGTTAAAACCAAGTTTTTTAAGATAATCAAGGCTCTGTTTATGAGAAGTTAACTCAACTCCTCTAATCTGCTGAACATTGAATACAAATATATCAAGTCCTCTTGTCTTAGCAACGGCGCTGTCTTTCTGTCTTAAAGAGCCTGCGGCGGCATTTCTTGGATTTTTAAAAGGAGTTTCACCGTTTATAAGCTGACGGTCAACTACACGCTCAAAACTCTTTTTAGGCATATAAACCTCGCCTCTAACCTCGATATAAGGAACAGGCTCATTAAGTTTGAGCGGAATATTTCTGATAACACGCAAATTTGCGCTTACATCTTCCCCGACATCACCGTCACCTCTTGTTGAACCTCTGACAAAAACACCGTTCTCATATTCGAGAGATACAGAAAGTCCGTCTATCTTAGGCTCAACACAGTATGAAACATCTGAAACCGTTTCTTTTACCCTTTTATCAAAATCATAGAGTTCATCAACTGAAAAAGCGTCCTGAAGAGATTCCATACGAACAGTATGCCTAACACTGTCAAATGAATTATCGGCTTTTCCGCCAACCCTTTTTGTGGGTGAATCGGGTGAATCATATTCTGGATATTTCTCCTCAAGATTTTTAAGGTCACGCATCATCATATCATATTCGTAATCCTCAATTTCAGGAGAATCATCATTATAATATCTGTCACTGTGATAGTGCAGGGTTTTACGCAGATTTTCGATTTGTTCTTTAACATTATCCATAAATTTCACCAATTAATTATTATATCAAAATTATATATTATTTCAACCGTATTATTTTAATTATTAACGAAAAAGGCAGAGTTTTTCTACTCTGCCCAAAAAATCAATATTTGAGTACAAATATTCAGACTGTTAAATCAAACGGTGAATTTTCTGAATACTTTTTTACCTTTTCTGATTATAACGCCGTCTTTGAAATCATCTTTACTAATTGATGCGTACGGGTCTGAAACTTTTTCATCGTTTACGGATACACCGCCCTGCTGAATAAGTCTTCTGCCCTCGCCTTTAGACTTAATCATTGCGCCTTTCATCATCATATCAAGAACTGAAACGCTACCATTTTCAAAATCATCATCTGTAAGTTCTGTTGATGGCATATCAGAATTATCTGAACCGCCTCCGAAAAGCGCTCTTGCAGCCTGCTGTGCTTTCTCAGCGTCTTCTTCGCTATGAACAAGCTTTGTAAGTTCAAAAGCAAGTACTTCTTTAGCTTTGTTAAGCTCTGCGCTCTCAAGTTTTTCGTACTCAGCAATAACATCAAGCGGCAGGAAAGTAAGGAGCTTCATACATTTGATAACATCTGCATCATCAACATTTCTCCAGTACTGATAGAACTCATATGGAGAAGTTTTATTCGGGTCAAGCCAAACTGCGCCTTTTTGAGTTTTACCCATTTTCTTGCCCTCTGAGTTAGTAAGGAGGGTAATTGTCATAGCGTTTGCGTTGCCGTTAAGTTTTCTTCTGATAAGTTCCATACCGCCTATCATATTTGACCACTGATCATCTCCACCGAACTGAAGATTACAGCCGTATTTCTGATAAAGAGCATAGAAATCGTAGCTCTGCATAATCATATAGTTAAACTCGAGGAACGAAAGTCCTCTCTCCATTCTCTGCTTGTAGCACTCGAATGAAAGCATGCGGTTAACTGAAAAACACGCGCCTACTTCTCTGAGAAGCTTAATATAATTCAAGTCAAGAAGCCAGTCAGCATTGTTTACCATTATTGCTTTGTCATCAGAAAAATCAATGAATTTTTCCATCTGCTTCTTGAAGCAGTCACAGTTATGTTGAATTGTTTCAGGTGTCATCATCTGGCGCATATCCGTTCTGCCGCTCGGGTCGCCAATCATACCAGTACCGCCACCGATAAGAGCAATCGGCTTATTGCCTGCCTCCTGAAGTCTTTTCATAAGGGTTAAAGCCATAAAATGACCCACATGAAGTGAATCGGCAGTTGGGTCAAAGCCTATATAGAAAACTGCTTTACCGTTATTAACAAGATCTCTTACCTGTTCTTCATCAGTAACCTGCGCAATAAGACCGCGCGCAGACAATTCTTCGTATACACCCATTTTTTAGTCCTCCTTTATATTTTCACTTGAGCTTAAAAGCATTTCTTCCGCGCTTTTAAGCAGTGCATCTGTAATTTCAAGTCCGCCCATAATTCTTGCAAGTTCATTTTTTCTTCCTTCAAAATCAAGCGGCGTGACTTTTGTATAAGTTCTCTCTGCGCTGAAATCTTTTTGAATAAGAAAATGTTCGTCTGCGGCAGAAGCAATCTGAGCCGAGTGAGTAACAGTAATTACCTGCGTATTCTTGGAAACAGACTTTAATTTAAGCCCTATTTTCCTGCTCGCTCTGCCCGAAACGCCTGTATCAATCTCATCAAAAATCAAAGTATCAACCGTATCATTATAGGCTATAATATTTTTTATTGCAAGCATTATTCTTGAAAGTTCGCCGCCCGATGCAATCTTAGCAAGCGGTTTAGGCGGCTCGCCTGGGTTAGTTGAAATTAAAAATTCTATTTTGTCGTATCCATTCGATGACAAGATATTTTTTGAGAAGTTAACAACAAAGCTTATTTTTGGCATATCAAGAAATTCAAGCTGTGATTTAACATCTTTCTCAAATTTTCGTGCTGTTTTCTTTCTCTCATCACTCAGCTTGTTAGCAAGTTCAAGAACTTTGGAATAAGCTTTATCATAGTCGGAATTTAGCTTTTCAATTTCTCTGTCATCATTATCAATCTGAGAACGCTTTGTTTTGCATTCATCAAGATATTTAAGCATATCCTCTTCTGAAGCGCCATACTTTTTGGAAAGCTTGAAAAGCAAATCAAGCCTTTCTTCAATTATTTCTCGCTCCTCAGGGTCAAATTCTGCAGAAGAAATCTCTTTTTCAAGAATATTTTTTATCTGTGAAAATTCATCAAAAATATTATTTAGCAAACTGACAGACTGGGCAATTTCACCTGAAATCTCAGAAAACGGCTCAAGTGCGTTTGAAGATTCCTCAGCGCTTAATAACAAACCTGCAAATTCATCATTTCCGCATATCGAATTATACACGGATGAATAAGCTTTAACCGCAGCTTCACTACTGTCAATTATCTTTTTTCTGTTTTGTAAAGCCTGTAATTCTCCGACCTTTATATCGGCATTTTCAAGCTCTTTAATCTGGTAATCAAGAAGTTCAAGATTTTTATCTTTTTCATCAGCGTCCATTGTGAGCGCCTTTAATTTTCTTCTAACACTCAAAAGCTCTGAAAACGCTGATTTATAATCAGATAGCAAATCATTGTCGCCCGAAAGCATATCGATAAATTTATAATGCAAATCAGGGTTTAAAAGTGCCTGGCTGTCATGCTGCCCGTGTATATTAACTAAAGTTTTGCCTATTTCCTTAAGGATTGAAACAGTTGCACTTCTGCCGTTAATTTTACAAAGCGATTTACCCTCGCTCGTAATTTTTCTAGATATGATTAAAGAATTATCCTCATCAGTCTCATAACCTAGTTCCGTAAGCTTGCTTTTTACTGTATCATTAACATCTGTAAAAAGCGCGCTTACAAAAGCGCTGTCAGCACCGTTTCTGACAAGTTCTCTTGAAGTTCTCTCACCGAGAATAGCATTTATTGAATCAACAACAATAGATTTACCTGCGCCTGTTTCACCTGTCAGAACATTAAGCCCGCTTTGAAAATCAATTTTCGCGCTTTCAATTACCGCTATATTTTCTATATTAAGAGTTTTTAGCATTTAAAGTCTTCTCCAAATTAACCGTAAACACACGGGCGGAATTATCATTTTTGCAAAGTACAAAAATAGTATCGTCTCCGGCAATAGTTCCAAGAACACCGCTCCACTTCATTGAGTCGATTGCAGCGCAGGCTGCGCCCGCCATACCCGAAAAGCATTTAATACATACCATATTTGAGGAGTAATCAACCGATATGATAGATTCCCTGAAAATTCCGCCTGTTCTGAATGAGCTTTCTTCATTGAGATTCTTAGTGCCTGTAGAATATATGTATCTTCCCTCGTCTGAAAGCTCTTTAACAAGACGGAGTTCTTTAATATCTCTTGATATTGTTGCCTGAGTAACATCAAAACCTGCGTCTTTAAGATAGTTTTGAAGTTCCTCCTGCGTTTCCACCTTATTATTTTTAATTATTTCAAGGATTTTGGCAAGTCTTCTCTTTTTCAATCTGCTTACTCCCCTCTTTCTATAATCTTCTTTTTGACAATTTCATAAAAATTATCAGGTTTTATTTTAATTAATCGTGCTTTGTAAGGTGAAATTGAAACAGAAACATATGATTCAGAATCAATTTCAAACGGTTTTTCACCGTCGCAAGTCAGTATAGCGTTATTACTGACATCGCTTGTCAACGCCACATCAAGAACAAATGTTGAATTTAAAACAATACTTCTGTCCATAAGCGAATGAGGACAGATAGAAGTTATTACAAAACAGTTTAAATCAGGACTTAGAACCGGACCGCCTGCGGCAAGTGAATAAGCGGTGGAACCTGTCGGCGTAGAAATAATAACGCCGTCCGCTCTTACTTTTAAAATTTCTCTACCGTTTGAACGGATATTTATATCAATAAGTCTTGCAAAATCGCCTCTTGAAAATACTGCGTCATTAAGACAATGAAAAGATTTCAAAATCTCTCCGTCTTTAATGATATCCGCCTGAAGCATAATTCTTTCATCGACAGTATAATCACCGTTCAAAACAGCATTAAGCATAGAAAGCTCGTTTTTTTCAACAGCACTCAGAAAACCAAGTCTGCCGCCATTTATACCAAGAGCAGATTTTCCGTTAACTGCGGCGTTTTTTGCAACTTTCATAGTAGTTCCGTCTCCGCCGATGGCAACAGCAATATCGCATATACGATACATTTCGTCTTCATCTGCAAAACAACAGCCGTTAAAGTCAAAACTACACTTGTATTTATTGCTGAAATATATTTTGTTAGAATTAATTGCTAAAATAGGAATTATCTTTTTAGCAATATCAAGCGATTTTTCATTGCTGAGATTACCAAATACAGAAAAAATCATTTCAGTTCCTCGTGAGAGCGGTTGACGATTTCATGTGCATTTATTTCATCATCAACTTCGCTCTTGCCGTCTTTTACAAAATATATAAGATACTCAATATTTCCCTCGGGTCCTTTTACAGGCGAAAACTCAAGCCCTTTAACAGAAAAGCCGTTTTCAACCGCCATACCGATTACATTTTCAACAACTTCTTGGTGAACGGACATATCTCTTACTACGCCTTTTTTGCCCACCTTTTCCTTTCCTGCCTCAAACTGAGGTTTTATAAGGCAGACTGCCTGTCCGTCATCCTTTAAAAGCTTGAAAAGATTTGGCAATATAAGTCGAAGAGAAATAAACGATACATCTACTGAGGCAAAATCTATTTTTTCTTTCACCTGTTCTTCAGTAACATATCTGAAATTTGTACGCTCAAGATTTACAACTCTTTCATCACACCTGAGTTTCCAAGCAAGCTGACCGTAACCAACATCAATAGAATACACTTTAACTGCGCCGTTCATCAGCATACAGTCTGTAAATCCACCTGTTGATGCACCTATATCCATACAGATTTTACCGTCAAGTGATATGGGAAAACATTGCATAGCCTTTTCAAGTTTAAGACCGCCTCTGCTGACATATTTGAGGGTGTTTCCTCTAACCTCAACAACATCATCGCATTTAATCTCGGTGCCTGCTTTATCCACTTTTTGATTGTTTACATACACCTGACCCGCCATTATAATAGCTTTTGCTTTTTCCCTGCTGGGCGCAAAGCCTTTTTCAAAAACAGCAACATCAAGTCTTATTTTATTGCTCATTTAATACCTCTTTAACAATGCTTTCACAGTCAAGATGATATGTTTTTAACTGTGAATCTACGGAAGCTTGTTTTACAAAATCATCTTCAACCGTAAACCTCTTATAATTGACATTAATACCGAACTCTTCAAGCATAGAGCCGAAAACTTCGCTCACTCCGCCTGTTTTAACACATTCTTCAAAGAAATATACATTTTCGGCATTAGCAACGCTTCTTACGGTTTCCTCGCTTAAAGGCTTGATTTTATTGATTTTCAAAACAAATGTGTCATCAAGCTTTTTATAAGCTTCATAGCACTCTGAAAACTCTCTTCCGTAAGCAACTATACAATTTTTGCTATTAGCATCACCAAATACACAATAGTCCGCTTTTGCATATTCGTATTCCTCAGGATTATCTACCGCAACACCTCTCGGATAACGAACAGCTACTGCGCCCTTATCACGATAAATGCCTTTTACAAACATCATCGCCATTTCTTCATAATCAGAAGGTGCATAAATTGTTAAATTGGGTACGGAGTTCAAAAACGGAACATCAAAAACACCTTGGTGTGATTCTCCGTCCTCACCGACAAACCCTGCTCTGTCAATAGCGAAAACTACCTTTAAATCCTGCATCGCCACATCGTGAATAAGCTGGTCATACGAACGCTGTAAGAATGTAGAATATACCGCAAAAACAGGAATGAGCCCGTTTTTCGCAAGACCGCTTGAAAAAGTAACGGCGTGCTGTTCGGCTATACCGACATCAAAAAATCTTTTGGGATATTTTTTTGCAAATTCTGAAAGACCAGTGCCCTCCGCCATAGCGGCAGTAACGCAACAAATTCTTGAATCATTATGGGCAAGATCGCACATAATTGTTCCAAAAGCAGAAGAAAATGTTTTACCTTTTGAAGTCGGTTCTCCAGTCTCAATATTGAATTTGCCGATACCGTGAAACTGCGTGGGATTTTTTTCAGCTGGATTATATCCCTTGCCTTTTGTGGTACTGACATGAACCAATACAGAATGATTATGCGCTTTTGCAGTTTCAAGCGCGGCAATAAGAGATTCTATATCATGTCCATCAATAGGACCGTAATATCGAAAGCCAAGATCCTCAAAAAATGTGGCGTTATGATATATTTTTCTTCTGAGTTTTCCGTTTACAAGCGTCAAAAAGCGGTTAATCTGAATACCGACTTTCGGAATTTTGCCAATTGCTCTACGTACTGCAGATTTGAATGTAAAATATTTTTTAGAAGTTCTTACATTGGTTAAATGCTTAGACATACTTCCGACATTTGCGCTAATTGACATTTCATTATCATTTAGAATAACAATAAGATTACTGTTATCAAGTGCACAGTTGTTTAAGCCCTCATAGGCAAGTCCGCCTGTTAAAGCGCCGTCGCCTATAACGGCTATAACTTTGCCTTTTTCACCTTTAATCTGTTTTGCTCTTGCAAGACCGACAGCCTGTGAGACCGAAACGCTTGAATGACCGCTCGAAAAAATATCGTGTTCACTTTCAACAGGTCTCGTAAATCCGCTTATACCGCCCTCAGTTCTTAAGGTTGAAAAGCGTTCTTTTCTGCCGGTAAGTATTTTATGTGTATAGCACTGATGACCAACGTCGAAAACAATTTGGTCAGTCGGGCTGTTAAAAACTTTATGAAGAGCCACAGTCAGTTCAACAACACCAAGATTCGAAGCAAGATGCCCGCCTGTCTGTGAAACAGTGTTTATCATAAGCTCCCTGATTTCGGAGCAAAGCTGTTCAAGTTCTGCCGTATTCAGATTTTTTATATCTTTTGGAGAATTGACATTTTCAAGAACAGACATTTTATCAACTCTTTTCTTTTATCTTCACCTTACGATAATATCACTAAATGTATAAAAATTCAACTTGTTTATATTAATACAATTTTTACCGTTATTTGTTTCTGTTTACAAGCTTTTGTGCTAAAAGCATTACGAATTCATTGTTATCAAATGCAGAAAGCTCATTAATTGCTGAATTTGTAAGTTTTTCAACATCACTTTGAGCCTTTTCAAGCCCTTCAAGCGTAACATATGTTGTTTTTTCGTTTTCAGCATCAGAACCTACAGGTTTTCCGAGAATTTCACTGTTACCAACAACATCAAGAATATCATCCTTAATTTGAAAAGCAATTCCGAGATTATACGCAAATCTTGAAGCTGCGCTGATTTTATCATTATCAGCGCCTGCGGCAATACATCCCAGAAGACAAGCCGCTGAAATAAGCGCTCCCGTCTTAAGCCTGTGAACGGACAAAAGCTGCTTCAAATCAGGTGTTTCGCTTTCATATTTAAGGTCGATTACCTGTCCGCCTATCATACCTAAAACGCCGCTGTTTTGTGCTAAAAGCCTTGTAGCAAGCACTTTCTTACTATCGGACAAATCACAATCGCCGATTATCTGAAAAGCCTGAGTGAGAAGTCCGTCACCTGCAAGAAGCGCAGTTGCCTCGCCGAATTTTTTATGACAGCTCGGTTTTCCGCGCCTGTAATCGTCATCATCCATACAGGGCAAATCATCATGAATAAGGCTGTAAGTATGAATATATTCTACAGCGCAGGCGAAATCAAGAGCGTCTTTTCTGTCGCAGGAACACATTTTTGCAAATTCAAGACAGAATACAGGACGAAGTCTTTTACCGCCGTTTAAAAGGCTGTATTTCATCGCTTCTACCACAACATCCTGATTATCAAGACAGTTTGGCAAAAGCTCAATAAGTCGTCTTTCAACTATTGCAATATCATTATTTAAAATATTTTCAAATTCAAGATCTGTCACTTAACTCACTCCTTTTCAAGCTCTGTGATTTTCTGTTTAGCCTCTGAAAGCTTTTTATTGCAGAAATCGGCAAGCTTTGTGCCCTCTTCAAAAAGCTTCATACTGTCATCAAGGGATGTTTCTTTATTTTCAAGAGCCGCAACAATTTCTTCAAGTCTCTTTACAGCTTCCTCATATGTCATATTTTCTTTACTCATTAATATTTACCTCTAATACTTTACAGTCTGCTGAACCGTCTGAAAATTTAACCTTTATCGTCTCATCTTTCTTAATCTGTTTTGCGCTTGAAATTGAAGTGCCGTCCATGCTTGCCGAGCAAAAACCTCTTGCCATTACCGCAAGCGGACTGAGTGCATGAAGCTTGCCGACATATGCCGAAAACCTCTGCGTTTCAATTTCAGTTTTATGAATATAAGCTGTTTTTAAAAGCTTTTTAAATCTACTTATCTCGTCAGTATATGAATTAAAAAATTCCTCTACCTTAGACAGCGCCCCCCTGTCAGTAAGGTAAGAAACATACTGCATATTGTCGTTAACTTTTGCTTCTGCTCTCATAATTATAGACTTTTTCATATTTGAAAAATAATCCATAAGCGCCTGCGAATCGGGGCATACAAGTTCTGCTGCCGCGCTTGGTGTGGGCGCTCTTAAATCAGATACAAAATCACAGATTGTGAAATCTGTCTCATGGCCAACAGCAGAAACAACTGGGGTTTTACAGTTAATAACCGCTCGGGCAACCTCTTCCGTGTTAAACGCCCACAGTTCTTCAAGGGAACCGCCTCCCCTGCCGACTATCATAACATCAATGTCTCCACGCTCATCAAGCATTTTTATTGAATTTACAATATCAGCAGGCGCATAGTCACCCTGAACAATTGTAGGAACAATAAACAGCTCAGCGGCAGGCCATCGCCTTGCAGTAATATTCTTTATATCCTCAACAGCCGCTCCGATATTTGAGGTTACAACGCCTATCTTCTTTGGAAACTTCGGAAGTTCTTTCTTTAACTCTTGAGAAAAAGCGCCCTCTTTTTCAAGCTTTTCTTTTAATTTTTCAAACGCTAAGTTAAGAGCGCCAAGCCCGTCAGGCTGCATATCGTCAATATAAAGCTGATACTCGCCGTTTTTATCATAAACGGATATTCTTCCTCTGCAAATTACGCTCATACCGTTCTCAGGCTCAAATTTAAGCCTTGAAGCCGAACTTGCAAACATAACTGCCTTTATCTGGCTTTTATCGTCCTTGAGGGTCATATAAAGATGACCCGAACGGTAATAATGAGTGTAGTTTGAAATTTCTCCGCTGATATATATATTTCTGAAAGCAGGATTTTCATCGAAAATCGCTTTTATATAAGTAGTAATTTGTGATACGGTTAAAACATTCATAATGATTTCAAATATGCGTAAACTGCAATCCCCGCCGCATTGTCACTGCTAAACTGCGGTTCGGCGAAAACTGCAGAAAATTTTTCAGATAAATTTCTGTTGATATATTTGTTAGAGCAAACACCGCCCGAAAATATTATCGGTAATTTAGGATAATCTGATTTTAGCTGTTTAGCCATTGCTTCCAAGGCGCCGTTTACCGACATAATTGCAAACTTTGCTATATCCTCAGCCGCTTTGTTTTCTTCAACCATTTTTTTGACTTTATTTTCTATTCCCGAAAGCGAGCAATCAGCGCCTTTCATTGAGGGTTTGATTTTAAACTCATTTACGCTTTTCTCTGAAAGCTTTTCGAGTTCAACGCCGCACGGAAATTTTAGACCGAGTAAAACTCCTGTTCTGTCAATAACCTGACCTGCCTTTAAATCTGTGCTTTGAGCGATAATTTTACACTTGATTATATCTTCTTTATCAGGCTCAACAAGCAAAGCCTCAGTTGTGCCGCCCGAAACATGAAATGCAATAAAAGGCTTCTCGATGTATTCAAGGCGATCTGCGGAATACAAGGCCGCAAGTACATGACCCGTCTGATGAGAAGTTTTAAAAAGCGGCGCATGGGAAAACGAAGAAACGGCGGTAGCTGTATTCTCACCTACAAGAAAGCAAGGCATATAACTGCCTTCAATCCCTCTGGGCTTAACGCTGACGCCGACAGCATCAATATTTTTTTCGCTGACAGCAGAAGAAAGCGTATCAAGAATTTTAGGCATATTTACGGTGTGCTGAAAAACAGCATCGCTCTGTCTGAGCCCTCGTTCATTTTTCTTAACCTCAAGCAATTTTTTAAACTGAATTATCTCTTTGCCGTCAAAAGCAGCGGCCGAAGTGGTGTAATTGCTTGTGTCAAATCCTAAAAACATTATTTCGCCTCTTCTCTGAGGTAGCTACCGAGTACACCGTTTATGAACATATAATCATCTTCACCCGAATATTTCTTTGCAAGTTCAACTGCTTCGTTTACAGCAACTTTGCCAGGCACGCCATCCTCGTAGATAATCTCATAAAGCGCAAGTCTTAAAATAGAAATATTCACTTTCGGTATTCTTTCAAGTTTCCAGCCTTTAAGGTACTTCTTAATAAGCTCGTCCAACTCATCAATACGAGCCGATGTTTCTTCAAAGGCTTTTTTTGCATAATCAGAAAGCTCTGAAAAGTTTTCTGAATATATTTCTTCAATGTCATTGCAGGTGAGTTCGCTGAAAAATTCCTTTTCAAAAAGCAAAACAAACGCCTGTTCTCTCATTTCAGATCTGTTCATATATTAATCTCCTCAATATTTAGGTTTAATGGTAGATATAAGAAAAAACGGCTGAAAATATAATACTTTCAGCCGAATTTTAAATCACTCTTCAGTTTCACAAGGTTCTTTTGAGCCTGCAGGCTCAGCATTTTCAACAGAGGCGATAATGACATTTACTTTTGAAACAAGCTTTCCCGTCATATTCTGTATAGCCTCTTTAACAACTTTCTGTACTTCCTCGGCAATCGGCTGAATTTTCTTTCCGCTTGCTATATTGATATAAATACTTAAATCAAGATCGTCGCCGTCCTGGAAAATTCTTACGGGACTCATAACCTTCAAACTGCCTTTTTTTATGGTAGAAACGACATCATCAGGCTTATTAGAAAAGCCCATAACACCGCTAACATCTTTTGCCGCGTTTGTTGCTATTGAAGAAATTGCTTCTTCTGATATAATTACCCCACCCTGGGAGTCGTATTTTGAGATTTCCATAATTTGACGCCTCCTTGCTTTTAGTATTTTATCATAAGAGAAAGATTTATACAAGCATTATTTGCATTTATTAATTATTTGACTGAATAATTGTAACATTTTCGAAACCGCAGTCAAGCTGAGAGGTAGCGATTTCTTTGATCTGAAGTATCAATGCGTCTGTAAGTTCCTCAGAATCAATAATAACATCAACTCTTGTTCCGTCTTCACTGACAACTGCAAGGCAGTTTTGAACGCCTTTTGCCTGTACAAGCGTTTCTATTTTGTTTTCAATTTCAATGTATGACGAAACGGCGGCAATTTTTTCTGCGGCAACTTTATGTGCCTCTGAGTCCTCTGATTCAGAATCAATTACTGCCTGCAAAGTTTCAAGCGTTTCATCTCTTGCACTCTGTCTTTCTACTCGTGCTGTTGAAAAATATTCGCTTTCAGTTGTTTGAGAAACTTCTGTTGTAGCGTCAACAAAGGTTGCTTCGCCGAGAGTTTTTCCTGATGAGGTTATTGAGCTGATTTTGCTTGAAATATCGCTGTTTTCCCAATACCAATTACCGCCGATGCCCACAGCGAGAAGGAGCACGAGAACAGAGGCTACAACCTTAGTTTTTGAGCCTTTTTTCTTTTTTCTGATTTTATCCTCCGGCATTATACCCTGTATATCTTCAAGCTCTGTAAGTTTGTTTTTTTCGTTCATTTCATCCATTAATTATCACCCTTTGTATTTAATTTTGCAACAGATACTCTGTTTGCTGAAATATTGAAGAGAGCGCACACACATTCTATAACCTTTTCTTTAACAAGAACATTGTTGCCCCCCTCGCAAACAACGGCTACGCCGGCAACTTTAGGGAAGTTTTCCTTTATCAAAAGCGGTGAATCGCCGTTTTCGCTGTCATAAATAACATATTCATTATTATCTGAAGTAGAACTGTCATTTTCCGATTTTTCTGAATTTTCTGCATAAACGCTTTCCTTAGTATTCTGCAAAGTAAGCATAACATTACACTCGCCAACACCGTCAATACTTGATATTACCGTTTCAAGCTGACTGCTCAGCTGAGTTATGTATTCGTTATAGTCTTCCGTATCAACATTTACTTTTGTGTCGGAAGTGCCGAAATTCAACTCAGACAGCATAATAAGAAGTATTCCGATTACAGCGGATACTATAATTATTTTCTTTCTTGTGTCAGATTTGCCTGCTAAGTTACTCAGCTTATCTTTAATTTTACTCATCTGCATATTGAACCTCCGCCGCAATTCCAAGATTATCAAAAACAATGTTTTTAACATTATCGGAATCATAAGTATGCGAAATTGTTATAACTATCCTGTCTATACTTATTTCATTTCCCAACGAACTTACATCACACTCAATAGAGAGCGGTTCTATTCCGTTATTTTTAAGCTCATTTTCAATTATTAATTTAACTTGATTTTTAGCCGCTTCTGCTGACACATCGTAAAATTCACTTTCTATGTCAAAATCAGCCTTAAATTCGGAAGCGTTAAATTCCGCTATCGGGAAAATGAACGAAGCAAAAATAAACACGGCAATTATAACTTTATAAAACCTGCCCATATTACCCTTTGGAGATATGAGAGAAAATATAAGAGATATTATGAGCGTCAGACATATACTGAACGCCCAGTTTTTTATAAAATCCATTATGCACTTCCTTTTGCCGCTATCAAAATACCGATTGAAATAATTGTAGTTACCATAGATAAAATCAGAATGACATTCATAATCATCAAAGCGTCTGTAAATGCTTTTAGAACACTTGAAACAGACCTGTCGCTGAAGATATCGGATATAACACCGCACAAGGAAAGAAACAATCGCCAAAATGAGACATTTAATATTGACGGCAAAAATACAAGCGCAACTGCTATTATACCAACGATGCCGACACTGCTTTTTATTAAAGATGAATACGCCTGTATGGATAACAGTCCCTCGCTGATTGCTCCGCCTATTACGGGGACTACTGAATTTATTGCAAATCGAACTGAGCGAAGACCGATTGCATCCGCACTTGACGCAACAGCCGTTTTAATCGAAAGAACCGAAACAAATACCGTTGCGCATACGGAAATGCCTGTTATCAAATACTTTTTCATATTTGAAATGAAAGAGCGCAAATTCAATTCGTCCCTAATTCCTGAACAAATTCCAATCGCAAGAAAACAGTTGGAAAGAGGTAAAAACACGCTGTTAGAAATAAAATTAAGCGCCTGTGCCAAAGATAAAAGAAGCGTATTAGTAGAAAATGCAGCTACCGTGTTGCCCGATGTTGCAACTATAATGCAAAACGCAGGTATAAATGCAAACACAAAATCCGAACATACTGAAATTGCTGTGCAGGCGGAAGAAATAGTAAGTTTCATTTTCGTAATCAAAATAATAGCTACAATCACTGCGCTGACGGTAGAAACTGCCGAAGTCATTTGAGTATCGCCAACAGTCTGCTTAAAACTTTGAAATAATGACGAAAGAAGAATGACAACAAGAATTATTGCGCAGGACTCAAGCGGAGTTTTCGCGGAATCGTTAATCATTCCTTTGATTTGCGACAAAAAATCGGATATTGAAAAATTTATAATCGTATTATAATCAAAATCTTCAAGACCGAGTTCTGAAAGCAGATTGTAGCTGTCTTCGTCAAGTTCTTCCTCAAACGCTGACAGGTCAAATTCCTGCAAAACCTCGTTGTATCCCTCTTCGTTTATCTCATCCTGAGCAAAGCAAATGACAGAAGTTGACATAAACAATACAACGATAATCAAAAAAAGTGTGAATTTAATTAAACATCGTTTCATAATAAAAGTCCCGAAATTATGCTTATTACTGCCTCAAGCAGAGGAATTATCATCGTAATTATAAGTATCTTTGCCGCAGTTTCTGTTTGTCCCGCAAGTGCCGATTCTCCACAGTCTCTGCACAAATCGGATACTAACTGAGCAATCAGGGCTATTCCGAGCACCTTAAACATAATCTTAATATATGCTGATGTTTCACTCAGTTGAGAAGCCATATCATTTAACGATTTAATTATTTCAGCTATTGCCCCGACAGACTGAAATGCAAGCGCAATACAGGAAAAAATCACGAGTAAAAGTGATATTGTTCTGTTTTGTTCCTTTAAAAACAACCCCAGAACAAGAGTTGTTATTGCAATTCCCAGTATTACCGTCATAAATCAAATAAAGATTTTACAGTGGAAAACAACTCGCTTATCTGCGGAATTATCATCATAAGAACAACTACAATTCCTGCAAGAGTTGTGAGCATTGCCTGATCCTCTCTGCCACTTCTTATTAGAACGGTGTTTAAAACAGAAATAATAATGCCTATTGCGGCAATTTTAAAAATAAAATTAACATCCATTAAATATCCCCTGCTATATTAACACTACCGTGACTGCAAGTCCGCTTAGAACACCGAACGCCACACCGAGTCGGCTGTGTGTTCTGTAATATTCATCATACTGTGCTTTGCTTACAGTCATATTTTCTTTAAACGAATCAATTATTTTTATCATTGAAGATATATCAGTACACCCGAGATTTTTAAAAAGCGAATTTACTCTTTCGTTATCCGCACTTTTAAGAACGGTTGTAATATTTATATTTTCAAGGTCTATACTTTTGAGAAAAGAAAGATGAGACAAATTTTCATCAGCGGCTAATTTTTTTATTATCTTTTTTGAATTATCTGCGCTGAAAGACAGCTCAACATTCATAAAATCAGCCATTTGTATTAGCTCTGATGCTACAACACATCTTTCCTTAATTCTCAAAAGATATGCAATTCCTGCGCCAATGGTGGCAAAATTAAGCAATAAAATTCCTATGTATTTCACTTTTATCAACTAATTTCAATGATTTCAAAATCGTTTGTATAGTCATTAAGCATTACTATGTATTTGAATTCTTTAGTTTCAATTAAACGCTTGACTATATTCTTGTTAAGCAGCTGTTCTTTATTACCTGCGTGAACCGATACTGCAAACGAACAGCCTGAAAGAAAACCGTCTTTAATTGCCGACAATTCACTTGTTGAAGAAATTTCATCACACACAATTAAATCAGGCGATAAAGTTCTTACGGCAATTTCAATACCTTTGTCCTTGGGAAAAGCAGTTATAACATCCGTATTTAACCCTACATCGGCGCAAATACCGTCCGAATCCTTGCAGGCGATTTCATTTCTTTCATCCACAATTGCCACTTTTCTGAAACGATTATTAATACCGCTTGAAAGCAGTCTTGAATAATCACGAAGAAAAGTAGTTTTTCCGCCAGCGGGCGGTGAAGCAACAATTATGCTCGGAAGATTGCTTGAATATATCAAATTGAGAATCGGCTTTGCGCAGTCCCTGACTTCACGAGAAAGTCTTATATTCAAAGATGAAATATCTTTTACGGCTGTAATAATACCATTGTTTATTACCGCCGTTGAGCATACGCCTACTCTGTTTCCGCCTGAAACAGTGATAAAACCGCATTTCATATTATCTATCTCGCAGTGAACGGAATAATTGCAAAGCCGTCTGAATACAAGGTCAAATTCATCATCGTCTACATAATATGAAAACTGTGTTGGATGATTTGTAAGCTTGCCCTGACGGGTTATAAAATACGCTTTATCTGACAACATTAAAATGAGAGGCTGTCTTTTTCTTATTCTAAGTTCAGTAATAAGTCTTAACTCTTCAGCGTTAAGCTGCGACAGCGCACTGTTTATCCCGTCGGACAAGCAGGAGATTATTGTATTAAGCGCCATTATCTCACCTCAATTAAATATATGAGTAGTAAATTTTGAATATTACCTTTTATTTATTGAACAATCAAATTCAATATGATAATATAAATGTATAATAGACTTGGGAGAGTTTTATGGATATTACAGTCAATACAAAAAAACGCTTCGCAAATTCATTTATGAACGGCGAAACGGTGAATTATGTTATTTCTTTTGTTTTTTCATTTTTATTTCTAATTGCGGTAAAGCAGTTTTTTAAGACTTTTGTCGGTCTGAGCGCAAATATATCCGCTGGGATAGGATTTGCCTTTGCAGAAATCGTTTTATTTTTGCTTGAAAAGTTTTTTGTGTATAAAGGCAACGCTTTAAATAACACTATTAAGCAAATAATTTTTACAGTTGGTAACACAGCTGTTCATTTAGGTATATTTGCCGCATTGTCAACAGCTATCAAGTTCATCCAAAAAGAAAGCTATACCGCTTGGTTTACCGCTTTCATTTTCATAATGATAATAAATTATCCTATATCAAGAGTTCTCGTTTTTGACTGCTATTCACCTGCCAAGACATTTGTAAACGGAAGAGTATATAAATTCTTTTTCAGAAACAGATTTGTCTTTCTTTCAATGGCAACCGCCCTGCTTTTGATGTTGTTTGTACTCTTCATTTTCTCAGCATTTCCTTTCGGTGATGTTACCGTACTCAGGATGGACCTTTATCATCAGTACGGTCCACTCTTCGTTGAGCTATATGACAGGGTTACTGGTGCAGAAAGCTTCCTTTACAGCTGGACTTCCGGCGGCGGTTCAAGTTTTCTCGGCAACTTTTTCAACTACCTTTCAAGTCCGTTTTCAGCGCTCATTTTCCTTTTTGACAGAGATGAAATGCCGTTTGCTATTACGACGATCGTTTCACTTAAATGTATATTCAGCGCAGGCACATTCACATTTTATCTCAAAAAAAGCTTAAACAGACATTCCACAGTATCTGCTACATTCGGTGTTTTATATGCATTTTGTGCATATTTTCTTGCATATTACTGGAATGTTATGTGGCTTGACGGAATGATAGCACTTCCCTTGCTTGTTCTCGGAATTGAAAAACTTGTTGACAACGGTAAAGGCTGGCTATATGTATGTTCACTCGTTTATATAATCTATTGCAACTATTATATAGGTTATATGAGCTGTATTTTCTCAGTAATTTATCTAATAGCATATCTAATAATTTCCGAAAAAAGAAAACAGTATTTAGATCCTGACGCCATATATACAAATAAATATTCATTAAAAAAATTCTTCAACTACACAATTGTTGACAGGCTTGTAAAATTTGCCGCATATTCTTTAATCTGCGGTCTTATATGCGCATTTTTCCTTTTGCCGATATATTTCATTCTTTCAGGCAGCAGCGCAACATCAGACTCCACACCAGACGGAGTTGAAAAGTATTTTTCACTTTTCGATTTTATCGAAACACATTTTGCAGGCCTTGAAACAACAATACGCTCAAGCGGAAGCGATATACTTCCGAATGTTTACTGCTCTGTTCTCACAATAATATTACTGCCTCTTTACATGGTAAATAAGAACATCAGATTAAAAGAAAAAGGCGTATTTGCCGCACTTATTGCAATATTCCTTCTTTCATTCAACAATAACTATGTGAATTTCTTCTGGCACGGACTTCACTTCCCGAACGACCTGCCTTACAGATTTTCCTATATGTATTCATTTATTTTGCTGGTAATTGCATTCCGCGGTCTTATGAAGATAAGGAGTATATCAGTAAAGGAGATTGCTTTTGTCGGCATACTTTGGATTGCTGTAATTGCAGTTGCTGATGAACTTCCCACACAAAAAATGGACTCATCAACAATATATATAACTCTCGCATTTGTTCTTATTTATACGGCGGTATTATTCCTGCTCAAAAAGCGCAATTTTTCAAAGTTCATTGCTTCAGCACTTATATTGGCAATTGCTTTTTGCGAAGTGGTTATTGCTGATCCTAATGCACTCAATTTCAATCAGTCTCTTTCAAACTATAATGAAAATTATGATGTGTATACTGACGCTGTTTCTTATCTTGAAGAGAATGACAAAAGTGATTACCGAACTGAACTTTGCAGTCTTAAAACAAGAATGGATACCTGCCTTTACGGTTATGACGGAATGAGTATATTCTCTTCAATGGCATATGAGGAATATTCTGGACTTCAATATTCTCTCGGTATGTACGGAAACAGAATCAACAGTTATACCTATAACACTCAAACGCCTGTTTATAATATGATGTATAATATCAAATATCTCATTTATGACGGCGAAGAAACAAGACCCTCAACTGACCTTTATACAAAGTATTACGAAATATCAAACAATGCGGTTATTTATGAAAATGATTATTTCCTGCCAAAGGCGTTTTGTGTAAACGAAGCACTTGATGCATGGAACACGGCAGAAGGAAATCCGTTCCAGGTTCAGGCAGACTTTTTTGCACTCGCAACAGGATTTTCGGGTGTATTCACAGAAGCTGAATATGAATCTACAAGTTACACTGGTATGAGCGGCGAGCAAATAACCCAAGGCGGAACTTATTGGGTAGAAAAAACTGACAGCAACAGCTACGCCGAAACAAATATTTCACTAAAAGCCGCGCGTGATGGAAATTTATATATTTATGCGTCTGCTTCTGATATTGCAAATATCAGCGTTATAACAGATGAAGAATCAAAATCATACAGCATTGAAACTCCTTATATAATTGACCTTGGATATTTTACTGAAGGACAAAGCGTTACCATATCTCTTGACTGCGCATCACTCCCAACGGGAGAAAAAAGTATTGAATTTTTTGCATATAGCATAAATAAAGATGTTTTACAGGCTGGTTATGAAAAACTCAGAAAGGAGGCTATGGAAACAGAAACTGTAACAGACCGCTATATTTCCGGAACGGTTTATGCAGAATCCAACAGAATTTTATACACTTCAATCCCCTATGACAGCGGCTGGAGCGTATATGTTGACGGCACTAAAACAGAGACTTTCAAAATCGGAGACAGTCAACTTGGCGTTATGTTAAAACCCGGTCAGCACGAAATTGAATTCAAATATACTCCGAAAGGATTGTATTTAGGTGCGGGAGTCAGCGGAGTAACGCTGATAAGCCTTGCTGCAGTTACTGTTTTGAAACTGCGTAAAAGAAAAAATAACAAATTAGTTAAAAGTTAATTTAACTGTTTACAACAGAATATAAATGTTGTAAAATACCACCGTAAATATGCAAATAGAGCTTTGCTCGTGAAAAGTTAAGGAGAAATAAAATGGCAAGATTAACAGCGCAAAATGTGGAAAATATCCCCTACGGACCTCTCGGAATAATTGCAATGCCGGGCTGTGAAGCATTCGCAGACAAGGTAGACAAATATCTCGTTGAATGGAGAAAGAACCAGGCACTTGAGCATCAGGGTTCAATTGCTTTCTACGGATACCAGAGAGAATCTTATAAGATTAATATTTCTATTCCGCGCTTCGGAAGCGGTGAAGGAAAAGCTGTTGTTAACGATACAGTTAGAGGTTATGACCTTTATATTGTTACTGACTGCTTTAATTATAGCGTAACTTATCAAATGTACGGAATGACCGTTCCGAAATCTCCCGATGACCACTACGCAGACCTTAAAAGAGTTATTTCTGCTGTTTCTTCAAAGGCAAAAAGAATTTCAGTTATAATGCCTATGCTTTACGAAGGACGCCAGCATAAGAGATCAAGCCGTGAGTCACTCGACTGTGCAATGGCACTTCAGGAGCTTGTTAATTTAGGTGTTGAAAATATTATTACTTTTGATGCTCACGACCAGCGTGTACAGAACGCTATTCCCCACAAATCATTTGAGAATGTAATGCCTACATATCAGATGATTAAAGCTATCGTAAACACCGTAGACGATTTACATGTAGATAAAGACCATCTCATGATAATTTCTCCCGACGAGGGCGCAATGAACAGATGTATCTATTTTGCAACCCAGCTTGGTGTAAATCTCGGCATGTTCTACAAGAGAAGAGATTATACAAGAGTTGTTAACGGCAGAAACCCGATTGTTGAACATCAGTATCTCGGTGATTCAGTAAGCGGAAAAGATATTATCATCGTTGACGATATGATTTCTTCAGGTGAGTCTATGCTTGAAGTTGCAAGCAAACTTAAAGCTTTGGGTGCTTCAAGAATTTTTGTTTGCACAACATTCGGCTTATTTGCAAACGGTCTTGAAGTATTCGACAAAGCTTATGAAGACGGTGTTTTTGAAAAAGTATTTACAACAAACGGAGTTTACCAAACTCCCGAACTTCTTTCAAGAGACTGGTATCAGTCAGTTGAACTTTCAAAGTATGTTGCATATTTTCTTGATACTCTCAACCACGATATGTCAGTTTCTTCCCTACTCAATTCATCAGATAAAATCGATGCTATTTTAAGAAAAAAAGGACTGAAATAATTTATGGGTAATTCAGAATTATTTGAAAACGAAAACTCTGTTGAGAATACAAACGAAGCAGAAATCAGCGAAATTAAAGCTAAAAAGCCTAAGATGGTGTTTTCAGCTAAACAGGTAATATTGATTGTAGTTATCGCTGTAGTTGTTGTATGTTTAGCAGGTACAGGTATTATATGTGCAAAAAATAATATCAATCCCGTATCATATATTGCGGGTGAAGTAACCAAAAATCAGATTGTCGGTAAATGGCAGAGTCAAACTGTTCCCGGTCTTTCTGCTTATGAGTTTTATGACGACGGCACATATACATCATATATTTCCACTTACACTTTTGATGGTGAATATGTAATTGAGGGCGACAAACTCACTCTTAAAAACACATCAAGCAATCAAAGCGTTACATACAAGTATTCAATCGTTGGCGATACACTCTCTTTAGTACTTGTTAATCAAAATGGTTCAGAATTTACTGACAGCGAATCAAGTAAATTCGACAAAGTTGATACACTTAACCAGAAATCAATTACAGAGATGCTTGATGAAATTTCTGATTTAACAACTACAAGCGAAGCAAAGCAATAAAAACATTAAAAGGCAGCGCAAAAAGCGCTGCCTTTTTGTTTATATTAAAGCATTATTTGACAATACTAATTGTGTACATATTTTATAAAAATGGTGATATATGTATGCAATATAACAAAGTTGAAATCTGCGGAATAAATACAAGTGACATTAAAGTACTTAAAGAGAGTGAAAAGATTGAATTATTAAAAAAAGCAAGACAAGGAGATGAGAAAGCTCGTGAAGAACTCATCAAAGGCAATCTGCGCCTTGTACTGTCCGTTATACAGCGTTTTCAGAACAGAGGCGAGACTATGGACGATTTATTTCAAGTCGGCGTTATAGGGCTTATAAAAGCTATAGACAATTTTAACCTCGACCTTGATGTACGCTTTTCAACCTATGCCGTTCCGATGTGTATAGGAGAAATCAGAAGATACCTTAGAGATGACAATCCTATCAGAGTCAGCAGAAGTATGAGAGACACTGCATATAAGGCAATGCAGGTTAAAGAAGCGCTTATAAATAAGAACAAAAAAGAGCCGACCATCGAAGAGATAGCAAAAGAACTTGATATGGAAAAAAGTGAGGTAGTGCTTGCACTTGAAGCTATTGTAGACCCTGTATCGCTCTATGAGCCTGTCTATAACGACGGAGGAGACACAATATATGTAATGGACCAAATCGGCGATAATAACACCGATATGGACTGGATAGACGAAATTATGATAAAGGATGAAATCAAGAATCTTGATAAAAGAGAGCAAAACATTCTTTATTTAAGATTTATGCAGGGCAAAACACAAATGGAAGTTGCAAAAGAAGTTGGCATATCTCAAGCGCAGGTCAGCAGGCTTGAAAAAAACGCTTTAAAAAGAATTAAAAACCATAAATAAGCAAAAAAATAAAGCCCTTAAAAAGGGCTTTATTTTATTAGTCGAACAAATAATTTGTATCGTTGAATGTGAGAGGCTTATACTCGCCGTTCTGATATACATAGCAGCCTGAAAGCTTAATCGGAACAGCAAATGTCTTACCATCACAAGTGAATACATAGCAGTTAGCATTATTTACAGTAACTGTTTTGTTGCTGTAAGAAATTGTTGAAGAGCTTGCATCATATGTATAACCGATAACTTCGTAATTGTCGTGAATTACCTGCTTAAGGAAGTCGCGGGCTTCTGAAACTGAATAATCAGGTGTTGTTGTAATCTCGTGAGTATTTACATAAGACTCATAAACATTTGATGCACCTGCACCAGCATCTGTTGTTGCTTCTGTTGAGATAACCGGAGGAGCGTACATAAACCACATTACGATGAAGTATACGATGAGCCAAATAAGAAGAATCATAATGATTGTTGCAAATATCTTTCTCTTCTTATTCTCCTGAAGAACAAATTCATCTCTTGTAGGAACTGCAATCGGAACAAAGGGTTTACCCTTTTTAGCACAAACAGCTTCCATCTTTGCGTTTTTCTTTTCAATCTTCTTTACATAAGCATCATAAGCTTTATCTGTAGCCTTTTCTAATCTGAGCTCTGATTTAGACTGAAATTCATCAATCGGAGGAATTGCAACAGGAACAAAACCGGGCTTATTAGCACCCTTAGCATTTTTCTTGTTTGCATCCTTAACGAATTTATTATAATCTTTTTCGTGTTTTTTGCTAGCTTTAGCCGCAGCCTTTTGTGCAGCCTTTTCCTGCTTAGCCGCAGTCTTTGCTGCTTTAGCTTCTTTCTTTTCAAGCTTTGATTCTTTACTCAAGGCATTACCCTCCTTAAAAAGTCTATCAGTAGTATAACATCTGTCTCTTATACACATCTCCGAGCCCACGAGACCGAGGCTGATCTC
>ERZ1027013.90-NODE-90-length-42357-cov-11.762186_pt1 | contig 42357 bp, 27 predicted proteins | sample MGYA00519446_ERZ1027013 | MGnify/ENA primary metagenome ERZ1027013 (study PRJEB26926, sample SAMN06164699) | human gut metagenome | biome: ENVO:00009003; feature: ENVO:2100002; material: ENVO:00002003 | host: Homo sapiens | place: USA | collected 2012 ... | reverse complement strand
CGAGATCAGCCTCGGTCTCGTGGGCTCGGAGATGTGTATAAGAGACAGGATATGAATAAATTTTTAACAGTGAGTATGGCATTTGTTTTGTTTATGTCAATAATGCTTCCTGCTTTTGAATGTACTGCAAATACTAATATTGCAGTAAATGAGATAGGAAAAGAAAACAAAAAAGTTATAAACATTGTTTATGACGATTCAGGAAGTATGATTAACGGTGCTGAAAGCGATGTTACAAAAAGCGATGCATATGTAGCAACATGGGCGCAGGCAAAATACTCTCTTGAAGTTTTTACTGCAATGCTTAATGTTGAAGACGAGCTAAATATCTATTGTATGTCTGATTCAGGCTCACTAAGTAAAACGATAAAGGGCGCTGATAAAAAATATGGAGTTTCAGATATTCATTCAAATCTCAAAACTGGGGACTATTCAGTATTAACACCCGTTCAAACATTGAAAAGTGCATATGATGGGTTGTCTGACAAAAAATATGATGATTTTGAGAAATGGTTAGTTGTTTTAACGGATGGTGCTTTCACAGTTTCAAACAGCAGCGGAGAAAAAGTAAAGGATTCTGAAATTGAATCATTGTTTTCTTCATATGGAGAAAGCTTAAATGGCAGATTAATTTATATTCCTATAGGAAGTTGCGCTGCAGAATATACAGGAAATTCATACAAAGTCTTAAAGGCAACAACTGGTGAGGAAATATTAAATCAGGTAAAGACTGCTACTGAGTATATTTATTACGAGCGAGATAAAAAAGAAGTTACTGATGCTTCTATAAACCTTGGCGTTTCAATGAAAAAAATAATTGTTTTTGCGCAAGGTGCTGGTGTTGAAATAGAAAGCACCAGCAAAGGTAAGATTACAGATAATGTTTCTGTTAAATATACAGAAGCTGCCAACGCGGTAGAATATAGCTCAAATCAAGGTGAAAGCACATTTAAGGGCAATGAAGACAAAATTAAAACGGATGATTCATTACAAGGCGTTGTGATTACAATTGAACCAAATAGTGAGTATATAGAACCTGGGCAGTTGAATATTATCTTTGGAGATATTAGTCCTAAGACATATACAATATATTATGAGCCAGCAGTAAAAACTTATTTCTCGCTTGAAAAAGACGGGGTTGAATATCTTTCCAGCGAAAATGAAACCGCTCAGGGTTCTTTAAATCCTGGAATTTATAAGTTGAGTGCATATATTGCAGATGAATTTGAGGTCGATGCAAATACTGGAAAACCGGTAAATGTTTCCGATGCAATGGAAATACAAGATATTGCTTTTGATGTTATTTTGTCTGGATCGGGAGTAGAAAACGGTTCACAAAGTTTTTCATATGAGCAGTTGGCAAACGGTATCGATGTGAATCTGTTAAGAGGAAAAATTAATTGTGATTCAAATGCCTCAATTCTTAACGGAAAATATGGCCTTGATACCGAAAATATGAAAAATGCTTTTTCAGATATTATGATTAAGGATACATATCGTCTCGAAATAAAATATGAAAAACCTACTTCCTCGGTGCTGAGTTATAGATTTAGTAAAACCAATTTTGCTCTGCATTCTCTTGATAAAATTAAGAACAAGGAAGATATGATAAAAGCTATTGTTACCTGTTATGATAACGAAGGAAATGTAGTTGAAATCACAGATGAACTTTGGTCACAGGTTACAATTCAGACATTACAGCGCTATGATGATGATACTTGTATAGAATACGATGAAAACTGTTACGATTTTCATACTGAAAATGGTTTAGGCGTTTTTTATTTGTGTCCTCGATATTGGAAAGAAAATGACAAAGCAAATAAAAAGAAAACGACTCATACGAATTACATAAACAGAAACGAACTTTGCACAGTAAGGTGTGAAATTTATATTGATGTGTCAGATTCTCTGGCTTATTCAACTTTAGGTACGGATCCTGAACTCAAATCTACTACTTATGAAATCAGTCTTTGTATGTGGCACACAATTATATTCCTTATTGTTTTTTTCTGGATTTTCTTCTGTGTTTTCAAAAAGCGTTTGCCCAAAGTTAAAGCTGGTACTTTAAAAAATACAGCTTGCTTTAGAAAGGAATTAAACAGAAGGGGGTCTTGGGAATGGGTGAAAGCCAAACCGTTCTATTATGAAGAACCTTCTACGGTTTATATTACTAGAAAGTTGTCAACCGTAATTATTCCTTTTAAACCTCAACGAGGTGAAATTAGTCTCGGTTTAGGATTGCCTAAGCTTAAAATTGAAGCAACAGAAATGTTTGGAAAAAGATCAAGAGTTAGACTGATTAATTCGCCTTCGGATTTTGAGTTAGTAAACGGAAAAACCAATATAGATTCAGATAGTTTGTATTTAACAATAAAGGGTTCCAAGATAACTAAATCTGAGTTGCTGGCTAAAAAGAAGAAAAAGTTCGAGTTTTCAACTTCGCAGTCTGTAATAGCCTTCGGAGGAAATGACGGTGGCATTTTTAGAAAATATACTTTGATTTTTAAAAAAAAGGCAAATAAAAAGAAAGGAATGAAGAAATGACTACAGAAAAATCTTTTGAGGAAAAAGTAATTGAAAAAGATGAAAGAGCAATAGCTCCTAATATTTTTATTGGACTTGGCGGACAGGGATGCAAAATGGTTTCTTGGCTTGCAAAAAAAGCTAGATTGGAAAACAGCCCTGCGAAACATTTGAGCTTTGTTGCTATTGATACGGATGTAAATGAGCTCAGAAAAATCAAAGCTGTTTCAAATGATGTTGTGACCATTCAGACTTCTTCAAGAATGACTATTGGTGAATACCTTGAATATGATGATAATGCAAGAGAAAATTGGTTTCCTATAAACGACATTATTCTCGATAAAACACCTAGTGAAGGAGCAGGACAAATTCGCGCAATTTCTAATTTGGTAGCTCATAATGCAATAAGAGAAGGTGAGTTTACTGCCATTGATGATGCAATTGACTCTCTTTTTCCTCTCAGTGAAGATAATTATGAGCAGTCAATTCATGTTACTATCATTGGTACTCTTGCGGGTGGTACAGGTTCGGGACTTATTATGCCTGTTTCCTTATATGTAAAGAATTATCTTGAAACTATTAGGCAGCAAAAATCTTCTGTTATAAGAGGCTTCTTTATTCTTCCTGATGTTATGCACAATGTTATTACCAGCGAAGTTGAAAGAAAAAATCAATATTCAAACGCATATGCGTCAATAAGAGAAATTGATGCTTTTATGCGTCGCCCATACGATGTAGAACTTCAGAGAAGATATCCCAATTTAAAAGTAATAGTTCCTAAAGTTGGTGGCAAGGGTTACGATGAGTTCAACAAGGCACCATTCAATTTCTGTTTCTTATTTAATAAGATTAATACAAGAAGTACACAGATGAATGATAAGGACAAGCTTTTACATCATGCAGTTGAATGTATTTACGATATGTCCATTTCTCCAATATGCACAAAAGTTAATTCTCAGGAAGATAACATAATTAGAGAAAAGGTTTCGTCAGGAAATAAATCTAGTTATGCTGGCGCAGGTGCTTCAAGGATTATTTACCCCTATAATTCTGTTGTTGATTATATTGCTCTTAAATGGGCAAAAAATTCTATTTCTGACAAATGGCTTGATTCTGATAAGTATCTTGCAGATAGGAAAAAGGAAATTAGTGATGCGCAAAACCGCGGCGAAATTACTAGTGATTTTGATGAGCGCCATGAATTTGTTAGTTATGTCAAAAACAAATATAATTCGGATCCGTTTTATAAAGCACTTGTAACTCAAACTCAGGATAAAAGACCTAATTCAGTTGAAGTGGATGAAAAAACAGGTCTTTATATCGACGATTTAAAAAGATATATTGAATTTTCCAGAATAAATAGCATGTCAGGTTCTAAAGCTGTTGAAATGAGAGAAACTTGTTTACAGTCAATTAAAGTAGCTTCAGCAGTTGATAAAAGGGTTGATACTGATCCTGACCAAATTGCAAGTGCCAGAAAAAGTTGTGAGAATGCAGCTGTTCAAGCAATAGATTCGTTTCTTGTTTGCCAACAGTCTTCAATACTTAATGCAAATGCGATGGTTGATATAATTGCTGATGGAATTATTTCAGCTGATCCTGAAAAAAATAAAGGCAATGGAGTTCCTGTTTTAGAAAAGTTTATGAGCGTAAGCGGGGACAGATCTTTTATGCACCCGAATGCAGCTAGATATTTTCTTGCCAATATTTCTATTGGTATTGAACAGGAAATTGAAGATTTGCGTGAAAAATTCGAGGGCGAAAGCGGAATTCAAAAATCGTACGACAGCTTACTTGATGGAATTAAAACATTAAAAAATATGACTGATGAATATGATCATAAAAGTGATTTTTCAATTAAGCTTTCCAGTATTTTCAATAAAAAGACCGAAATAGATGTTTCAGAAAGAATTCAGCATATTGTCTCCGATATCAATACTATGCTCGTTGGTGCAGAAAGTGAAGATGACGGTGCTGAAAGTGGTTCAATATCAGATTCTCCACTTCTTGACGAGTATTGTAAATTATTAGTAAATATAAAAGTATTAAAAAAAGTACTTAAATATATCGAAGATTTGTCAGAAGGTTTGAAAGAATTTTATTTAAAAATTTCAGCTGATATTTCTGGAATTGATGACAAGATGAAAGCTATAGAAAAGTATTATACAAATTACGAAGGTTCAGCACAAATCTATGTATGTTCATCTAAAAAATGCCTTCAGAAACTATCAGATCAGTGCAAGAATACTATTGGAATATACGATCTTCCTAAAGAATTTACAAAAAGTATTTTTGATAAAGCGAAGAGTTGGGCTGAAAAGAAAAAAGACGGTACTTTAGCAGATGAATACGGAATAGATGAAAATGCTGATATGGCGGCAAAAGCTGCAGGCATCAATGCTTTCTTCGGCAATGTATTTGATGATATCATAATGAGCTTCTGGAGAGAAAGAGTAGTTAAAGATTGTAAAAGCAGAATAGACATGGATATTGTTTCTGCTATTTACAAAGAAGCGCAGCTGGAGTCTAATTGCATTAAACAGGAAGAAAAGAATTCATATTTGAAGATGAAAATCAAAAAGGTGGAAAATCTTGCTATACCGTTTATTGATCCTCCTCGAGGAGTACAGCGAAGAGAAATTAGAGCGTCTGCTATGAATCCTATTGTTATCGATAACCTTAATGAGGAGAATATTGATTTTTTCTGTACCCAATGTCTTGATCCTTTTGGTGCAGAAATTTCGCCGGATGTTAGCAAATATCAGATTCTTTTCTATGATTCTATATATAATATTTCTGCAAAGAACCTTACAAAAATGCTTCCCCCTAAAAAGGCACTTGCAACGAATTCTATTGATAAAAAAGATGAAGGTGGTTTGTATTTTTCTACATATCATGAAAGAATCAAGAAAATAGAACCGCTTGACTGTGCTAACAAAGAGATTTCTCCGCATATTCAGAGAGATTGGCAGTATCTCAATGTTTTGCCTGAGATAGATCCTGATTATCAGGCTTACGAGGAGAAGCAAATAGCGAAAGCTTTCGTTTATGCTCTTATATCTGGCAAAATCGGTTATAGAAAACATGATACTAAAGGCAATAATTACTGTTACGAGCTGGTTGATGCTAAATTAAGAAGTCCTCAGCTCATAGTTTCTAACGGAACTAACTGTGACCAGTTCTATGAGGTGCTCGATGCGCTTACAATATGTCCTAGATATGTTGACCGCTTGCTTGAAATGTATGAGGAGGAAAAAGCTTTCGAAAACCTAAACGGAGCGCAGTTTGATGATACACAATTTAAAAATGCATATACAAAATCATTTGTTATTGATGAGTTTACAGATAAACCGATAATGAATATTTTCTATATTCCTATTTTATATAAGGCCTCAGCAGGAGCAAACTATATTCCGGCATGGGGGCAGGCGATTATTGCTGCAATCTTTGAAATGATTGATGATCAGATAGCAACATATGAAGCTGAAATTGCTCGCGATGATGCTAAATGTGATTTTCTTCTTGATATTTATGATGAGTTTATGAAAAACTTTAATGATCTTATAAAGATAAGCGAAGACAATAAGGGATCTGTTAAAAAGCATTCCAGACTCAAGAGAATGTATAATGATTCTATTACTTTGCGCATTTTTGACGAGATTGCTGGCATCTTGGAAGCAATTGATGGAAAAAGTGCAAGTAAGAATCAATATGTGGAAAAAATTGATGAAATTATGGAAAACAGAAGAAAATTAACAGAAACAAATGTTTAAGCTTTGTTTTTAACAAAGAGGTGAGAGCGTGCTTACTGTTTTAGCAATTGATAGAAATTTAATGAATGAACTTGATGATTTTGAAACACTGTTTTCTAATGTGCAAAACAAAGGTAATTTCAGGATTTGCTGCTGGAACAGAGAAGGGAAAAATTTAGTTGAGGCTATTCCTGCATTATTTGATCGTCATTTTCTCAGTGAAAATGAGCTTCGAGATTGGAATATTATGATTGTTTCTGATGATAGAAATTGCACTTATGATAATCCTTTTGGTGGCGATTATTTACTTGGCAAAGAGAATTTGCCAGATCCTGAGTTAAACGAAGTTGCAAAAATGCTGGGAATAGTTCCTACTAATTCTCATTCATGGTATGAACTTCCAAAAAGCAAGTTCGGTAGCATCAAATGGGGCGTAGATGTTAGCAGAACTTTGAGAGATGAAAAACTACGAGAATATAATGTATTTGAATTTAGTAGACCACAAAAAATATATCTTGTTAGCGTAGTGAAAAAAACAGATGTTGATATAGACGGATTTACAAAGCCAAAAACTAATACTACTTATTTTGATTTTAGAATTAAAGCAAAATATCCTGTTAATTGTAGGTTTCTTAAGTTTAATCTTAGTTCTGTTTCCAATTCTAATACGAAAGAAGATTATTTTAGGCTATGGATGACTGTCCTAACTTTTATATATAATGACCCCGACTCTATATTTTTATCTCCTGATGCTATGTATAACATGGATTCAGTTATTGATAAAAAGGTTATGCAACGCCAAATATCAACGATATTTTCTAAAGTACATTTCGTTAAGAAATATGCAAATGTCAAAATTCAGGATATAAAAGTAATGCGTGAATATATAAAGCAAAAGCATTATGATTTTCCTAACTTGGACTCTAGTATTTCTATACAGTTTGATGTTAATGATGATGGATTATTGTTGAATTTAAAAAGGTTCGGTTTAGCAAAAAATTGTCCCTGCGAAGATAATGCAACTTATTCATCTCAGCGAGAAATGATAGATAAAAAAATTTTTAATTTTCTTAAGGCTCCGAAAAGAGCATTGAAAAAAGCTGTATGCGAAACGAAAAATAAAGGGAAGTTCGTTCCTGATAGTGAAGAAAAAATCCATATGGATGAGGAACAGACTGAAGATTTGATTTATAGTATCAATGATATGGAATTGGCCTTATTCGGAGAAGATTCTGTAAATATTGATTACGAAAGAAAAAATGCAGAAGAAAGAAATGTATGTGATGAGGAAAACTATAAAACGATGAAAAAGCGTTCCACAGTATCTGTAATTGTGTTTGGTTCTTTAATTGCTTTTTTTGCTGTATTTATAGGTTTTATTCCATACATTATAAATGCATTTGTTACAAAAAATAATGAAACAATAGCGGATTCCTTTATGGTTACCTCTTTATCATTATTAGTTTTGGCGATAGCGGGCATTATAACTCTTATTGTGTTAAAAGTACCTCTTTTAAGAGGGTTGAAAAAATTTAACAATATAATGAAAAAGTTAGTGAAACAAACAGTAGATCTTGCTGATCAGTATACCGTTTATTTATCCAAACTCTCATCATTTATGAAGAGGAATTCTTTCAAAACTTATCTCGATTGCAATGATAATGTTTATATGAGAGAAGAAGAGCTCAAATTAGAAAAAAACATAAATTTTTCAGACCTAAAAGAAGAGGCTTGCCAGAATTGGGCTGATATGTTTAATTTTAAATTGAAATACAATGAAAAGTATATAGATGAGAGTTTTTATTTGGACGAATATCCTGAAAAAAATCCTGTTTTCTCTTTTAAAATTAAATCTGGTGATTTTAGAGTATTATTGAATGGAAAGCCAAGTAATTTAGTAACCCCGTATGAATTTATTAAAGTAATTAACATTACATTGGAGGAGAACGCATAGTGAATATCAACGAATTATTATCAATTCTTTTAGCTACGATCCCCTTCGTTGTAATGTGTCTTTTATATAAAACTACAAATCTCAAAAAAGAAAAAAGGGGATACCAATTTTTTTCAATGATATATGGCTTGTTGTTTTCTTTTGTTGCAATAGCCGCTTCTGATAATTTATCAGATAAAATTTTAAATTTGATAAAAGTGATTCTGCAAAAACTCGCATTATTCGCTGAGCAAAAGCCTGAATATGCTGAAATTTGCCAACGCATTATAGATTTTATTAACAGTGTAAATTGGGAAAATTATATGATTTTTATAATAAATTTCCTTATGCTTGCTGTATTTATGATTTCTAAAAAAATACTATTGCCTGTTTTTGCGTCTATATGGAAAAACGAAACATTATTTAATTCAACATCGGCTTTATGCTACGAATGGAGCGATGCCAGAAGGGCATATGTTTTGAAATTAAAGTGTTATTCGCTAAAAATACTAATGGGCGTGTATTTCGTTATAGTTACAATCATATCCACGCTTCTTTTGGTATTATGCAAGCTATATCCTGATTGGCAGGGCTTTCTTGCAGTGTTTTATCCTTTTGCACTTGTAATTATACTTGGAGAGATTGTATTTTTTCTTGGAGGAAAAACAGAAGCTGAATTTGCAGATGATGTTGGAGGGGATGGCGGAAGTAGTTTCAAAATAGTTAATTATTATCGATTGAGAAAATATCTTACAACTGTATTTGGGGATAGAGTAATTGTTCAGGATACAGAACTTCCAAAGTTTCAACATGCGCATAATAATAGTGAAATTGTAAAAAAATATGAGAATATCGATATACAAGAAGCTCGTATTGCAAATCTCTATTTTAAAAGAAAAAGTGAAGAAGGAGTGCAATTGGATGAAGGGTTGGTAGACGCCACATATCGTCTTATGAACGGCGAAAGTATATTGTTTGCAAATCCTTTTTATACGGATTATTCAGATTATATATTTTTACCGCTTAATAGGGCGGCTACCAAAGGTAATAAGATATTATTCATTCTTGGGAGAAACGGTATAGATGATGATGTAATTAACTGGATTAATGATTCGTTTGCAAATGTTATTTGCGTAGAAAATATGTGGAGCGTTGGAAAGCTAAATTGTGATAATCTGTTTGATGGTGATGTTGGAGTAGTTTCTTCTTGTGATATTTTTAATAATGAAATTGTTTCTAAAAACTTACCTTTTCTCAGGTGTGTTTCAGAAGTAGTATTGATAGAACCATCGCAATTTGTTAGCACATCGCAAATGTCTATTGCTCTATATATTTCAAAGGTAAGAAATAATGCTACCTATTATGTAATAGATAAAAATAATGATGGCCTTGTTGATACTATTTCTCATATCATACGGACAAGTATAAAAGAAGTATCTGCTACTAACAAAGAACATAATAGATTTTCATATATGCTTTGGACCGCTGATGGCAGTCAACTGTCCCATAGATTATTTCCTAATGTTTCAAGATACTTGGGTGTAGGTACAGAGTTGATGATTGCCGGAATTCGTAATCAAATTAATTTTTCCGAATGGTATTCTTATAAAAAATTTCCTGTAGTGGACATGAAATGGATTTCAGAGCAATATTATTCATCCTTGTGTAAATATGCATCACTTAATCCGAAACAAGAAGAACTCGCAAAAAGAATGAAGTATAATAACAATTTATGGTCTGTTAAAAAGAGCGATTATAAGTATGTTGTTGTTGAGGATGAATTTTGCAATATGTTTGAAATTGCTCGACAGTTTTCAACTAGAGGTAGACAGGAGTCTTTTGTAAATGTAGTTTCCCAAAATTATCTACTAAGAGACTACATGGAATATAATCCTGGATTATTTGAAGCTGACCCAAAAGCAATTCCAGAATTTTGTCCTGATTATTCAAGGACGGAAAGAAACATTGTTATTGAGCTTCTTATGAAGCTTTCTGTAAGCCCTGTTTCTAACGAGGATTTGCTCAATTTTCTAAGATATGTGAAAAGTGTAGATGTAAATAAAATACATTCAAAATACGAAATAAAGTGTGCGGTATTCAGTTTAGTTAATAAATATTTCCATAATGAATGCGCCAAATATATAGTTACAGACACAACTTTGATTGAAGAGCATGATGATCTTTACTACATAAACAATGATGATTTTGTAAATGAAACAACAAAATCACTCAAATGCGCTTATTATGTATTAGAGGATGAGAAATCTGAAAAATATTATTTGGATGCAAAATTGTTAGGACATGTTTATCAGTCACATCTTCCTGGGCAGCATATAGTTCTTAATGGTAAATATTATGAAATATTGTTTATTGAAGGTGAAAAGGGAGTTGTTGTAAAAAGAGCTGCCGATAGTATAGACTGTCGTGAATATTACAGGCAATTAAGAAATTATTCAATAACTGATTTCGAGGTTGAAGATGTCATCGGAGGAAGAAAAACAATAGGAACTATAGTTGTTGAACGCGGAATAGCGTCTTTCCGTGTTTCCACTGATGGGTATCTCTTAATGAAAGATTATGGAAATATATGTAATGCACTTAGACGAGAAATCAGTAATATTCCAGATAGACTTTATTCTGGTAAGGTAGCACTTAAAATTCAATTCCCTGGAACAAGTGAAAAGATAAGAGCAACAATATGTATTGTTCTTAATGAGATGTTCAAAACAGTTTATCCGGAAAATAATGATTATATATGTGCGGTAACTAAAACATCAGATGTTGAAGGTGCTCCCGAAGGTCTCATCTATAACGTTGACTTTGATGGACACGATGATTGCATTTTTATTCTTGAAGACAGCGTTTTAGATTTAGGATTGATATCTTCAATCGAGCGCAATTTAAAAAGATTTCTTGAGATAGTTACTGATTACCTGAAATGGTATGAATCAGCTTTGTTTCCCATTTGTGTGAAAAAAGATATTGTTAAAGTGCCCGAAAAACTTGTTAACGATACAAAAAAAATTACACCTTCAGAAAAAAAGAAAGAAAATGCAATTGTAAAATTCTTGCATAAAATCGTCAAGAAGAAAGTTAAACAGAAAGAACCCATAAATGATCATGGTGAGCCTGACGATTCTGTAAAAAGCTCCGATGAGAGTGAAAGTTGTGATGTAATCGATTCTTCGGTTGATGATGAAACAATAACACAAATTTCTGATGAGGATCATGCTGAACCGAGTGAAAAAGAGGAGATGAGTGCAGATGAGTGAAGAAAAAATCTTCTCTCCTGAGGATAAAAATGGTAACGATAAAGAAGCGGAGAAATCTCTTTTGCCTTTGGATGATAATTTGTATACGGAAGATGGTATAGAAGAAATATCATCTTCTTCTGATGACAAAGAAAATGTTGAAGCAGACGAAGAAACATCTTCTCCGGAAAATGATTCTTCTGAAACATATGCTCCAAAAGAGCTTGAGCAAGATGAAGATAAACAAATTGAATATATAGAGTCACCTTATATTAATAGACAGTATTTGCGATATGGTTTTGACCATGATTTGGATATTGTTTCCGTTTCGGATACCTTTAAGTATTTACAATCTTGTGGTTTTGATAACAATTATCTAACACAAGCAAGGGAGCGAGTTTTAGAATCTTCTCTTCTTGAACAAGTATATGATCCTCATAAGGAAAATTGTAGGTATTGTGACTTCTGCGGAGCAGAGTTAACCGGTGTGGAATATGAGATTATTTCAGACGGAAGGGAACGCTGTAACGAGTGTTCAAGAACTGTTTTAAATAGTCTTGAAGAGTTCAAATGTACATTTGTAGAAGTTAGACAGAACATTGAGAATATGTTTGGAATTAAAATACTTGCGTCTATTGATGTTAAAACAATGGATGCAAGAAAACTTTCAAGAAAATTGAATATAAAATTTACTCCCTCACCTGGATTTGATGGAAGGGTTTTAGGTGTTGCTATAAATGAACATGGGATTTATAGATTATATGTAGAAAACCAGTCACCTTACCTTAATGCAGTTGCTACTATTGCTCATGAGTTGACTCATATATGGCAATATGTAAATTGGGATAAAAAGGCAATCATTAGAAAATACGGCAAAAAAATGGAACTTTGTATTTACGAGGGTATGGCAAAGTGGGTGGAAATTCAATATTTGTATTTTATAAACGAGCCTGAACGAGCATATAGAGAACTGTGCGCTACTCTTATGCGTGACGACGAATACGGAATTGGATTGAAATTGTATTTGGCTGAATATGATTTATCTAAGGGTGTTAATATAGATATAAAAACGCCATTTTACGATGTTGATTCCCCCCTTCATGATATCTAGTTAGTTAAAGGGCGAATATTAATATTCGCCCTTTATAAATTTATTTTGGTGTTGTTTATGAAGAATTTTAATATTAAAAAATATAATATTGATAGCGCTGTTAAAAGTCAGGTCGTGTTAGCAATTGCAATTTTTATTGCTATTTTTCTTTTCAGCATTTTATCATTATTTGCAGTTGCTTTTTATTCTGATGGAGGAAACGAAAGCGTTGGTGAAGGTGAAAATACAACCACTCAAAGCATTGTTAATAATGAGATTGAAGACGAGATTATAAGTCAAGAGAATTTAGCCAGTATTTATGATTTAATTGAAGATAATCATGAATTAACTAGAAGAGATAATTTAAATGATAAAGGAAAAGAGATATATGATCAGTTATATGAGGCAACAAAAAATCGTACAGAATTTGTATATATAGATGATAGAGAATATAGCGAAGAGAGAAGTGATGAGTTAAGCAATATTTTTGTTAATATGTTAAGTTTATTTGTACTGACAGATCATCCAGAACTTTTTTGGACAAATGGAGGATTGTTGGTGAATTGTAGAGTTACTAATTCCGGCACTGAATACAGTTATTCCGTATTGAGTGATTGTGAGGAAAGTAACATTGATAAATATAATTTGAAAATTAAGCAGAAGGCAGAAGAAATAATTAAAATTATGCCGGATGGAAGCGACTATGAAAAAGCCCTGTGGGTGCATGACTATATAGTAGAAAATACTACATATAAAAACGATGTAAGTTGGTTTGTTGGCAAAGAAGAGAGCTTCAGTGCATCAATTTACAGTCTACTTTTAAAAAATGAATCTAATTGTAACGGATATTCAAAAACATATAAATATTTAATGGATATGTTAAATATACCTTGTACAGTTGTTGTGGGTACATGCAACGATGGGGTGCTTCATGCATGGAATATAATTGAGATTGATGGAGAATACTATCAAGTCGATACAACATGGGACGATCCTTTGGGAGTAAATCAAGCGGTTCATCACAATTATTTCTGCATAACGGATGAAGAAATGTATAAAAGCAGAACTCTCGAAAGCGCTGTTAGTGCTCCTGTTTGTACTTCTACAAAATACAACTATCATGTCTGTAACAATCTATATGCAAGTGAAATTAATGAAGATGTATTTAGCAATGCTGTAGATTTTTACTTAAATAACAGTGAGGATCAGGTAGAAATCAAATTTTCTACAATCGACCTTACAATACAGGCAGAAAAATATATAAATAGTGATAACTCTTTTCGTGAAATGCTGATGAAGAAAGGATTTGAATTTGATACACAAATTAGCTATTCGAAATATGATGATACTAATGTAATTGAAATTACAATTGAATGATTAATTTCCGTTTTGCAGCAGGAGGGTTAATTATGTTTTATAAATTATGCTTTGCTTTTTCTCTTATAATTTTTATTATGGGATTGTATTTAACTATTTTTAATATGAAAAATAATAAAAGAAAGAAAAGTTTTAATGCTTTATATGGTTTTGCAATTTCAGTCTTTTCATCCGCAGTTTTTGTGTTTTTTCCAATATATGCTGAAATATTTAGAAATGATAAATTGAGATTGATAAAAACCTTTCTGCTATCGGTTCACAATACAATACGATTGTTCATCGTTGATGGTGAGTTCACAATAATTACAGATTATATTCCGAAAACAGATATTTATGAAGCATATACATTCTTTTCATCAATTCTTTTTGTACTTGCTCCCATATTGACTTTTGGAGTGGTTTTATCAATTTTAAAGGATATTTTTGCGTATCAAAAATATCTGTTTAATTATAACACTGATGTTTATGTGTTTTCAGAGCTCAACGAAAAGTCAATTGCTTTAGCCAATAGTTTGTATAACAAAAATTCAAAAATTTTATTAGTTTTCAATGATACTTTTAAGAAGAATACGGAAGAAAGTTATGAGCTTTTTGAAAAAGCAAAAAAACTAAATTCTATTTGTTTCAAGGAAGATATTACGGTAATTAATTACAAATTACATAGTAAAAAGAGAAAATTGTTGTTTTTTATTATTGGTCAGGACGACACTGAGAATTTGGAACAATGTGTTACTTTGATTGATAATTACAATAATAGAGATAATACTCATATTTACCTTTTCTCTGATTCGTTAGAAAGTGAATTATTATTGAGTTCTTATAATAAAGGAAAAGTGAAACTTCGAAGAAAAAATGATACGGAAATGCTTATTTTTAGGAATCTTTATAACCAAGGATATGCCTTGTTTGAAAATGCATTGCCGTATGAAAGTTATAAAAGAATAAATGCTCTTATTATAGGCATGGGTCAATACGGAAAGGAAATGACAAAAGCTCTTTCTTGGTTTTGCCAAATGGACGGTTACAGAGTTTATATAAATTCTTTTGATATAAATTGCAATGCAGAAAATGAATTTAAATCTATATGTCCCGAATTGCTTGATGATAAATATAATGGGAAATTTGATAATGATGGTGATGCTCAATATAGTATAAAAATCTTTTCAGGGTATGATGCTAATAATTCTATTTTCGACGAAAAAATACTTTCCGTTGACAACGCAACTTACATCTTTGTTGCACTAGGTAATGATGAGTTGAATATAAAAGTTTCTTACAAATTAAGAAAACTTTTTGAAAAAAAGGGATTACATCCTCTTATACAGACTGTTGTTTATAATAATAAAAAGAAGAAAGCGCTTGATGGCGCAACAAATTTCAAGGGCAAAAAATACGATTTAAATATAATTGGTGATTTGGATTCCTCTTATTGTGAAGAGGTGGTTTTGGAGTCTGATCTTGAAAGTTGGGCACTTGCTCGTCATAAAAAGTGGGGAGATGAAGATTCATTTTGGAATTATGAATATAATTATCGTTCTTCGATTGCCAGTGTTATACATCATAAAATGAAATTGCTTTGCAATATAAAGGGCGCTGATAAGACGGCAAATCAAAGAACTGAGCAAGAAAATGTTGCGTTAAGAAAGCTTGAACACAGAAGATGGAATGCTTATATGCGTTCCGAAGGTTATACTTATTCTAATATAAGAGATGATTTAGCAAAAACGCATAATTGTCTTGTTAATTTCGATGAATTAAGTGAAAAAGAAAAAAGGAAAGATGATGATTGATATGGAGGATAGAATTATGCAGCATGAAGTCTTTATTAGCTATTCATCAAGAGAGGCAGATGTTGCAATTAAAGTCTGCGAGTATTTGGAAGAAAATGGTATGAATTGTTGGATGGCACCTAGAAATGTTGTTGCGGGAAGTAATTATGCTACTCAGATTGTTAGTGCGATTAAAACATGTTCTGTGTTGGTGTTATTGGCTTCTGAAAACACTAATGCTTCTGGACATGTTAGTAATGAAGTAAGCATTGCTTTTGATAGCAAAAAAGTTATTATTCCGTTTAAATTGCAGAATTTTGAATTTACTGATGAGTATTTATATTTTTTAGGAAGAAAGCACTGGATAGAGGCACATTTAGATTTTAATTCAGGACTGAATTTGCTAAAAACAACTATTAATGAAGTTTTAGCCAGTAAGGTACCGAATATTATTTCAAAAAATGAAGAAAATAAAGAGCCCGTAGAAAACATTTTTAAATCTACTACTGAATCAGCAAAAACTGAACATCCTAAATCATTGAATCGGTCTGAAATTGTTAATGTGATTATAGAAAAAAGCAGAAAGTTTCCATATAATTTGTATGAGAAAATATGTGACGATGAATCATATAATAGTTTCAAAATTCTGGCTGAAACACTTTTTTCTAGCACTATGATTTGTTTCAAGCATAATAAATTACTTCCTTCTGAAGGTAGTTTAGTAGAGACTTTAAAAAATGAGTTGGAAAATGTTAGAGCGGCTAATATATCTGTAAAAGGCGCTCCGGGCTCCGCAAAAAATATGCTTTTACAGTTAATTTTTTATAAAATGCTTGATGATTTCAAAAATGGTAAAACTGATTATCTTCCATATTATGTTTCTTCAAGCTATTTTGAAAAGCTTCCATATAATAAGTCAGATGTTTATTCTCAGATAAAAGATATATTGTCTAAAGAATTTTTAGAATATTTTGATTATCTTGAAGAAAACAAAGATGTTAAGCCGGTTTTATTTATTGAGGCGGTTAGAGAGCATATAGTTTCAAAAATAACTCCGGAAAATGTTATTTTGGAGCTTTGGAAAAAGTTTGGAAAATTCAATAGGATAACGACTGTGGATGTTGGCTTAATAAAAAACAGAGCGCGTTTAAAAAGAGTTATTCCTATAGTAGGCGATGGAAATGGATATATTATATCTACGAAACCTGTTCCTTTGGAAGATGAGTTGTCATGTAAGAAAATAATTAACTCTATAATAAAAATGTATAATTATGAAATCGATAGTGATTCTGTTTATAAAACTTTGAAAAATATGAGGTTTACTACAGTTGACATATTTCTTATAAGACTTGTTATTAAGGAGATGATTTCATCTTACGACTTTTCTGAAATACGGTTATATGATATGTATGAAAAGTTGGCACTTTCTGAATTGTTTGGGGACGAAGAAAAACTTACAAGGGTTTCTGAAGAACTGTTTGAGTATGTATTTAACGAGTCCTACAATGTTAATAATATTGAATATAGCGGTTCTGTTTGGTCGTTACCTCATAAACACAGCTCTTTTCTTGAATTCCTAATTTCATATTATTTTATAAAAAAAATCGAAAATTTCAAAAACAATGAAGATTTTTCGTTTTTCGGCACAGTTCTCACATCTATGAGTAATCAATTTGTTGATTCTTATATGAATGACAACTACTTATTGCAGGAAATGATTTCAGAGTTTGTTTTATCTAATTATGATGTTTTTGATGTGCATCAAAGAAGTAATGGTGCATATTGGCTTGGAAGAATTACATATAAGTCGATTTCAAGTGAAACAACGAGATTTTTGTTAGAAGAATTCAATAGGCTTAAACCAATTGTAAAAACTAATAATAAAAATACTCAGGAAAATTGTGATAATCATTTTTTGTTTAGAGCTGTATGCAATGGGTTGCTTCATCAAGGACAAGCAACTATATTAGACGAATATTTATGTATTGTTGTAACCAATGATATTGCAAACTCTATTAACAGGGGGGCTACAATAGAGTATTATGGGGACGACTATCAAATAGCGGCACACGATGCTTATTGTTTTGATAGCGATCCTCGTTTGGGAGAACAGGTTATAAGAATACTCAATGGAAGAATTGAATCTGTATTGAATGGTAACAAAAGTTCTTTTGTAGAAAATGATTTGGTTACTCTTCTGACAATGCTTCAGTTTAGAATGCAAAGCAGCAGTGGAGTCTTAAGATATGATATCAAATCTTATATAAAGAATGCATGCGAATATTTGAGTATATATCAAACTAGACCTCAAAATGTTATTTCGGGCAAGCTTATAGCTTATTTTATGAGTATCCATGAGGATTTTAAACAGTATTTAGAGAATGATATTTTTGATATAGCTCCATCTTTATATAATAGATATAAGAATCTTAGAAAAGTCAAAAGAATTCAGTGGGTCGATCGTGAAATAGAAGATCCGGAAAGCGTTTCTGAGCACACCTTCAATACATGGCTTATGGCGATGTTTTTCTTACCTGATGAGTATGAGGCTGAAAATTATAACAAAAAAGAAATTTTAGATATGATTCTGATTCACGATCTAGCCGAATCTGTTCTTGGAGATCAAAAAATCAGACTTAACGAACCGCAAAAAGAACTAAAGGTTCAATGCGAAGAGTTGAGAAAATTATTTTTAAAAGGTACTTATCCTGATATAGCCAATTTGACTTACTATTATAATGTATGGACTGGATATTATAATGGATTAAATATTAATGCAAGAGCAGCAAGAGATTTAAACTTGCTGCAAACAGTTTATACTTTTTGCGAATATTGTTGTGAATACCCAGAAAAATTTTCTGAAGAAGATATTAGAAGATGGTTAAACGAAAGAACTAATTTGAAAACAGAAATAGGACATAGACTTTTCAAAATGTTGGTAACGGACAATAAAGCTTTTGATTATGTAATAAAAGTGTCTGAAACTTAATAAAATGTATAAAAGTTGGAGAAATGAGAAATGCATGAGTTTAAAGATGTTTTTATAAGTTATAAAGCTGAGGAGTTTGATGATGCAAACTGGGTAAAATCTGTATTGGAAAAAAATGGAATATCATGTTGGATGGCACCAATGTGTATTAAAGGCGGCAGTAGCTATGCAACAGAAATACCAAGGGCGATAAGAAATTGCAAAGTGTTTGTTTTGATATTGTCAGAAAAAGCTCAGATATCAAAATGGGTTCCTAAAGAGCTTGATCAAGCTATAAACGAAAACAAAATAATAATGCCTTTTATGCTTGAAAATTGTTCTTTGAAAGATGATTTTAATTTCTATCTTACTAATGTACAGAGATATGAGGCGTATGAAAATAAATCTGCAGCACTTGAAAAAATGATTTCTGAAATTAAATCTTTAATTAAAGTTAGTGTTAATGCAGAAATAGAAATTAGAGATGTAATTGAGCCACAAGAAAATAATACTTTTTCTTTAACAAAAAACGATTTTTCAGATAAAAAAGCATCGGTAAAAGAGAAAAAAATAAAACTTAAAAATAAATTCGGTAATAAAAAGAAGATAACCATTATCTCATTGTGTTTGTTTTTGTTCATTGTTGCAGCTTTTTTTATTAACGAATTTAGATATGTTTCAATAGCTGAAGAACATTTTTACTTAAATTCATCCAGTATATATTTTGATGAACCTAAATCACTTACAAATGAAGATTTGGAAAAATTAAAAAAATTCAAATATCTCAGTAGTGTCAATTTGGATAGTTGCGTATTACCTGCAGGTTCTTTGAATACTCTTTTGTCGTTGAATATATATAGTTTATCGCTCAAATCTTGCAATCTTTCCAATGACAGTTTTCAAGGCATAACTGAAATTAATGATGGTATCAAAACATTATACTTAAGCGATAATAACATCACAGATCTTTCATTTTTTGCTAATGTTTCAAATAATATTGAAAACTTGTATATAGACAACAACAAAATAAGCGATTTGTCATTTTTAAAGGGTTTGAATCTTTATACTTTTTCTGCAAACGGCAATGGAATTGCGGATCTTTCACCTTTATCAAATTGTATTAATTTAACAAATTTGAGTCTTGATGATAACAATATTATTTCTCTTGAGGCATTAGAAGGTTGTGAAGATTTATCTGTATTGAGTGTTAACAATAACAATCTAAAAAACCTTAGGGGAATGGAATCTTCACTAGAACTCAATGAATTATATGCAGCTTCGAACAATCTTGTGTCGTTAAGCGGAATCGAGAATGCTACTCTTCTTGAAATTGTGAATTTGAATTACAACCAAGTTGCTGACTTTTCCATTATATCTAAATCGAAAAATTCGCTTCTTAGTTTTTATGCTAATGGTAATAATATTAGTGATTTGTCGTTTTTGACAGATTGTATTAAACTTGAAATTCTTAGCCTGGACGATAATAATTTGAATTCTTTGGAACCAATAAATAATTCAAATGCTCTGAATATTATTTCTTGTAGTAATAATAGGTTGTCTGATTTGAAAGGTTTGGATAATAAAAGTGCATTACGATTTGCAGATTTTTCTTATAATGAGATAAGTGATATTTCTGCTATCAATAGTATAATTACTCAAGATGAATATGATACTTTATTCCTTGATTTGAGTTACAATTTTCTTTCTGATTACAATTTTCCAAAAGTTAACTATTCATTGTTAAACCTTGTCGGTAACAATATAAATGATTTTTCATGGCTTAGTGAATATAATATAAACAATTTGCTATTAGAATATTCTGACAAAGCTGATTATAAAGTGTTGAGTGAATATGCTGTTGCTAATTATTATGTAGTTAATTGCCCAAAAGATAAAATAATAGAGGTAAGAAATTTACTTGGTGAATACAAAGTTGAGTTTATTGAGGAAAATAATATTCAGGAAGCATTGGAAGAATATGTTCCTGGAACTTTAAAAAGTAATGTCTGATATTTGAAGCTATAACATTTTGGTGTTGTTATTATTCAGTGAAAAAAGAAAGTTGATGTGCTAAACATTTTTAACACTTGTGCATATGCAATGTTTTTTATGATAATTATATAGAATTTTAAAATGACTTAAAAAAAGTTGTATCAGCAAACTATTTAGATTATTGAATTAAAAAAGCCAGACCTTTTTGGTCTGGCTTTTTTAATTAATTATATAAAACTGTGCTCAACTGTGATTACAAGTAAAATGTTCGGATGTTCTTTATTAATTATATCTTGTAAATCCCTGATAATCTCCTGCTTCGTTTTAGGATATTGATGGGGAATAACAAGGTCAAAAATGAAGTTTGTTTTCTGTCTTCCGTCGACCACTCTGAAATCGTGGAAGGTGAATTTTTCATCATATTCCTTAATGATTTTCTCCATTATGGCTTTGTAGCTGTTGATTTTTTCATCATTAACAGCTATCGGGTCCATATGAATACACATCATAACATTCAGTTTTTTGCTTATGATTTTTTCCGTTATGTCAATTACATCGTGAACTGCAAGAATGTCAGCGTCGCAGGGTACTTCTGCGTGTGCCGAGGCAATTATTCTGCCGGGGCCGTAATCGTGAACTATAAGGTCGTGAACACCGTAAATACAGTCCTGTTCAAGCATTATGCTCTCAATTTCCTCAACAAGTTCGGGGTCGGGAGCTTTTCCGAGCAGTCTGCCAAGTATGTCTTTTACAATGTCAATACCTGAAATAAATATGATTACAGCAACAATAAGACCCATAATACCGTCTGCATAAACAAAATCCGTGAATGCTGAAATAAGCAGGGCGATAATGGTTGCTCCTGTTGCAATACAGTCGTTAAAGCTGTCCTTGCGAACGGCAAGCATATTAAGATTGTCTGTCTTTTTATAAAGTTTTCCGTTAAATACTCCCATCCACAGCTTAACAAGAATTGCCGCAATAAGAACTATTAAAGATGGCAGGCTGAATTTGACATCTTCAGGGTTTATGATTTTTTCTATACTCGATTTACCGAGTTCGAATCCCATGAGAAAGATGAGAAAAGATACTATAAGTGCACTTATATATTCTATTCTTCCGTGACCGAAAGGATGCTCCTCGTCAACGGGTTTGTTTGAAAGCTTTGCGCCTGCTATGGTAACTATGTTAGAACTTGCGTCTGAAAGGTTGTTTACAGCGTCCGCAGTAATTGATACGGAGTTTGTAAAGGCTCCGACAGCAAATTTGAATAGACACAGTAAAACATTGCATACAATTCCCACTATGCCGGAAAGGGTGGAATATGTTTCTCTCTCCTTGTTTTTGTCTGCGTGTTTATTTTTCATAAACAGTTTTATTATCAATTCACTCATATATTTCACCTTGATTGGTACAAATTTCGATATATTATATATTTATAACACAAAAATCTCTTTAACTCAATAGCCGAAAGTGCTATAATATCTGCGGTGATGAAATGAAAACTTTTCTTATTATTAACGGCTCGCCTAGAGAAAGCGGTGTTTCGAGCGAACTTGTAAAGCAGGTAAAACCATATTTTCTTGACTGCGAAATTAAAGAATACAATACTTATGACCTTGCGCCTGCACCGTGCGTGGACTGCAAATACTGCGAGTATCATGACGGCTGTTCAAATCACGACCTCGATATATTTTTTGAGGATTTTGAGCAGGCGGATTATATTGCGTTTTTTACGCCCGTTTATAACAACTTTTTCCCTGCGCCTTTAAAAGCTGTTATTGACAGGTTTCAGCGTTATTACAGCCGCAGGTTTAAAAGGGGAGCAAATCCCGCAATAGAAAAGCCGAAAAAAGTTGGCGTTGTAATAGTTTCCGGCTCAAATGCAAGACAGTCGGCAGACTATATGACTAATACGCTCAAGCAGGCGTTTGCCGTACTTAACGGCGAGGTGTGTGCGCGTTACTATATTCCGAATACAGATCTCGGTCTTTACACTTTCAATATAGTTGAACTACGCAAGTTTATTCATCAATTAAAAGGCTCAGAAAACTAAAAATGATTTATTTTAAGGGGTGTTTTTTGCACCCCTTTTAATATTTACTATTTATTAAAATAATAATTTATAAATATTATTGATTAAAAATCGGCTGTATGATATAATTATCTAAATTATTTTGGAGCAGTATGTGTTTTATGATAATTCTCGGAATTGACCCCGGTTATGCCATAGTCGGATGGGGAGTTATAGAATACAAATCAAATAAATTCAGGGTGATAGATTACGGCGCCGTTACAACTCAGGCAAAAACACCTTTTCCACAAAGGCTTGCCGATATCTATTCTCAGCTTAATGAGATTATTTTAAAATACCGACCCGAAGTTATGAGTATGGAAAAACTGTTCTATAATAATAATGCAAAAACAGTTATTGATGTTGCGCAGGCAAGGGGAGTTATAACTCTTGCCGCAAAGCAGAATGCTGTTGAGATTTTTGAATATACACCTCTTCAAGTAAAACAGTCTGTTACAGGCTACGGCAGAGCGGTTAAAAAACAGGTTCAGGAAATGACGAGAGTTATTCTCAATCTTGAAAAAATTCCTAAACCCGACGATACTGCTGACGCTCTTGCAATGGCAATATGCCACGCTCATTGCAGCGGAAGCCTGCTCGGCTCGCTGAATATAAAAATTTAAAATAAAAGCAATAAAATTTACGGCATATAATATAAATACAGTTTTGAGGTCATTTTTATGATATACAATATCAGCGGTACTATCACTTATGTGGGCGACCAGTTTCTTGTTGTTGAGTGTTCGGGAATCGGTTTTAAATGCTTTTCCTCACTCAACACGCTTAAATCCGTAGGAAGAACGGGAGAAAAAATAAATCTTTTTACTTACCTTTCCGTAAAAGAAGATGCGCTCGACCTTTTCGGTTTTGCTACAGAGGAAGAACTGAGCTTTTTCAAACTTCTTATCACGGTGTCGGGAGTAGGCCCAAAGGCTGCTGTTGCGGTGCTTTCCGAGCTTGAGCCGTCAAGACTTGCTCTTGCCATTGCTTCGGGCGATGTAAAGTCAATCACAAGGGCAAACGGCGTAGGTAAAAAGACTGCTGAAAGAATCGTTCTTGAATTAAAGGATAAAGTTGCTAATGTTGCTTCTTCAAACGATATGCAGTCGGTTGCTTCTGCTGCGGCAGTTGTTGAGGAGTCTGCGGCAGGTGAAGCGGTTGCGGCGCTTGTTGCTCTCGGCTTTAATAAAAGCGATGCGGCTGTTGTTGTTGGAGCTATGGATAAATCGCTGTCTGCGGACGAGATGATAAGGCTCGGTCTGCGCCAGCTTTCCTCAAACTTATAAAACGGTGATGATTTATGGGCGAAATGGATTTTGAAAACAGAATAGTGTCAACCGAATTTATTTCAGATGATAATGATATTGAAGTCAGCCTCAGACCTAAACAGTTTTCTGATTATATCGGTCAGGAAAAGGTTAAGGAAAATCTTGAGGTATATATTCAGGCGGCAAAGGGCAGAGGAGAAGCGCTTGATCATGTTCTTCTCTATGGTCCTCCCGGTCTCGGAAAAACCACTCTTGCAGGTATTATAGCCAACGAGATGGGCGTAAATATCAGAATAACAAGTGGCCCCGCAATTGAAAAGCAGGGCGACCTTGCAGCAATTCTTACTAATTTGCAGGAAGGCGATGTGCTTTTCATCGATGAGATACACAGACTCAACAGAAGTGTTGAAGAAGTACTTTATCCTGCAATGGAAGACAGGGCACTTGATATAATTATAGGCAAAGGACCCTCGGCACGCTCAATAAGACTTGATTTGCCGAACTTCACTCTTGTAGGCGCAACAACGAGAGCAGGTCAGCTTTCGGCACCGCTGAGAGACAGATTCGGCGTTATTTTCAGACTTGAACTTTACACTCCGCAGGAGCTTTCTGTAATTGTTAAGAGAAGCGCAGGTATTCTCGGCATTGATATAGATGACGAAGGTGCGGCGCAGATTGCATCACGCTCAAGAGGAACGCCGAGAATTGCAAACAGGCTTTTGAAAAGAAGCCGTGACTTTGCCGAAGTTAAATATAACGGCGTTATTACAAAGGAAGCCGCGTCAGACGCTCTTTCAAGAATGGAAATTGATGAACTCGGTCTTGATGCGATAGACAGAAAACTGCTCACTGCAATGATAAAAAATTATAACGGCGGCCCCGTAGGTCTTGAAACGATAGCTGCGGCGATAGGTGAAGAGGCAGTTACAATAGAAGATGTTTATGAGCCTTATCTTATGCAGATTGGCTTTTTAAGCAGAACACCGAGGGGCAGATGTGTTTCTCCTCCTGCTTACAGACATCTCGGAATTGAACAGGACGGTCAGCAGTCGCTGATTTAAATACATTTAAAACAAATCAGCCCGAATATGCGGGCGGAAAGGTGACAAAATGGGAAGATTATTCGGTACTGACGGCGTAAGAGGCGTTGCAAATAAAGATTTGACAAACGAACTCGCCATGAAAATAGGTATGGCTGTGGCTGAAATTTTGCTTGAAAATTCAGACGAAAAGCCCACTGTAATGATCGGTAAGGATACAAGAGCATCGGGCGATATGCTTGAAGCCGCTCTCACGGCAGGCTTTTGCTCAGTAGGCGTAAATGTGCTTTCCGTAGGCGTTGTGCCAACTCCTGCAATCGCCTATCTTGTAGGCAAATATAATTGCGCAGCAGGCGTTATGATTTCGGCTTCTCATAATCCCTGCGAATATAACGGAATTAAAATATTCCAGTCAACAGGATATAAATTGCCTGATGAAATAGAGGAAAAAATCGAAGCAATTATTCTTGATTCCGATGATGCTATCGAGCTTAAAATCGGCGGTGAAGTAGGAAAACGCACATTCTGCAAAACAGCAGTTAACGATTATATTGAGCATGTTGTTTCCGCTACAGATGTAAGATTTGACGGACTTAATATAGCGATAGATACGGCAAACGGCTCTGCAAGCGTGTGCGCAAAAGAGATATTTACACGCCTCGGCGCTAAATGTCATATGCTTTCAGATACTCCTGACGGTGTTAATATTAACCGCAACTGCGGCTCAACTCATCCGCAGGAACTGATGAATTTCGTAAAGGCAAACAATCTTGATCTCGGCGTTGCATTTGACGGTGATGCAGACAGAATGCTTGCTGTAGACGAAAACGGTGAGCTTGTTGACGGCGATAAGATTATTTCTATTTGCGCAACTCAGATGAAGCAGGACGGCGTTCTTGCAAAGAATACTGCTGTTGTAACAGTAATGAGCAATATGGGATTTTTCAAATTCTGTGAAGAAAATGGTATTAACTGCTCAAAAACTGCTGTCGGTGACAGATATGTTCTTGAAAGAATGCTCAAAGACGGTTATAATATCGGCGGCGAGCAGAGCGGTCATGTTATTTTCCTTGATTACGCAACAACGGGCGACGGCGAACTTTCAGCAGTAAAGCTTATTGAAACAATCGTTAAAAGCGGCGCTTCACTTGCAAACCTCGCTTCAATTATGAAAGTTTATCCTCAGGTGCTTATCAATGTACCTGTAACACCCGAGGGTAAGATGAAGTATAACAATGATGAATATATTATCTCAGCCGTTCAGGAAGCTGAAATGGAGCTTCACGGTGACGGCAGAGTGCTTGTTCGTGTTTCTGGAACGGAACCGCTTGTACGAGTAATGCTTGAAGGTCAGGATATTGATCTTATAAACAAGCTCGGAAATCAGATTGCAGATGTTATTAGAGAAAGACTTGGCTAATGAGATATACAAAAGATTGGAAAGATTATGAGCTTATAGACTGCTCCTGCGGTGAAAAGCTTGAAAGATGGGGAAAACAGGTGCTCTTAAGACCCGACCCTCAGGTTATCTGGAAAAGCAAAAAGGAAAATACCTTGTGGCGCAGGGCAGACGCACGCTATATGCGTTCAAATACGGGCGGCGGCGAATGGCAGTTTCATTCAGAAGTTCCCCCCGCATGGAAAATTTCTTATAAAGATTTAACTTTCAATATAAAGACCATGGGCTTTAAACATACGGGTCTTTTCCCGGAGCAGGCAGTTAACTGGGATTTTACAAGAGAAGTGATAAGAAACAGTAACAGAAAAGATGTTAAAGTTCTTAATCTCTTTGCTTATACAGGCGGCGCAACTGTTGCCTGCCTTAAAGAGGGCGCTTCTGTTGTTCATGTTGACGCTTCAAAAGGTATGACCCAGTGGGCTAAGGAAAACGCCAAAGACAGCGGTGTTGCCGATAAGCCTGTGCGCTGGATTGTTGATGACTGTATCAAATTTGTTCAGCGTGAAATAAGACGGGGCAACAGATATGATATTATAATTCTTGACCCACCGTCATACGGCAGAGGTCCGAAAGGCGAGATTTGGAGACTTGAGGATTCGCTTTACGATTTTGTTGAACTTATCTCTCAGGTGTTGTCCGATAACCCGCTTATGGTGCTTTTAAATTCATATACTACGGGGCTTTCTGCTTCCGTAATGAAATATATACTTGACGATATTTTGGTAAAAGAAAAAGGCGGCAGCGTCAGCGCCGATGAAATAGGGCTTCCCGTTTCCCAAAGCGGAGGGGTTTTGCCCTGCGGCGCAACGGCTGTTTGGATGAAATAAATGAGTTTGATTGAATTTCACAATGTCGATTTTTCGTACGGCTTAGAGGACGGCGGCGAAAAGGTAGATGTTATAGAAAATCTTAATCTGAATATAGAAGAAGGCAGCTTTGTGGCTGTGCTCGGTCATAACGGCTCGGGTAAATCAACTATTGCCAAGCTCACTAACGGAATCAATTTTCCGCAAAACGGCAAAGTTATAGTTGACGGAATTGAAACAAAACCTGATGACAGCATTTTTGAAGTGCGCAAAAGAGTCGGAATGGTGTTTCAGAACCCCGATAACCAGATTGTTGCTTCAATCGTTGAAGAGGATGTGGCTTTCGGCGTTGAAAATCTCGGCATACCGCCCGAGGAATGCCGCAGAAGAGTTGATGAGGCGCTGAAAACTGTCGGTATGTACGAGCTTCGTGAAAAAGCTCCGCATAAGCTTTCAGGCGGACAGAAGCAGAGGGTAGCAGTTGCGGGTATAATCGCAATGCGCCCCAAATGTATTGTGTTGGACGAGCCAACCGCAATGCTTGACCCCAGCGGAAGAAAGGAAGTTATTGAAACCGTCAAAAAGCTCAACCGTGAAGAAGGTATAACGATTTTGCTTATAACCCATTATATGGACGAGGCTGTTCAGGCTGACAGGGTTATCGTTATAGACGGCGGCAAAATCAAAATGGACGGAAAGCCGAAAGAAGTTTTCTCCCATGTTGAGGAGATAAAAGCACTCGGTCTTGATGTTCCGCAGGCGACTGAGCTTATTTACAGAAGTCCTCTTAAAAGCAAAGAAACCATCCTTAACACGGATGAATGTGTTGAATTTATAAAAGCCGAATTGGAGGGTTGATTTTGGCTGTTTTGGTTTGCGAAAATTTAGAATACCTTTACAGTGTCGGAACTCCTTTTCAAACGGCGGCGATAAAGAATGTTAATTTCTCTGTTGACAAGGGCGAGCTGATTGGCATAATCGGTCATACAGGAAGCGGTAAATCAACGCTTATTCAGCATATGAACGGTTTGCTTCAGCCCCACAGCGGCTCCGTTTATCTTAATTCCAAGGACATCTGGTCAAAGGAAAATAAAAAGAATATAAGACAGGTTCGTTTTTCGGTTGGTCTGTGTTTTCAGTACCCCGAATATCAGATTTTTGAAGAAGATGTTTTCAAAGAGATTGCTTACGGCCCGAAACAGATGGGCTTGTCTGAAAGCGAGATAAAAGAAAGGGTTTACGAAAGTCTCAATTTCGTAGGTCTTGATGAAAATATTCTCGATAAATCACCGTTTGATCTTTCAGGCGGTCAGAAAAGGCGTGTTGCGATTGCTTCCATTATCGCAATGAAACCTCAGATACTTATACTTGACGAGCCCTGCGCAGGTCTTGACCCAAGGGGCAGAGAAACGATTCTAAGTATGATTAAGGAATATCAGAGCAGTACGGGTAATACCGTTGTTATTGTTTCTCATTCAATGGAAGATGTGGCAAAACTTTGCAGCCGTGTTCTTGTTATGAATAACGGAGAGGTTGCAATGAGCGGCACTGTTTCAGAAATCTATTCAAGGGGCAAAGAACTGCGTGAAATAGGTCTTAATGTTCCTCAGATTACTGAGATATTTTTAAAACTCAAGGAAAGCGGTGTGGATTGCAGAACAGATATTTACACCGTTGAACAAGGTGAGGCTGAGCTTCGCCGACTCCTTGCTCGGGGAGGTAAAGTAGTATGATTAGTGATATTACAATAGGGCAGTATTTCCCCGGAAAATCTTTTATTCATAAAATGGACGCCCGAATGAAAATGATTTTAACCGTTTTCGTTATAGTCGCCCTTTTTATATGCAAAAACTTTTATTCACTTGCGGCTGTGACTGCGTTTACGGTGGTTATCGTTCTTCTTAGCAAAATCTCTCTTAAAACGATTTTCAAGAGCGTAAAGCCGCTTGGCATAATAATTATCATAACTTCGCTTTTAAACCTTTTTTACGGACAGGGAGAGCCTCTTGTAACTCTATTCGGCAGACTGAAAATCACGGAGGAAGGAATTTATACAGCCATTTTTATGGCGGTTAGAATAATTCTTCTTGTTATTGTCGGCTCAATGCTGACTTATACAACAACTCCTACAGATTTAACAGACGCTATTGAAAGGCTGTTTTCTCCTTTAAAGATTTTCAAACTTGACATTCATACCGTTGCAATGACTATGACTATCGCACTTCGATTCATTCCCACTCTTATTGAGGAGATTGATAAAATAATGGCGGCTCAGAAATCAAGAGGCGCAGATATGGAAACAGGCGGACTTATTCATAGGGCGAAGGCTCTTATTCCCGTACTTATTCCGTTGTTTATCTCTTCTTTCAGGCGTGCAAATGAGCTCGCATATGCTATGGATTGCCGCTGTTATAAGGGCGGCAAGGGACGCACTAAAATGAAACAGGTTAAAATGACAGGCAGAGATTTCGGTGCGGCGGCAGTTGTTGCGGCTGTATTCGGCGCATTAATCTATATAAATACTTTGGCGGCGGCTGTGATATGAGAAATCTTTTGGTTACTTTGAGTTATGACGGCTCATATTATCACGGCTGGCAGATACAGAAAAATGCCGTTACCGTTCAGGAGGTGTTTCAAAAAGCGCTTGAAAAAGTGCTTTGCGAAAATACTGATATTAAGGGCTGCAGCAGGACAGACAGCGGCGTTCACGCAAATATGTACTGCGTTTCATTTAAAACTGAAAAAAGCATCCCCTGCGAAAATATAGTAAGGGCGCTCAATACTTACTTGCCGAAAAATATTGCCGTCACCTCGTGTGAAGAGGTAAGCGATGATTTTCACGCAAGATACAGCGTTAAATCAAAGCGTTATGTATACAGAATTTATAATGGAAAAATCAGAAACCCTTTTCTTGAAAAATATGCGTTTCATTACAGGTATCCTATTGATGAAAAATATCTGAATGATGAAGCACAGGCGTTTTTGGGCACTCATGATTTTTCGGGCTTTTGTTCCGCAAATTCTGATGTGGAGGATACTGTAAGAACGGTGTATTCTTTCAGCGTTGAACGAAGCGGAGACGATGTTTTCTTTACCGTTGAGGCGGACGGATTTTTGTATAATATGGTACGCATTATGATTGGAACTCTTCTTTTCATAAGCGAGGGTAAAATTAAAAGCGGCGAGCTTTCGTCTGTTATCGACAGTAAAAAACGCTCTGCGGCAGGAAAAACCGCACCGCCGCAGGGACTTTATCTTGATTTTGTAAATTACTGAGGAATTTTTTATGGCTTCTCAAGAAAGAGAAATTGAAAGACTTGAAAGAAAAAAAGCAAAGGCACAAAAAAGGCAGAAAATCGCATGGGTGATAATTGCCCTTGTGGTTTTGGCTCTTATTGTTATGCGCCTTTGTGAAATAGATTTTTCCTCAATCGGCGAAAAAAATGACAGCGACACAGCTGTTTCAACATCGGACTTTCCTTACGAACTTGATTCGGGTGACGATATTTCTTTTGGTTCTGTTTCAAACAGCCTTTATGTTCTTGATGAAACATCGTATACTGTTTTAAGCCCGTCAGACGCTGATGTTCAGCAGAGTTTTGCTCACGGCTATTCAAATCCCGTTGTAGCCGTTTCAGGCTCTTATTCATTACTCTATGACCAAGGCGGTGTTTCTTACAGGCTTGATACGGCAAAAGATTCCGTATATTCGGATAAATCTGAAAATACAATTTTATCAGCGGATGTTTCATCTTCGGGTTCAATTATTCTAAGCACTACGAGCGATGAGGCATCAAGCACTATTTGTGTTTACGATAAAAATTTGAATCTTGATTTCAGATACAATGTTTCATACGGTTATGTTACCCGTGTTACCATAGATTCAAGGGGCAGCAGAATTGCGTTTGCCGCTGTAAATTCGGAAAACGCACAGCTTAAAACAGTCGTTTACACAATGAACATTGACGATGAAGAGCCGAGAGCACAGTTTGAATATTATTCATCAAGCGTGCTTGACCTCAGATTCTCGTCTACAGATTTGTTCGTTGTAGGAAATGATTTTGTAAGCGTAATAAGCTCCTTGAAGGATGAAACAAAAATATATGAGCAGGGAAATGTTAAAACAGTTTCCTATTCATATAATTCATCTGATAAATTAATTTTTGCATATTCGGATTATTCCGGCTCATCAAGCAATAAAGCAGCCGTTATAAACCGTTCGGGCAAGGTGCAGGAAATTGCAGAGGTCGATTCCGTTATTAAAGATATTACCGCTTCTTCAAGCCAGGTTACGGTTTTAACCTCTGATGAGATAATTACATATAAAATTTCTAATTCAGAAGTAGTTCAGCGTACTGAGGTTGACGATTCTTATTCATCTGTTGAGCAGATGTCGTCAAGCATTTTTGCAAAGCATCAGACGCTTGTTGAACTTATCCAAAACAGTTAAGGTGTTTGATTTATGATTATAGATTTAATTCTAGTTGTTATTTTTTTTGCAACTGTTTATTCGGGCTATGCAAGAGGTCTTGTTTTGTCGCTTCTCTCATTTGCTCGCTATTTAATCGGTTTTCCTTTGGCATTTTTTGTTGCAAACACTTACAGCAATGATGTTTACAATTTATTTGTTAAGGACGCGGCGGAAAAAGCAGTTTCAGAAAATCTCAGTTCCACTGTGGATATAGACGCATTGGTTTCGTCTGTGCAAGAGGCTGTTGAAAATATACCTTTCGGTCTTTCGGGCATAGTTGATTTGTCTTTCCTTAATTCTCTGTCGCAGTCTAACGCCTCTGTCGCTATTGTTGATAATGTGGTAGAGCCTATTGCCTTGGCAGTTGTTAAAATCGTGCTTTTTGTTTTGACTATTGCCGTATTCTGTGTTATAACTTGGTTAGTGGCAAAGCTTATTAAAAAGCTTGAAAAAATCAAGCATATGCCGCTTAAGATTACAAACAGAATTTTGGGTGCTGTATTCGGCTTGTTTAAAGCTGTTATACTCACTGCGGCATTGTGCGCAGTTCTCGTTTTTGTCGGCGATACATTCTTTTCCTCGTCGCAAAACGAATTTTTAAACCAGGTAAATTCAAGTAAAATTATTGAAATTGTAAATGAATACAGTCCGCTTGCGGATATGATTTAGGAGGAGTAATATGAGCGATTTCAAAGCCAATATGAAAGATTTGTTTAAAGGCGCATGGACAATTCCAAATCTTCTTTCAGTGATAAGAATACTTTTAATTCCCGTTTTTGCGGTTTTGTTTTTAAAGGATTATGTAATTGCGGCTGTTGTAGTTATTATTATTGCTGAACTTACAGACCTTATTGACGGTAAAATCGCCAGAAAATTCAATCAGGTTTCGGCTCTCGGCAAACTTCTTGACCCCATTGCCGATAAACTTTCACAGATGTCAATTGTTATCGTACTTATAATCAAATATTGGGATAACGCTATTAAGTACTTATTTATGTTCTTTATTATTAAAGAACTTTTGATGATTATCGGCGGCGTTGTGCTCCTTTCAAAAGGACTTCGTCCCGTTGCGGCTGAAATGTGGGGTAAAGTTGCAACAACTGTTTTCTGTATCGTAATGATTTTCGTGCTTGCTTTCGGTAAGGGCGGGGCTCTTTGCGATGTTACAGGCTTTACTCTTCCCGACACGGTTACATGGATACTTGTAAGTATTTCTGCCGTTTGCACTCTCGGCTCTCTTCTCGGTTATGCTCCGGGATTCGTTAAACAGCTTAAGGAAAAGAAAGAAAATAAATAATTTATATTTTGTAAAAACTTATAAATAATATACTGTACGGTTTTAAGGAGAATTTTTTATTTAATGAAACAGCAGTTGTGCAGCAGATGCGGTAAACGCCCTGCGGTAATTTTTATTCAAAAAATGGAAGATAATAAAGTGGTGCCCGAGGGACTTTGTATCAAGTGTGCAAAAGAACTCAATGTAGGCTCCATTAATCAGATGATTGAACAGCTCGGAATTTCAGACGAAGAGCTTGAACAGGCTTCTGAGCAGATGAGCCAGTTTATGGAGAATATGCAGGATTTTGATTTCGGCTCGCTCAGTGAGGCGTTCAATTCCGAAAATATGGACGGCGCTCAGACGCTCCCTTTTTCAAGCCTTTTTGAAAATAATAATGACGGCTCTTCAACCGATTCTAAAAGCAAAAACTCAAGAAAAAAAGGAAGAAAGAATAAGCAGGAGGATTCAAGAAAATTCCTCTCTAATTATTGTAACAATCTTACTGCTAAGGCTAAAAAAGGCGAGCTTGACGCTATTATAGGCAGAGAGAAAGAGATTTCACGCGCTATTCAGATTTTGTGCAGGAGAACTAAAAACAACCCTTGCCTTATCGGTGAACCCGGCGTGGGTAAAACAGCAATCGCCGAGGGTCTTGCAATCAGAATAGCCAAGGGCGAAGTGCCTGCCCGTCTTGCAGATAAGGAAATATATCTACTTGACCTCACCGCTCTTGTAGCAGGAACTCAGTTCAGAGGTCAGTTTGAGGGCAGAATAAAGGGACTTGTTGAAGAAGTAAAGAGTGAGGGAAATATCATTCTCTTCATTGATGAAGTTCACAACCTTGTTGGCACAGGTGACAGCGAGGGCACTATGAATGCCGCCAACATCCTCAAGCCTGCTCTTTCAAGAGGAGAAATTCAGGTTATAGGCGCAACAACCTTTAATGAATACAGAAAATATATTGAAAAAGACGCTGCTTTGGAGCGCCGTTTTCAGCCGATAAGAATTGAGGAGCCTTCTCTTGACGAGGCTTACAGAATGCTCCTCGGCATAAAGTCATATTACGAAAACTATCATAAGGTGCAGATTTCAGACAGCCTTGTTTATAAGGCAGTAACTATGTCTGAAAGGTTTGTAACAGACCGTTATTTGCCCGATAAGGCGATAGATTTGCTTGATGAAGCTTGTACCTGTGCTAATTTGCGCAATCCTGCTATTTCTGAATATCAGAAACAGCTGTCAGATAAAAACGATCTTCTTGAGAGAATTGACGCACTTTCACAGCCTGATGAAAATAATGAAATAGATTACGAGCAGATTTCTAATCTCAAAGCTCAGACTATGAAAATTGATGAAATTCTTCCCAAACTTGCTGAAAAGGCTAAGGATAATCAGGTAGTTGAGGCAGACCTTGCAAAAGTTGTTTCTCTTTGGACGGGTATTCCTGCATCTAAAATCGAGGCAGGGGATATCAGAAAACTCGCATCTCTTGAAGACGAACTAAAAAAGCATATCATAGGGCAGGATGAAGCAATCGCAAAGGTTGCCGCAGCTGTGCGCAGAGGCAGAGTGCAGATTAGTCCGAGAAAGAGACCGCAGTCATTTATATTTGTAGGTCCTACGGGCGTTGGTAAGACAGAGCTTGTTAAACAGCTTGCTCAGTATCTTTTTGATTCTCCCGAAAGCCTTATAAGGCTTGATATGAGCGAGTATATGGAAAAATTCAGCGTTTCAAGAATTATCGGCTCACCTCCGGGATATGTAGGTTATGATGACGCAGGTCAGCTCACTGAAAAGGTAAGAAGAAAGCCTTACAGCGTAATTCTTTTTGATGAAATCGAAAAGGCGCACAAGGATGTTCTCAATATCTTACTTCAGATACTTGATGAGGGCAGAATTACCGATTCTCAGGGCAGAACGGTTAATTTTGAAAATACAATTATCGTTATGACTTCTAACGCAGGTTCAACCGATACCGCATCACTCGGTTTTGGTAAGAATCAAAATGAAATCAGCCAGGAAGTTACAATGAAAGCTCTTGAGCGCTTTTTGCGTCCTGAGTTCCTTGGCAGGGTAGATGAAGTTATTTCTTTCAATACTTTGAGCTTTGCAGATTTTGAGAAAATTGCGTGCATTGCTCTTGATGAGCTTAAGGAAAGTCTTAAAGATAAAGCAATTGAACTTGTATATGACGAAAGCGTTCCCGTATATATTGCAAAGAAGGCTTTCGGCTCAAAGAAAAACGCAAGAGCAGTTAGAGATTGCGTGAGAAGAGAGGTTGAAGATCTCCTTGCAACAGAGATTGTTTTCAACCAAAATGTCGAGATTAAGCGCTTTTCTTTGTCTGCTACAGAAAAAATTCAAGTTCTTACAAATTAAATTTCAAAAAGTACTTGACAGTTCGGCGCTCATTGATTATAATAATGAGCGTTGCACGCGGGTGTAGTTCAATGGTAGAATGTCAGCCTTCCAAGCTGAACACGAGGGTTCGATTCCCTTCACCCGCTCCAATATGCGTTTGTAGCTCAGTTGGATAGAGCAACCGCCTTCTAAGCGGTGGGTCGGAGGTTCGAGTCCCCCCAAGCGCGCCAAAAGATGCGCTTGATTTCTCAAGCGCTGTATATGGTGGAATTAGTTCAGTTGGTTAGAGCGCCAGTTTGTGGCACTGGAGGTCGTGGGTTCGAATCCCACATTCCACCCCACTTTTTTAAGACCCTGATAATGGGGTGTCGCCAAGCGGTAAGGCAAGGGACTTTGACTCCCTCATGCGTAGGTTCGAATCCTGCCTCCCCAGCCAAGCGCCCTTATTATCAAAAGGGCGATATGGTTCATTAGCTCAGATGGCAGAGCACTTGACTTTTAATCAAGGTGTCCGGGGTTCGATTCCCCGATGAGCCACCAAAAAAGCACTTCTTATGAAGTGCTTTTTTTATTTTTTATTTGAGTTTAAGTTGTTGAAATTTTTAACTTATTATAAATGCTTTGTAAATTTGATTGACAAAACATTGACAATATTATCCTATAATTTTATAATCAAATTGAACTAAGTAAGTTCATTTATTATTAGGAGGTATTATTTATGTCTAATCGCTTTGTACTTAATGAAACGAGCTATCACGGCTCAGGAGCTATAAATGAAATCCCAACCGAAATAAAGGGCAGGGGATTTAAAAAATGCTTCGTATGCTCAGACCCCGATTTAATTAAATTCGGTGTAACAGCAAAAATTACTGATATTCTTGATAATAACTCAATCGCTTATGAACTTTATAGCGAAATCAAGCCCAATCCCACAATTGAAAATGTGCAGACGGGCGTAGCTGCTTTTAAGGCTTCAGGCGCTGATTGTATTATCGCTATCGGCGGCGGTTCTTCAATGGATACCGCAAAAGCAATCGGTATTATTATTAAAAACCCTGAATTTGAGGATGTTGTTTCTCTTGAGGGTGTTGCACCTACAAAGAATAAGTGCGTGCCTATCATTGCAGTTCCCACAACCGCAGGAACAGCCGCAGAGGTTACAATCAACTATGTTATTACAGATGTTGCTAAAAACCGTAAAATGGTTTGCGTAGACCCCAAGGACATCCCTGTAATTGCCGTTGTAGACCCCGATATGATGTCAACAATGCCAAAGGGACTTACAGCCGCAACAGGTATGGACGCCCTTACACACGCCATTGAGGGCTATATTACAAAGGGTGCGTGGGAGCTTTCCGATATGTTCCATATCAAAGCTATTGAAATCATTGCAAGAAGCCTCAGAGGCGCTGTTGAAAACACACCTGAGGGCAGAGCAGATATGGCTCTCGGTCAGTATGTAGCAGGAATGGGATTCTCTAATGTAGGTCTCGGACTTGTGCATTCAATGGCTCATCCTCTCGGCGCTGTTTACGATACTCCTCACGGCGTTGCAAACGCAATCATTCTTCCTACGGTTATGGAATATAATGCTCCGTTTACAGGTGATAAATACCGTGATATAGCAGCTGCTATGGGTGTTGAAGGCACTGCTGATATGAGTACGGAAGATGCAAGAAAGGCTGCAGTTGAGGCAGTTAGAAAACTCGGTGAGGATGTTGGTATCCCTGCTAACCTCAAGGATATTGTTAAGGAAGAGGATATAGATTTCCTTGCACAGAGCGCTTATGATGACGCTTGCCGTCCCGGAAACCCGAGAGATACATCTGTTGATGAAATTAAAGAGCTTTACCGCTCACTTCTTAAATAAGTCAATAATTTCAAGCCCTGAAGCATTGCTTCAGGGCTTTTTCTTTGCCGTTTTACTGTTTTGTAACCGTTTTGTAAAGTCGCATTTTGTTGAAATAAGAGGTCTTGTGTGATATGTTATTATAGAATAATTACGAAAGGAAGTTACTTTATGGAAAGAAAAATCGTTATTATGGATCATCCGCTGATTCAGCACAAGCTTTCTATTCTCAGAGATGTTAACACAAGCACTAAGGAATTCAGAGATCTTGTGAATGAAATTGCAATGCTCATGGTTTATGATGCAACAAGAGATTTGCCGCTCAATGATAAGGAAGTTCAAACTCCCTGCGGTATTGCTCATTGTAAGGAAATTGCAGGCAGAAAGCTTGCTTTTGTACCCATTCTCCGTGCAGGTCTCGGAATGGTTGAGGGAGCACTTATGCTTGTACCGTCCGCAAGAGTAGGGCATATCGGCCTTTACAGAGATGAGACTACCCTTGAACCCGTTGAGTACTACTGTAAACTTCCTAAGGATATAGAAGAAAGAGATGTTTTCGTTGTTGACCCGATGCTTGCAACAGGCGGTTCTGCTATTGACGCTATCGGTCAGATAAAAAAGAGAAATCCCCGTTCAATCAAGCTCCTTTGCATAATTGCAGCTCCTGAAGGTCTTGAGGCTCTCGAAAAGGCACATCCTGATGTTGATATTTTCGCTGCAGGTCTTGATGATCATCTCAATGAAAACGGATATATTGTTCCCGGTCTTGGTGACGCAGGTGACAGAATTTTCGGAACAAAATAATTTATTTCACTTAATTCTTCTGTAATTACAAATCTATTCGGAGGCTAAATTTTATGGCAAAAGACAAATCAAAGAAAATTGTCCTCGGTGAAGAGGGAATTTATGACGCAAGAAAACTCGGTGCGCCTAAAATGATGGTGCTCGGCTTTCAGCACACATTCGCTATGTTCGGTGCAACAGTTCTTGTTCCGCTTCTTACAGGACTTAATATGCAGACAACTCTGCTTATGGCAGGTGTAGGAACATTGCTGTTCCACATTATAACCAAAATGAAAGTGCCTGCTTTCCTCGGTTCTTCATTCGCTTTCCTCGGCGGTTACGCTGCCGTTGCTCCACTTGCGGCTGACGGTTCACCTAACTCGGAAATGCTTCCTTATGCGTGTCTCGGTGTTGCTTGTGCAGGTCTTGTTTATCTTGTTCTTGCTGCTCTTTTCGCAATTTTCCCAGTTCAGAAAGTTATGCGCTTTTTCCCGCCCGTTGTAACCGGTCCCATTATTATTGCAATCGGACTCAGCCTTGCAGGCTCAGCAGTAGATAACTGTAAAACAAACTGGCTTCTTGCTATAGTAGCTCTTGCAGTAATCATCATCTGCAACATCTTCGGTAAGGGCATGATGAAGATTATACCCATTCTCATCGGTATCGTTGTTTCCTATGTAGTTGCCGTTTGTATGCAGGAGGTTGATTTTGCACCCATTAAAGAAGCTGCTTGGATTGGTCTTCCGATTACAAAAGAGGGTATGGTATTCGGCAATGTAGGCGATAAAGGTCTTGCAATAAGCGCAATTATCGCAATTGTTCCGATTTCTCTTGCAACAATGATGGAGCATATCGGCGATATCTCAGCTATCAGCGCAACAACAGGAAAAAATTTCCTTGCAGACCCAGGTCTTAAAAGAACACTTGTAGGCGACGGACTTGCAACTTCTCTTTCAGCAGTTTTCGGCGGCCCTGCAAATACTACTTACGGTGAAAATACGGGCGTTCTTGCACTTACAAAAGTATATGACCCCAGAGTTGTAAGAATTGCGGCAGTTGTTGCAATTATACTTTCATTCTCACCCAAATTTGCGGCAGTTATTAATACTATTCCCGCTGCTATTATCGGCGGTATCTCTTTTGTACTTTACGGTATGATTTCAGGCGTAGGTGTCAGAAATGTTGTTGAAAACAAAGTTGACCTCACCAAGTCAAGAAACCTTATTATTATAGCTGTAATTCTTGTTACTTCGCTCGGTCTTGGCTCTCTTGATTTCAAAATCGGTGAATTCAGTATCAGCCTCTCAGCTCTTGCAGTAGCAGCTATTGCAGGTATTGTTCTCAATGCAATTCTTCCCGGAAACGATTATGTTTTCAAAACCGAAGTTGATGAAAAAGCACAGGAAGAGAAAGCAGCAGAATAAAATATAAATTCAACTGCAAATTTAATGTTTATGTATTGAACTTTACGCAGGGCTCCTTACCGAGCCCTGTTTTCAGTTATAAAACTTTGACAATCTGACAGTCTTATGATAGAATAAGCAAAATTTTACCAAAAGGGTGGTTACATGTCTGTTTCGGATATTTGTATCCTTATCGCCATTGCAATCTATCTCATATTAATGGTTGTAATCGGCGTTATGTGTTCAAAGAAAAATAATAATGTAGACGATTTCTATTTAGGCGGCAGGCATCTCGGACCTCTCGTAACGGCAATGAGTGCCGAGGCGTCCGATATGAGCGGTTGGCTTCTTATGGGTCTTCCCGGCCTTGCATATCTTTGCGGTATTGCGGAAGCTTCGTGGACTGCTATCGGTCTTGCAATCGGTACATATCTCAACTGGCTTGTTGTAGCAAAAAGGCTTCGCAATTATTCAAGCAAAATCGGCGCTATAACTATTCCTGAATTTTTCTCAAGAAGATTTAAAGATAATACAAATATTCTTATGTGTGCGTCTGCACTTCTCATAATAATATTCTTTATTCCTTATACTGCATCAGGTTTTTCAACCTGCGGCAAGCTGTTTTCAACTCTTTTCGGAATTGATTATCACCTTGCAATTATTATCTCTGCAATCGTTATTGTTCTTTATACTGCTCTCGGCGGCTTCCTTGCAGCTTCTACAACAGACTTTATTCAGTCAATTATTATGAGCGTTGCTCTTGTAGTTGTTCTCGGCTTCGGAATAAGCGTCGCAGGCGGATGGGACGCAGTTATGGAAAACGCAAAATCAATTCCTCATTACCTTTCTCTGACTTCCACAACTGACGGAAAGGGCGGTATAGTTGATTTCGGCGGTATGAGCATTATTTCAACCCTTGCTTGGGGTCTTGGATATTTTGGTATGCCTCACATTCTTCTTCGCTTTATGGCTATCGAAGACCCGAAGAAAATGAAAATATCAAGACGCGTTGCAAGCGTTTGGGTTGTTATAGCTATGAGCGTTGCAATTGTTATTGGTATTGTAGGTCTCGGTATGAGCAAAGTAGAGCCTACTCTCGTGCTTAAAGACAGCGAAACAATCATTGTTGCAATTGCAGACCTGCTCTCAGAATACGGCGTAATTTTTGCACTTCTTGCAGGCGTTATTCTTGCAGGTATACTTGCTTCCACAATGTCAACAGCGGACAGTCAGCTTCTTGCAGCCGCTTCCGCAATTAGCAACGATATTGTGGTCGGCGCATTCAAACTCAAAGTTTCTGAAAAGGCTAAAATGATTGCCGCAAGAGCAACGGTTATTATTATCGCTGTGCTCGGTATCTTTTTTGCTTGGGATCCCGAATCATCTGTTTTCCGTATCGTAAGCTTTGCGTGGGCAGGCTTCGGTTCTTCTTTCGGTCCCGTAATGCTCTTTGCGCTTTTCTGGAAGCGCACAAACAAATGGGGCGCTATGGCAGGTATGATTTCAGGCGGTATCACAGTTATTGCTTGGCATTATGCACAGGGCGGTCTGTTTGACCTTTATGAGCTTCTTCCCGCATTCCTTGTTTCCTGCATCTTTATTGTGGTTGTCTCACTTGTAACAGGCAAACCCTCAAAGGAAATTGAAGAGGAATTTGAATCAGCGAAAATTTATGACTAAAAAAAGGACGGCTATGCCGTCCTTTTTCTTATTCATTTTTCAGTTTATCGAGCTTTTCAGATAATTCGCTTATTCTGTCTTCAGTTCTTGTTTGTATCTCGGTTAACACATTTGCAAAATTCGGAAAAGAATAAGAAATCATTTTTTCTATGCTTATTGAATTGATAAGGCTTCTTACAAGCGTTCTTATTATTTCCGATTGCTCGTCGCTCTCTTCATCGCTTCGCTTTGAAAACTCTATAAGCGCCGTCACTATTCCTTTGTAGTTTTTTATATTAATGTCTTTAAGTGATTTTATTCCGCTGTTTTTAGCTATGGAAAATATTGTTTCCGTAACTCTTTTTATTTTCTCTGGCGGCAGATTTTCAAGACTTTCTGACAGGGAGTCTTCCATATATTCAGATAAAAGGCTGAACTTTTTACCGTCAGCAAATTCCGAACCGTTTACTTCCCATGTAAACATATTGTGCTGAGAAGCGGGTAAGGCGTCGCTTTTAACTATTTTTATCTTTCCGCCAAGTGTCAGCATTCTTCCTATAATAGAATCCTCAGGAAGTATGCTGATTATTTTATCTCTTGTTGAATGTGTAAAAATAACCGCTGATATTTCCTCGGGAAAACCTGGACCGTCATTGTTATATACCCTTATGATTCTGTCTTTTTCATCTTCTCTTAAAAACAGAAATGCAAATAGTGCAAGATTTCCGCCTTTCGAGTGGCCGCCAAGATAGAATTTGCCGACTCTGTTAAACAGTGCTGTTGAAACATACGATAAAGCCGCCGTCTGGCTTCTTATCGGGAAAGTGTATGCAAGTTCAGCGTCCTCATAGTAACTTGCAATTGTGTCATCCGTTCCTCTGAACGCTATAAAGAAAAGGTCGCTTTGTATTTCAAATGTAACGGCGTAAAATGCGTTTGCGCTGTCTTCATCAAAAATTTCGCTTGCGTCGCAGACAGTAATATATTCGTATCTCTTCGTACTTGAGATTGCTTTGAGGAGTTCCTGAGTTTGCTCCATCGTTTTTTTCTCATTTTCGTAAAACGGATATTCTGCCGAAATCTCGCCTATAGTTTTTCCTGCAAACGGCGTGAAATCAAGATATGCAAGCCTTGAAAATATTGCATTGTCTATTTCTGTAACTCCCATTTGCGAAAATTTGAAATTTTTGTATTCTTCTATGTATTCAAATATATCATTCATATATCTGTCTCTTATACACATCTGACGC
>ERZ1027013.86-NODE-86-length-43685-cov-12.604217_pt1 | contig 43685 bp, 45 predicted proteins | sample MGYA00519446_ERZ1027013 | MGnify/ENA primary metagenome ERZ1027013 (study PRJEB26926, sample SAMN06164699) | human gut metagenome | biome: ENVO:00009003; feature: ENVO:2100002; material: ENVO:00002003 | host: Homo sapiens | place: USA | collected 2012 ... | reverse complement strand
CGGTCTCGTGGGCTCGGAGATGTGTATAAGAGACAGAATCAAAGTTTTTTCAATGTATTTAAAAAAACTTCACAATCTTTTTTTGTATTGAATACTGAGGGTGAAAGTCTTACAGTTCCTCTGTCAATCGTGCCGAAGAACTTATGTGCAAGAGGCGAACAATGAAGTCCTGCACGCACAGCAATATTGTTATCTGCAAGAAAAGCGGCAACCTTTTCACTTGAATAATCTTCGTAGTTAAATGAAACAATCGGAGCAAATTTAAATTTCTCGGGTTTAGGGCAGTAAAGCACAGCGTTTTTATTAGCTTTAAGTCCGTTATACAGATAAACCGCATTATTTAATTCGTGACTGTATATAGCATTCATTGAATATTTATTTATGAAATCTATACCGGCACCAAGCGTCATTATGCCGCTGTTATTCAGCGTACCCGATTCAAATCTGTCGGGCATAAAATCAGGTTGTACAGAATCAATGGAATTGCTGCCCGTTCCGCCCTCCTGAAAAGTTTTAATACGCACTCCCTCAGAAACTGCCATAAATCCTGTGCCCATAGGACCAAACAGACATTTATGCCCCGGCGCACACAGGATATCTATTCCGCACTTTTTGCTGTCAATAGGTATCAAACCTGCGGACTGAGCGCCGTCAACAATAAATCTTAAATTGTGTTTTTTTGCCACCTTACCTATTTTTTCAATATCAAATGTAACGCCGAAAACATTTGACGCAGACATACATACTATAAGAGAAGTATTTTTCTTTATCAGCTTTTCAAAATTGCTTGCACATTCATCGCTGTCATAGCTAAACTCGGCTATATCGTAATCTATAATACCGTCTGCATGAAGCTTGCTTACAACACGCCACACTGCATTGTGCTCAAGGGATGATATAATAACATGGTCACCTTGTTTTACGCTTCCTTTTATAGCGGTATTGAGCGCTTCTGTACAGTTTTTAGTAAATACAATATTCTGAGGTTCAAAACCGAACATATCCGCAATTTTAACACGCACATCAAAAATTTTTTCAGCCGCCTTTACAGACTGAATATAACCGCCTCGCCCTGAATTGAAGCTATAATTTTTCATTGCAATAGCGGCGGTTTTCAAAACATTTGCAGGCTTTGGGTAAGAGGTGGCGCCGTTATCAAAATAAATCATTCTTTATCCACCCCCAAAACCCGAATTCCGTTTTTCTCAAGAATTCTCAAAGCCTTTGAGACATCAGAATTTACAACGAGCATATAACCGCATCCTTCACCCGGTTTAGGCTTTTCAAGCCTTTTTATCCCAGCCTTAATCGATGCGGCGTGAAGCACGGATCTTGCTCTTTGCGCATTTGTGATTGAACCTATTTTTATATAAAAAGTCATAATAATAAACCCCATTTCGTGTCATATATCATAATATGCCGAAACGGGGTTTTGGTTTAATATGTATTATTTACTTGTCTGATTTTTTAGAAGATTTTTTCTCGGCTTTTTCTGCCTTTTTTCTTAATCTTTCAGCTCGTTTTGCCTCAAGTTCTGCTTCCTGCTCACGGCGTTTTAATGCTGCAAGCTCTTCTTTTTCTCTATCCTCGGCATCAGCATTAAGTTTAGCCTCATCATAAAGATCTGCAATCTCTTCAAAGTGAGCATAATTCTCTTTCTGAAGGAGAAGCTTTCTTGCGTCAATATACGGCTTTGCCGCACGGTTGAACTGAGCAAACTCGTCAAACAATTTCTTTTCAGTGCGTCTTGCAAGCTTCAATTCAGCATTGAGGCTCTTAATTTCAGCCTGAATCTGCTTGTATTTATCTTTATCATTGGCTTTCTTAGCCTCGGATTTTTCTCTTACAAGCTCGAATATCTTTTCTTCAATTGAGTCTTCTTTATCGAAAATTGCAGTAAGTTTTGCCATATCCGGTTCAACAAAAGCTTTAACAGAACCGAAGTATTTTTCATAAGCTTTTCTTGCTGAAATCTTTTTCTTAGCAAGCTGAACAGCAAATTTTCTTAATTCTTTTGCGTCAGCTGTTGAATGCGGCATAGCTTTTGCCTTTTCAAGCTCCTTGCGGAGATTTTCAATAGAAGCATTTACAATAGACTCTAAGCCCTGATCGTAAATATCCTGATATACATCAATCTGATACTGGAATAAAGGTGAGTCAAATTTATCAAGTTCTTCGCAAACGAACTTAGATATATCAACTTCTTCATTAAAGGTAATAGCTTCTTTGTACGCTTCTTTTGCCAATTTACGCTCTGATTTATCCTTGATTCTCTTATAATCTTTGCTGACTGTTTTATATTCAGATTCAGCCATCTTTCTTGCTTCTTCAACCATGTCGATAGCTTCTACTATCTGATGATTGTCAAGCGCATTGTTGCCGTAGTCCTCAAACAGTGCGCGTACTTTAAGTACACGGACAACTGATTTCTGCTTCTTTTCAGAAAAGTCGTAGAAGAAGTAAGGAACCATATTGAGGAATGCACCGACAGCCGCCATGATTATAAGGGCGCCCATCATTTTATACAAAAGACCCGGCTCACCTGTAGTTACATCAAGAATATCATAAGGGCTTTCATAACCGTTTCCGTCCTTAATTCCGTACATTTCCTGAACTGCCGGAAGAACGCCTGAAGTAAACAGAGTTATGATACCGCCTATTGTTGTTACTGCGGCGAACATGCCGTCAATTCTCTCGCCTGATTTATACTGCTGATAATCTCTGATGTCAGCCTGAATTGCGGGAGTAGTAATCTGTTCAAACGCGCCTACCAACCAGTTGAAATAAACGCATATAAACAGCCACCAAATACTCTTCATATTAATTCCCATTGCAAGAATACAAAGGACATTTGCTGCGTTAACACCGATAAGAACTTTCTTTTTACCCCATTTTCTAATACATAAAGGAGCAAGGAGCATTCCCCAAAGAGCGGCATTTCCGGTCAATGTTTGAATAAGTGCATATTCTGCACCTGTTGCTGTGTGACCGTATGTATATGACCATGTGAGTATATTACCGTAAGCGCCTTCAAGGAATCCGAGCCATCCTGCAAGTGAAATAATCCAGAAATACTTGTTTTTAGCAACTTCCTTGAGAGAGTCCCAAAATCCGATTTGAACAGCGTGAGTTTTAGCCTGAACGATTTTTTCCTGTGTATTTCCGTAAACAATAACCGTACCGAGCATTCCGACTGCTGCAAAAATGGGATACGCAATTCTGTAAACAGTTATATCGTAAAGGTCATCGTTTGTAAATACTTGTGCAATAAGCGGAAGTACGATATTTGCAATTGACGGTGCTAAAGAGTATACTACTGATTTTATTGCAAGTACATCCGTTCTCTCCTGGGTATTCGGAGAAAGAACATGAATAAGGTTTGTATAAGCATCATTAAAGAATGAATAGAAAAATGACAACAGCAAATTGAAAATCAAAACTACTGCGCATTTGATAACATAATAGCTTTCTCTTCCGAAAATCTGACCGTTTACCAATGTCTGTAAACTGTCATAAGGGAAATAAACATATCCGAGGGCTACTATAATTGTAGGTATACCGATTGAAATCAAATACGGTCGGTACTTACCCCCTCGCCCTCGCGTGTTATCAACCATATTAGCTCTGATTCCCGTCAAAGGAATACCGGCTAAAGTTGAAATTATGTAAATAATATACATGTCAGTCGGGCCTATACCGATAGCACCGCCGACAATCATATTAGTTGTTGAAACTGAAAGTTGCGTGCCTAACAAAATAATGAAATAGCAACCGATACCGCCTCCGGCATAGGATACTATTTCCTTATAGTTCATAAATCTGCCCCTCGGAGGTTCCGTCCAATAATAACGGACATTATTGACTATCCCTCCGATTTTTGATTTTATGTTGGCATTATTGCCTGCCATTAAATCACCCCAATACATAATTTTTTACCCGTCTACATAATTTAACATATTTTTAAGAATAAGGCAATGGTTTTATGGTAAAAAGAAACAAAAAAATCCTTAAAGCTAATGCTTTAAGGATTGAAAGTCGATTTTGGGGCTCACCCGATTATTTAACCGTATAGGCTAAATCGCCGGTGGCGAGGATGTGAGCACACTTTTTAAGAAGTTTGAACATAAATAACCTGCCTCCTAAACAATTTATTTACAAAGATTTCCTCATTGCGTCTACATTATAATTCCATTGTTTAAAAAGTCAACATTATATAGTTGATGTTAACAAATTATTTACATTTTATTTGTGCAGTTTTAACAGTGAGCGGAAATTCACACTTTACGATTAATCGTTTTTATAGTGCAATTTCAACAATTTCGCCGCTTTTTTTCTCTGCTGTAACGGTACCGTCCTTATATTTATATGTAATAGTTTGGAAAAGTTGATTATATTTTCCCGAATCCTCTGAAAAAACAACGCTTTCATTATCGGAATATTTAATGTCATTACCGAGCCCGTTCATTTCAAGCCCAAGCGCACCCATACCAAAACAGCAAAGTCCTTTGCCCTGAGAATAATTGTTCTCCTCGCAAGGGTCAAAATAATATGCTTCGCCGTCAACGATTACTTCTGTAAGAAAACGAGCGCCGGTACTTGCAACGCCGTAGACTCTTGACGCTTTAAATCCTGCTTGCTGAACAAGGAACTGAAAAGCAGCCTGATATCCTGAAGAAGAACCCGTTTTGTCGATAATCGTATCATAGGCAGTTGTTATTTCTTCGTTCTGTGAAATATTGCTTGATATGTATGTATATAAATTAAGGAGAAGTTCCTTATCGCTTTTTTCCTCATAACCGCATTCATAAAGTATCTCGGCAGTTTCCTGCGTAAACTTCTCAACAAGTTCTTTATGTGCGCTTTGTGTCTGAGAATATTTAAGTCTTATACTGTCTCCCGACGATGTTAAAGACATACTGCTAACAAGAGCGGAAAGCGGACAACCTGTATAAAACAAAGTATTTAGTGCATCTACATTCTCAGGATTGACAGATACAGTGCTGTCTCCGTTAATTACAGCCTGATAAAGCTTTTCGTAATCTGCATAAACCTCTTCAGAATATCCGTCATAATGACTGTCGTAAGTGATTTTAAGCGTATAGTCTTTAGCTTTTGATGATGTGCACCCTGCAAACATTGTTGCTATAACAGCAATTACCGCTAAAACACAAATTATTCTTTTCACATTAACACCTCGTTAAACTTTGATTTTGGAAAGAACTACCCCAACCTTGTCCCTTATAACAAGATTAGCCATACTGTCAGCAGGTGTGGGTGCTTTATTGATTAGAACAAAATTTTTGCCAGAAAAATATCTTATAAATCCTGCGGCAGGATAAACGGCAAGGCTAGTTCCTGCTACAATAAGGCAATCTGCCTGCGCAATGGCATTAACAGCAGAATTAACAGTTTTATCATCAAGGCTTTCTTCATAAAGCACAACATCGGGTTTAATTATTCCGCCGCACTCGTCACAATGCGGCACACCCTCTGAATTGAGTATATATTCAGCACTAAAGAATTTTGAGCAATGGGTACAGTAATTTCTGAGAGTTGAGCCGTGAAGCTCATAAACTCTTTTACTTCCTGCTTTTTGATGCAGTCCGTCAATATTCTGAGTAACCACAGCCGAAAGCTTTCCTGCTTTTTCGAGCTCTGCAAGTTTTAAATGGGCGCTGTTAGGCTCAGCGTCAAGGCACAGAAGTTTATCTCTGTAAAAATTGAAAAAATACTCAGTATGCTTTTCAAAAAAAGTATGAGAAAGAATTTCCTCAGGCGGATAATCGTATTTTTGATTATAAAGACCGTCAACAGAGCGAAAATCAGGTATACCGCTTTCTGTTGAAACGCCTGCTCCGCCGAAAAACACAATACGGGAACTCTCGTTAATAATATCCTGTAAATTCATAAAATCACCCGAAAATAATCTTTAGAATAATTCTATTATAAAGTTATCTATCCGTCAAGAAACTAAAAAACGAAGTTTATTAAAAGCATATATCCTATTGTTCCGACAGCTATGCTCAAAAGCGTATTGCGCTTCCAAAAGTGTACTGCCGCAGTTGCTCCGACAGCTATAAGCTTAGGTAAAAGCTCGTAAATACCCATATCACGCACATCACCTATACCGTACACTATCAAAACGCCTATAATAGCAACAGGAAGAATACCGCCGAGATATCTAACAGCTTTGGGCGGCTCTTTTTTACTGAAAAGAGCAAACGGAACAAGTCTGGTGGCAAAAGTGCACACAGCGGCAACGGCAATCATAATTATTGCAGAGGTTGTTGACAAAGGCATTATGCCACCTCCTTTTTAGTTAACAGCGGTTTAGCGGCTGACAACGCCACAACTGTCAAAATTAATGACGGCAAAAGGAACTTATCAGCGCCGAAAATCATTAGGCAAACAAAAGCGCAGAAAATTCCTACCGCACCGCAGATTTTATTTTTTGTATCTCTGATTAAATCAACAAATATAACCGTGAAAAGCGCAGTCATTGAAAAATCTATTCCCGTGAAATCAATGGGAATATTCTGACCTGCAAGTGAGCCGATAACCGAGCCTATAATCCAATAAAGATGGTCAAGCTCGCCGATTAAAAAGCGTGCTTTAGGCTCGTCAACCCCTTCGGGTACCTTTGGGATAGATACATTTACGGAATATGTTTCATCCGTCAGTGTAAAAATCATAAAAAGATAACGCCAGCCGCCTTTTTTAAATTTATCTATAAGCGACAGACCGTAAAACATATGGCGTGAGTTAACAAAAAGCGTCATCATTGCTACTGTGGGAAGAGAAGCGGCAGACGAAAGAAGAGAAACGAGCAGGAACTGCCCTGAGCCTGCATAAACGAAAAAAGATATAAAAATCGCCCACACCCAGTTGTAACCCGCTTCATAAAGCATTATGCCGAAAGCGGATGCGAGGAAAAGATAACCAAATAAAACGGGTAGCGACCTCTTAAACGCAAATTTAACTGTTTTAGCCATACTGTATTTCATACCAATCACCGCCTTATATTTCCGCGGAAATATTATATATTATAAAACGGCGCGTTTCAAGTTCTAAATAAAATATATCAAAATACAAATATATATTGTATTTAAAGAAATTAAATGATAAAATTATCAAAAGAACATTTGGAGGCGATTCTTTATGAACATTTGGCACAATATAAGCCCAAAAAGAATAAGAAAAAACAGATTTTATGCCGTTATTGAGATTCCAAAGGGCGGCAAGAATAAATATGAGCTTGACAAGGAAACAGGTATGCTCAAGCTTGACAGAGTGCTTTTCACTTCTACCCACTACCCTGCTAACTACGGTTTTATTCCGAGAACATATGCTAATGATAACGACCCGCTTGATGTACTTGTGCTTTGCAGTGAACAGATTCAGCCGATGACGATTGTTGAGTGTTCGCCCATAGGTGTTCTTATTATGGAAGACGGCGGAAGCAAGGACGAAAAAATTATTGCCGTTCCCGTAAATGACCCCAACTATAACTGCTATAACAATATTGACGAACTTCCCTCTCATTATTTTGATGAGATTAGACATTTCTTTGAAGTGTACAAGACCCTTGAAAAGGACAAGAGCACATCTGTAACAGAAGTACAGGACAGAGAAGTTGCAGAAAATATAATTCAGTCCTGTATTGAGGAATATATTAAAAGATTCCAGCTGTAAAAGAATTTAAAATGAGAAAGAAATTCAATATATGCCTGCTTCTCATCTTCGTTTTCGTTATACTGATGATAATAAGCGCACTTGCAAAACTAATGATTTTGTTTTGGGTGTTTTTCGCACTTATTATGTTAACCTGTGCAGTTATGCTTTATCTTCAAGTTAAGAAAATAGAGTGGAAATGCAAAAAATGCGGTAATATACTGAACCCAAGCGCTGCTCAAGTCATTTTCGGTATCAATGGCGGCGATATAAAAAAACTCTACTGCCCACACTGTAACAAAATGTGCTGGTGCGAGCCGATAGATAAAGAAACAGGCAAGAAAATTTAAAACAACAAACAAAACGGCTGACTATAAAGTCAGCCGTTTATTTATTCTATTACGTCAATTCGAATTATGCGCCCATTCTTCTATCGCATCTTCTGAGAAGTTCATCCCAGCGGCGGTCTACTTCCTTTTGGAATGCTTCAATCATCCATTCGTTTTCGGGTTTAAACATATGCTTGAATCTGCCCTGCTTAACAAGCCATTCCTCAATCGGAACATACTTTCTTGGCTCGTAGTTAAGAGTCCATACGCCGTCAACAACCTCAAACAAAGGCCAATAACGGGTTTCAACTGCAAGGCGGCATATTTCCATAATATCCCAAGTGTTATATCTCCAGCCTCTCGGGCAGGGAGCCATAATATTGAGGAAAGCCGCGCCCTTTGTGTAAATAGCCTTCTCTGCCTTTACATGAAGGTCTCTGAAATTCTGAACAAATGTTGTCTGCGCAACATAAGGAACTTTATGCTCTGCAATAATAGCCGCAAGATCTTTTCTATACTGCGGTTTACCGTCTGACACAGAGCCTACAGGAGTAGTTGTTGTATCTGCAAACATAGGAGTTGCCGATGAGCGCTGAATACCCGTATTCATATATGCGCCGTTATCGTAGCAGACATAAACCATATCGTGTCCTCTTTCCATAGCGCCTGAAAGTGACTGGAAACCGATGTCATATGTTCCGCCGTCACCGCCGAAAGTTATGAATTTATATGTTTCGTCAAGCTTGCCTTTACGCTTCAATACATTATATGCGCTTTCAACGCCTGCCATAGTTGCGCCTGCGTTTTCAAATGCGTTATGGATATAACTATCCTTATACGCAGTATAGGGATAAAGGAAGGATGAAACCTCAAGACATCCCGTAGCGTTGCCGACAACAGCTTTATCGCCCGGTTTGATAGCTTTGAGAACATTTCTTACTGCGATTGTACCGCCGCAGCCTGCGCACATTCTGTGTCCGCCTGCAAGTCTGTCTTCTCTTGAAACAAATTCTTTAAAGTTATACATAATCTCTTCCTCCCCTCTTATTCTCTTACGCCCATATATCTGTAAGGCTCAGTATTTTCAGCGCCGTTAGCAATCATTTCAAGTTCTGCAAAAACGCCTTTCATATCGTCAACACGCACATCTCTTCCGCCGAGACCGTAAACGAAGTTTACAACCTCTGTATCAGCCTTTGCTCTGTAAAGCGCTGTTGTGATTTCAGAGCCGAGCGGTCCGCAGTTGTCATTAAAGCTTTCAGTTCTGTCCATAACTGCAACAGCCTTGCAGTGTTTAAGACTTTCAGCAATTTCACTTGCGGGGAAAGGTCTGAAAAGACGAATTTTAACTACGCCGACCTTTTTGCCCTCTTTACGAAGCTGGTCAACAGCCTCTTTTGTTGTGCCTGCCGCAGAACCGATGATTACTACGGCTTCCTCAGCATCGTCCATTTTATATTCTTCAAAAAGTCCGTACTGTCTGCCGCTCATTTTAGCAAACTCGTCTGCAACATCGAGTGTTACCTGTTTTGCGTTTTTGAGAGCCTCTGCCTGTGCCCTTTTTGCTTCGAAGTAATAGTTTGTAACACTATAAGGACCAACAGCCATAGGACATTCGGGATTGAGAAGATAATTTTCAGGCTCATATTCACCTACAAAGTCCTTAACCTCTTTATCCTCAAGCAGTTCAATATTTTCAACAGCGTGAGAGGTAATGAAACCGTCCTGGCAAATCATTATCGGAAGCATAACATCCTTATGCTCAGCAATTCTGTAAGCCATAACAAGGTTGTCATAAACCTCCTGATTATTTTCGGCATAAATCTGAATCCAGCCTGCATCTCTTGCGCCCATTGAGTCACTGTGGTCACAGTTGATATTGATAGGACCTGAAAGCGCTCTGTTAACAAGAGTGAGTACGCAAGGAAGTCTGTTTGACGCTGCGAGGTAAAGTTCCTCCCACATATACGCCATACCTGCAGAAGAAGTAGCGGTTACTGAACGCGCGCCTGCTGCTTCTGCGCCGATTACAGCGGACATTGCAGAATGCTCGGATTCTACTGGAACAAACTCGGAATCCACCTGTCCGTTTGCTACAAATTTAGAAAAATACTGCGGAATCTCTGTTGACGGAGTAATCGGAAAAGCCGCCATTACATCGGGATTAATCTGACGCAGAGCCTCTGCAACTGCTTCATTACCGCTCAAACGATCTTTACGGGACATTTTACTTTACTCCTTTCATTGTGATTGCGCCTGTGTGGCACGCTTTAACACAAATGCCGCAGCCTTTGCAATGGTCATAATCAAATGCGCCTCTTTTGCCGTCAACAACGGGAATAACGCTGTCGGGGCAAACGGGAACGCACATAAGGCAGTGAACACAAAGCTCTTCGTGAAGCTCAGGTTTAACGGAAGTCCACTCTCCTGTGTTAAACTGAATAGAAGTTGCCTCTCCGTAAATCTGCATACCCTCGGTGAGGTCTTTCCACGAACAGTCAAGACCAAGCTTATTTACATCTGATTTCATATGAAAAACCTCCTTATCTTACTTCGTCAAACGCCATTTTAAGAGCGTTCATATTGCCCTCGATAACCTCGGGCTTTGATGAGAATTTATGTTTGAAAGACGCTTCCATCTCGTTGAAAAATCTCTCCTCTTCCATAACGCCGGAAACTTTAACGATTCCTGCGAGCATAGGAGTATTGGGGAAATACTTTCCCAGGCAAGCCTTTGAAACTTTGCGAGCGTCAAGTGTAAACACCTTGCCCTTATAGCCCTGAAGTTTGGGAATGATTTCACTCTTGTCTTTAGCTGTATTTACAAGTATTGCGCCGTCCTCTGAAAGTCCGTCTGTAACATGAACTGTATCAAGCAGACCCTCGTCAACAACAACAACGAAATCGGGATGATAGATATTAGAATGAACTCTGATGGGAGCGGGACTTATTCTGTTATAAGCCGTAATGGGAGCGCCCATTCTTTCGGGGCCGTATTCGGGGAAGCCCTGAACATAATTACCCGTTTTAAAGGCTACATCTGCAAGAAGAAGAGCGGCGGTTTTAGCGCCCTGTCCGCCTCTGCCGTGCCAGCGGATTTCTACACAATTTTCCATATAGATAAACTCCTTTCAAAAATAACGATTAATTCGCAGGAAGGGTATTTTAGCAAACAAAAACGCCTCTTTGCAAAACTGCAAAGAGGCGATAATATATACCGTGGTACCACTCTTATTCACCGAAATATTCGGCGCACTTATGCGAACAATCATTCGCTGCAATTATAACGGTTGCCGCCGTCTGCCCCTACTTTTCAAAAGAATTTCAACGCAGCCACTCGGAGAGGATATTACGGTTTTTCTTTTTAATGCCTCGCACCAACCGGCATTTCTCTGTAAAAAGGGGTAAACCGCTTTTTGTTCTCGTCAGCGTGTTTTACATTTATTGCTAAGATTATAATACAACAAATCCCTTTTGTCAACAATATTTTTACTATTAAATATTGCAGTAAACGCAAAAAAATCGGGCAGAGATAACTCCGCCCGATTAATCCTTTTTATTAATACATTCCGCCCTGTGCGGCTGCCATTGCCGCAGCATTTGCTGCGTCAGCCTTGGGGTCTTTAATATCAGTTACAAGTGATTCTGTTGTGAGAACCATTGCTGCAACTGAAGCTGCGTTCTGAACAGCTGAACGGGTTACCTTTGCGGGGTCAACGATACCGCTTTCAATCATATCGCAGTATTCGTTAGTAGCAAAGTTGTAGCCGTAGCCAACCTTATCTGAATTCTTAATCTTATCAAGAATTACAGAGCCTTCCATACCTGCGTTAGCGGCAATTTGGCGAACAGGCTCTTCAAGAGCTTTGAGAACGATTTTAACGCCTGTTTTGTAATCTGCGTCATCTGTATCAAGAAGCTTTTCTACTGCGGGAATTGCATTGATAAGAGCAACGCCGCCGCCTGCTACGATACCCTCTTCAACAGCTGCCTTTGTAGCTGCAAGAGCATCCTCGATACGGAGTTTCTTTTCTTTCATTTCTGTTTCGGTTGCAGCGCCAACCTTGATAACTGCAACGCCACCTGCCATTTTAGCAAGACGCTCCTGAAGCTTTTCACGGTCGAAATCAGAAGTTGAAGCCTCAATAGCGGCTTTAATCTGATTTACACGAGCCTTGATGTCGTCTGAAGAACCGTTGCCGTCAACAATGATAGTGTTTTCTTTTGTAACCTTAACCTGGCGAGCTTTACCGAGCATTGCCATAGTAGCGTCTTTAAGCTCGATACCGAGGTCTGATGTAACAACCTGGCCGCCTGTAAGTGTTGCGATATCCTGAAGCATATCCTTTCTTCTGTCGCCGAAGCCGGGAGCTTTTACGCAAACACAAGTGAATGTGCCGCGGAGTTTATTAAGAAGGATTGTCTGAAGAGCTTCACCCTCAACATCCTCTGCAACAATAACAAGCTTCTGACCGCTCTTGAGAACTGATTCAAGAAGAGGAAGAATATCCTGAACTGTTGAAATCTTTTTATCTGTGATAAGAATAAGAGCGTCATCAATAACAGCTTCCATTTTATCAGTATCAGTTACCATATAGGGGCTGATATAGCCTCTGTCAAACTGCATACCCTCAACAACCTCGCAAACTGTTTCGGCTGTTTTAGATTCCTCAACAGTGATAACGCCATCTGCTGAAACCTTATCCATAGCGTCTGCAATGAGTTTGCCTACATACTCGTCTGCTGCTGAAACAGTGGCTACACGAGCAATATCGTCAGAGCCTTCAACCTGGCGTGAGTTTGCTTTTACAGCGTCTACTGCAGCGTCAACAGCGGCTTTGATACCGTTTTTAACAACCATCGGATTTGCGCCTGCTGCAACATTCTTCATTCCCTCACGAACGAGAGCCTGAGCAAGAAGTGTAGCTGTTGTTGTGCCGTCGCCCGCATCGTCATTTGTTTTTGAAGAAACCTCTTTAACAAGCTGAGCGCCCATGTTTTCAAAAGCGTCGTCAAGCTCGATTTCCTTTGCGATTGTTACGCCGTCATTTGTGATGAGCGGTGAGCCGTATTTCTTGTCAAGAACAACATTTCTGCCTTTGGGGCCGAGTGTAATTTTAACTGTGTTTGCAAGCTTATCAATACCGCTCTGAAGAGCCTTGCGAGCCTCTTCACCGAAAATAATATCTTTAGCCATAATAAATTCCTCCTAAATGCGATTATCAGTCTACAACTGCAAGAATGTCTTTAACCGAAGCGATTGTATACTCTTTTCCGTCTACCTTAACATTTGTGCCGCTGTACTTTGTGATAATAACTTTGTCGCCGACAGCTACTGTCATGGGATGTTTCTCTGTTCCTGGACCAACTGCCTCTACTGTCATAAATTCAGGCTTCTCCTGTGCTGATGCTGCAATGAAAAGTCCTGATTCTGTTGTTTCTTCTGCCTCAACCTGTGCAAGTAATACCTTATCTGCAAGTGGTTTGATAGTCATAAGAATGTCACCTCTATCTAAAAAATAATTTACCGTTTTAGCACTCTTTGTCCTCGAGTGCTAATTACTATTTTAGCAAGTTTTTTCCATTTGTCAATAGTGTTAACAAATATTTCAAAAATTATATTATAAGCACTATATTTTATTCAAAAATATGAATTTGCCAAACAAAAAAGCCCAAACAATAATATGTTCGGGCATAATAAATTATTCTATTAAACAAACTGCGTGTGCGGAAATTCCCTGAAGCGCTCCTGTGAATCCGAGATGTTCCTCAGTAGTAGCCTTAACCGAAACGCAGTCAACATCAATGTTACAGGCAAAAGCGATATTCTTTCTCATATCGTCTATATACGGAGCAAGTTTCGGAGCCTGAGCAATAACAGTTGAATCTATATTGCACACCTTGTAGCCTTTTTCTGCAAGAAGTTCAACAACATTTTGAAGAAGCACCAAACTGTCAGCCCCCTCAAACTCAGCCGAAGTATCTGGAAAGTGCTTTCCTATATCACCAAGTGCCGCCGCACCGAGAAGCGCATCTGATACAGCGTGAAGAAGAACATCGGCGTCAGAATGACCTAAAAGACCGAGGTCGCTCGGAATATCTACTCCGCCGATAATGCATTTTCTTCCGATTACAAGCTTATGAACATCGTAGCCGTGACCTACTCTCATATCACGCCTCCCCTTTCCGTCTCAAAATACCCTCGGCAAGGGCAATATCGCTCTGTGTTGTTATTTTAATATTTTCATATTCACCGATAACAACGCCGACTTTAAGTCCGAGATTTTCAACAAGCTGGCAATCGTCTGTGAAATCTTTATTTTCTTCAACAGCCTTTGCAAGAGCGTCTTTATAAGTTTTAAAATCAAAAATCTGCGGCGTCTGAATTGACACAAGATTTTTGCGCTCGGGAGTACTTACGATATTTAAATCATCGTCAATAACCTTAATCGTATCTTTAACATAAACGCCTGTTGCGGCTGCTTTTTTTATCTGCGCCTCGTCAAGCGTTTTAACAATTGTGTTGACTGAAACAAAAGGTCTTGCGCCGTCGTGAATAATAATATAGTCACATTCGTCTATTGTTTCCACAGCGTTTTTAACGCTTTCCTGCCTTGTGCTTCCGCCGATTACAAACGAAACGCTTTCATCGGGGAGCAGTTCGGAAAACTTTTCTATATCACATTCACGGCAAACTACTATAATTTCATCAATCTCCGCCATATCGAGAAACTTATCAACAGTTCTTTCAATAACGGTTTTACCCTCTATTTCAAGAAGAAGTTTGCTTTTGTCCAATCCCATTCTCGTGGAGTTTCCCGCTCCGAGAATTACAGCTACATTATACAATTCTCTTTATCCTTTCAAGTTCAGTTGAATTGGGTGTAACATATTCCGTTTTATAATCTGTATAAATAACCATGCCCGGCTTTGCGCCGTTTGGCTTTTTAACATTTTTTATAATAGTATAATCAACAGCCACATTTGATGATGACTTAGCCTTGCTGTTGTAAGCCGCAAGCATTGCCGCCTCTCTTATCAGCTTATCCGTGAACTTCCTGCCGTCGCTTTTTACAACAACATGAGAACCCGCCGTATCCTTAACATGGAACCACAAGTCATAGTTACCTGCCGTTTTAAGTGTGAGCCTGTCGTTCATAACATTATTTTTGCCGACAAAAATCTTATAACCCTCTGTACTTTCATATTCATCGGGTTTAAGCATTTTTACTGCTTTGGCATTTTTAGGGAGTTTTCTTTTAATAAAGCCCGTTTGAATAAGCTCGTTTTTAATTTCAGTAATCTCGCCGTTTGTCTGTGCCCTAGACAGAGAATCTATAACAGAATCAAGGTAATCAGCCTCTTCCTGCGCTTCCTTGATAAAACCTGTTAATTTTTCTTTTGCAATCTGCTTTTTCCTGTATTCCTTATAATAGCGCTGAGCGTTCTGCACAGGATTAAGAGCAGGATTTGCAGGTATTCTTACCATCTCATTGCCGTTATAAAAATCGGGCAAATCGTAATAAAGCGCACCCTTAGACAGCATATACTGATTAGCCGAAATAATATCTCCCCAAATTTTATATTTTTCTCTGTCTGCGCAGTCTTCAAGTTCTTTTTGCCTGTTAAGCGATTTCCTGACAGCTCTTTCCTGTAAATTCTGAAGAGTTCTGAACAGTTCGCCCGAACGCTGGCGCATACGGTCTGCGCTTACTTTTTCGTGATAAAAGAAATCGAGCGTTTCGGAAAAAGAGTTAAACTCTTTTATTTCAGCCAAAGTGCCATACTGCTTTATAGGCATAAAAGCAAAATCAAGCGGAGACTGTGTAATCACTGCAACAGGCACAGGGTTTAAAGCGTATTTTTTTATCTCGTAAAACGATACGCCGTTTTCATATTCCCTGCATATTATGGGAGATACGCCCATAACCGTGTCCTGAAAAGCCTTTGCAGGTGACTTATTAGAAGACGAAAGCCGAGTTTTTATCTCATTTTCATCATCAGTAAAGATATTTAATTTATCCTGTGCAGGAGGAGCAACATATTTTTCACACGGCAGAATGGTTCTTATATGAGATTTACTCTCGTCAACACGGCGAAGTGCGTCAACTATAACACCGTCCTGATTGATTAAGATAATATTGCTGTATCTGCCCATTATCTCAACTGCGAGAGTAAACATAACATCATCGCCGAGTTCATTTGTGGCACGCACATTAATTTTTATAATTCTTTCAAGACCGTCCTGCTCAATAGAAACAATCTTAGAACTTGTAAGGTGCTTTCTCAAAAGCATACACAGCATAGGCGGCTTTGCAGGATTTTCGGGAGGATATGAAGTAAAATACACGCCCGCCGTATCGGCACGGCAGGACAAAAGAAGCTTTTTTGCACCCTCTCTTGAACGCAGAGACAAAACAAGCTCTTCTTTTGAGGGCTGATGTATTTTTTCTATCCTTGAGCCTACTGCAAATTCAGCCACCTCGTTTTTGAGGTGATACAAAAAAATTCCGTCAAGCGCCATAAATCACACCGCCAAAACAGGATTTTTCTGATTGCCCCAGATAAATTCAACATCGGGGAACATTTTTGAAAGCGTGTCCATAAGCATTCTGAATGTTTCGGACTCCGTTTCATAATGACCTGCGCTGATTACGGCAAAATCATTTTCTGCCGCTTCAAGGAAGATATGATATTTCATATCACCTGTAACAAAACAATCTGCACATTCCATAGCCTGCGGCAAATACTCCTCACACGCACCGCCGCCAACAGCAACAGTCTTTATCGGTTTTTCCGTGTCGGTATAGCGAAGACCGCTGACTTCAAGAGTATCTTCTACAAAACGGGCAAAATCATCAATACTCATTTCATAGTCAAGCTCGCCTTTTACTATAAAAGTATTCTCAACAGGCTCAATATTTTTGAGACCGAGCCTTTTGCAAAGGTTTGTATTGATACCCTGCGGCGCTTTATCGAAATTTGTGTGAGCAGAAATAACTGAAACACCGTTTTCAACACAGGTAAAAACAGCGCTACCCTTTTTCACATCCTTAAGCGGCTTAAAAATTGCTGGATGGTGTGACAAAATAAGCTGTGCGCCCAAATCAGCGGCAAAATTTGCTATATCCTTCGTTACATCAAGTGACATAACAACCTTTTTGACCTCGCTGCGAAAATCTCCTACAAGAAAGCCTGCGTTGTCCCACTCCTCCTGAGTATCAAACGGAGCTATTGAATTTATATAATCGTATATATTTTTTACGGTAGTCATATTTTCTCCTTAACGGCGGCAATAACCTGTGAATAGTCAGCGCCGCCCTTTTGCTTATTTTCAAGGAAATTCAAAAGGTGATGAAAATATTCTTTATGGGTAAAGTCCTTAATATTACCGAGGAAATAATAAACCTCAGGCATCTGTTTTTCCTCACCTGTATAAAAAGCGTCAAGAACATTATAGTAATGACGCCCCTCTTTAACAATAATATCGTTTTTTATTTCAAAGCCGTTTTCACAGAGATATTTTCTGAGCTTTTCGGGGTGCGTCATCGGGTTGAAAATGAAATGCCTGTTTTCATCTTTTACCCACTCGCATTCAGACATTATCTGAGCAATTAACTCTCCGCCCATACCGCATATGGCTATATCCTGAGCAAGTTCGCTCGGCACATGGGCAAGTCCGTTTGACAAAACGCACTGCACTTTATCCGAAAGCCCCTCATTTTCCACAAGGGCTTTGCAGGACGCAAGCGGTCCCTCATTAATATCACTTGCAACGGCTTTATTTATAATTCCCTCTTGAAGCAAAAAAACAGGCAAATAGCCGTGGTCGCAGCCAATATCAGCAAAAGATTCTCCCTGCCTAACAAGCTTTGCAACCGCAGCCAGCCTTTCTGTTAATTTAATCATTATTTATTGATAAGTTCGTTGAGTTTTTTTACAAGCTCGTCACAGTCATTTCCGTGAACAGCGCAAGCCTGCTCAATTGTTTCCCCTCTTGATGCAGGACAACCGAGGCAATGCATACCAATATTGAGGAAAAGCGGTGCAGCGTCGGGACAAATATCAAGAACATCGCCGATAATAGTATCTTTTGTAATTTCTTTCATATTAAAAACCTCTTTCTGTAAATGATTTATTACTTTGTTATTATATTATAAAAGAAAATGGTTTGCAAGTTCAAGCGGATTATGTTAATATATTTTTCAACGATAATGTTTAAAATTCAGAAAGGCTGATTTTAATGGATAACGAAGAAAATCTTGACTTTGACGCCCTGACTTACGGAATAACCGAAGGCGGTCTGCGTTCAACGCTTGAAATAAATCTTTTAATCTGCTATGTAGTAGTCAACTCGAAGAAGAGACTTACGGATAAAATAATTATAGACACAATGGTAGAGGGTGAAATAGCTAACTATTTTGAAACTGCAAACGCCCTTGAAAGACTTAAAAAGAAACAGATTATAATTGAAAACGAAGAGGGCTATCTTCTTCCGGGCAAAAACTGCAAGAACTTAATGGACCTTGTTGAAAACGATTTGCCGTTTACGATAAGGAAGAAAAGCATCGCTCTTTCAGCCAAACTTGCTGTTAAAGAGCTTTACAGAAAAGAAAACAGCGTAGAAACTGAAAAAACCGAGGATGGTTACAGAGTTACAATGCACCTCAAAGACCTTGGCAGAGATTTTATGAGCATTACACTCGACCTGCCGACAAGCGCGCAGGCAGATATGGTTAAAGAGCAGTTTTACAACAATCCCGTCAAAGTTTATGACGCTGTGCTTGACGCTCTTTTTAAAGAGGACAAGGAAAACGCAGAGGATAATGACAAATAAATCTTATAAAAAAAACACCGCTGATTTTCAGCGGTGTTTTTTTATGCTTTTAAAATTTCTATTGTGAATTTTGAGAAAGTAATTTTTCTTTATAATTTAAAACTTTGAATTCTTTATATATGAATATTACTGACACTATAAATGCGATGAAATCAGCAACAGGACCTGCAAGTAAAACGCCGAAAATTCCAAATTTTAAAGGCAAAATAAGAATAAGAGGAATGAGGAAAAATACTTGCCTTGTCAATGATAAAAGCAAACCTTTTACCGCTTTACCGATAGCAGTAAAGAAATTAGAGGAAAGAAGCTGAACGCCATTTACAATTACCATAAACAAAAATGTTCGCATAAATAATATGGCAAATTCATAGTACAAATCATCGCCTGTTCCGAATATGGAAATAATTTGTTTAGGGAAAAACTGAAAAAGGCAAAAACCTACAATGGAAACCGCAAAATTCCATTTAATAGCTTCAAGAAAAGCTTTTTTCACACGGTCATATTTTCTTGCTCCGAAATTAAAACCTATAATCGGTTGAACTCCTTGCGATATACCAACAACTATTGATAAAAGTATCGCATTTGTTTTCATAACAATACCACAAGCAGCCAACGGAATCTCTTTACCGTAAACGGAAAGCGCCCCATAATAAGTAAGCGAGTTGTTAAGAACGATTTGAACAATAGTTATTGCCACTTGGTTTATACAACTGCTTATACCCATACATAGCGTTTTAAGATTGTCTTTAAAATTCATTTTAAAGCAACTTTTGGTCAACTTGATAGTTTTAAACTTCTTCAAGTAGAATATTGCTAAAAAGAAAGAAACAACCTGACCTAAAACAGTTGCCAAAGCGGCACCTATTAAGCCCCATTTAAAAACAAAAATAAATATCGGGTCTAATATTGTATTTACAATTGCGCCAGTTACCATACATGCCATGGAATACTTAGGACTACCGTCAGCCCTTATTAAATTGCTGATGCCGTTAGTCATTATCAAAAAAGGCATACCGAGCAAAGTTATTCCGGCATACTGCATTGCATAAGGCATAATTTCTTCAGTAGCACCGAAGATTTTCAAGGATTGGGATAAAAATATTTCTCCAAGTATTAAATAAATCAATCCCGCTCCTGCCATCATAACAACTCCGTTACCTACAAGATTTGCGGCTTTTTTATTTTCATTTGCCCCCAAATATATAGAAAAACGAGACGCACTTCCTATTCCGATTAAAAGAGATATGGCAAGACATATTGTAGTTAAAGGATATGATACATTAGTAGCAGCATTTCCGAGATATCCAACACCCTGTCCAATAAATATTTGGTCAACTATATTATAAAGAGAACTTACTAATGTTGCTGTGATGCTAGGAAGAGCAAATCCCCTCAACAATTTTGGAATTTTTTCATATTCAAGCGGATTATCACTCATCAAATTCATCCTCCATTCTATAAACATTTAATTTCTGAGCAATATTTTTTCCAACATTAGAAAGTGTATTGTCTAATTCTTCAATCTCAGATTGTGACATACCTTTTGTTAATACACTCTCCACTTCATTGCACGCATCTCGAATAGTTTGTACAATGTCACATGCTTTTTGTGTTGGGTACAATCTCCAAGTTCTTTTATCATTCTCACAAGGTTCCCTTGTCAGAAAGCCGTTTTTCTCCAAGGTTGAAATAGTGCGAACAATATTGCTCGGATGAATATAAAAACAATTAATCAGCGAATCTTGAGAAATTCCAGGATTATCGCAAATTCTCAATAAATACATATGCTGACTGCTATTTATACCAAGAGGAGCAAGCATATTATCAAGATAAATTTTTGTATATCTGTCTGCCACAGATAACCATTTAATCAACTTCATTTTATCATCTCCGAAAAGATTATAATACTATTTGCGTGCGCACGCAATATTATTTTTATAACAATGAAAAAATCTCATATAAAAAAAACCCGCTCAATGAGCGGGTTTTAATTTTTGAATATTAATTATTCAGCATCCTCGTCAGCTGCATCGTCCTGAAGAGCGGAGATTGTCTGCTCCGGCTTCTCAGTGAGCTGCTTCATTGAAAGGCTAACTCTCTTCTTATCAAAATCAATATCAGTGATAAGAACTTCAACAGTGTCGCCTACATTGAGAACATCAGCGGGAGTCTTAATTCTATCCCAGCTGATTTCGCTGATATGGATAAGTCCCTCGATACCGGGAACAACTGTTGCGAAAGCACCGAAAGCTGTAATACCTGCAATCTTAGCTTCAACCTTTGTTCCAACAGGATAATCTCTCTTGAGGATTTCCCACGGATTGTCTTCAATCTTCTTGAAGCCGAGTGAAATCTTCTTATTTTCCTGGTCAAGAGCCTTAACATAAACCTCAACCTGGTCACCAACATTAACAACCTCTGAAGGATGCTTAATGCGTGTCCATGAAAGCTCGCTGATATGAATCATACCGTCTACGCCGCCGATATCAACAAATGCGCCGTAGCTTGTAAGAGACTTAACTGTACCTGTGAGCTTCATACCCTCTTCGAGTTTTGCCCAAGCCTCTTCGCGTGCTTTCTTTCTCTCCTCGTTGAGAACAGACTTAATTGAGCCAACTGCTCTCTTTCTCTGCTCGTTGAGGTCGATAATTCTGAATCTTACTGTTGCTCCTTTAAGAACATCAAGTTCCTGATTCTTCGGAACGCCTGAAAGTGATGCAGGGATGAAAACGCGTGTGCCCTTAACAGTAGCAAGAACGCCGCCTTTTACAACTGCAACAACAGGACCTTCAAGAATTTCATCGTTTTCCTTAGCGGCAACGATGTCGTTCCAGCCTTTGAAAGCGTCTGTAAGCTTCTTTGAAAGCTTGAGAACGCCGTCCTGGTCGTCTGTTTTAAGAATGATGAGATCAAGTTCGTCGCCAACGGATACAACATCTTCGCACTTATTGAAAGGCTCGGATGAAAGATCGTCATAAGCGATAACGCCTGTCTGCTTTCTTCCCGGAACATCTACAAATACTTCCGTGGGAGTAATGTTTACAACAACACCCTTTACTACCTTGCTGGTGTCATTGTCGCTGAAAGATTGTTCGAGCATCTCTGCGAAGGTTTCACCATCAGCAGATGCATCGACAGCAGCCTTATCGGCTTTATCAGCGGCTTCTGCTGTCTCCACAACTTCTGCAGTTGCTTCAACTTCCTTTTCTTTAATTTCTTCGGACATGGTTTTTAGTACCTCCTTGATAATTACCGAGGGTGTAGAGGCCCCGGCAGTAACTCCAACTACATTGAAACCCGAAAAATCTATATCGGCAAGCTCCGAAGCAGTTTCAACAAGAAAAGTAGGAGCGTTTTCCGAACAAACATCTTTCAACTTGCAAGTATTGGATGAATGGCGGCCGCCGATGACGAGCATTGCATCACACTCTTGGGAAAGAGCGAGCGCCTCAGCCTGTCTATCAGATGTCGCATTGCATATTGTATCAAAAATTTCAGTGTTTGTACATACCTTTTTGAGAATTTTCTCGCATTTTTTCCATTCCTCAATGCTGAAAGTGGTTTGAGAAACACAAATAACATCCTTTTTTCTGTCTATCTGCTCATTGTGTATAATTTCAAGAAGTTCAGCCTCATTTTTGAAAACAAAGCTTTCCCCCTTGCAGAAAGACCTTATACCCAGAACTTCAGGATGTTTTGAATCGCCGGCAATCAGAGTTGTTGTGTTTTCGTCCGCCTTGCTGACAATTTTATGAATTTTAAGAACGAACGGACAGGTTGCGTTCACATAAGGAATACCGCGTTTTTCTATATCCTCAATAACGCTTTTTTCAACTCCGTGGGTACGAATAATAATTTTATATCCGTCCTTGCACTCACCGGGATTTGAGATAGCGTCAACACCCTTTGAACTCAAATCATCAACAAGCTGCTGATTGTGAATTATAGGGCCCAGAGTAGTTACCTTTTCGCCTTTTCCTACAAGGTCATAAACAAGATTTACTGCTCTGTCAACGCCGAAGCAGAATCCTGCTGTTTTAGCAAGTTTAATCTCTTGCATTATTTTCAGCCTCCCAGAGTTTAAGAATACTGTCCATAACAGTATTTGCGGCAAATTTCAAATCGTGCGGTCCTATTTCTTCTTTATCAAGACCCATATCGGAGAGAGTTAGTAATTTTCCGTATGTAATAGTTACTTTTTTACCTCTTTTAATCGGCCCGTCACAATGAATTGCGCAAGGAAGAACGCAGGCATTTGTTGCTTTTGCGATAATTGCAACACCTGACTTTGCCTTTTGCGGCACGCCGTTTTTATCCTTAACTCTTCTTCCCTCAGGGCAGATTGCCATAACATGGCCCTCTTCTATTATCTTTTCACCGTATTCAATGGCGGAAGTATCACCCTTTCCTCGTCTTACGGGGAAGCCGTAAAGGTGTTTGATAACCCAGCCGATAACGGGGTTTTTGAAAAGCTCAGCCTTAGCCATAAAGTGAAGCGGCGGCATCTCTTTCGGCATAGAAGCAAAAATCGGGTCTAAAGAACTTGTGTGATTTATCGCTACTACACATCTGATATTTTTGTCCTTAGGTATATTTTCAAGGCCCTTGAACTGAAGTTTATACGCCGCTTTAAAAACGGGAGCAAAAACTTTTTTTACAAAACCGTACAGCTTATAGTGTTTAACCTGAGTATAGTCGAAACTTACCATTACTTTTCTCCTCTGATATATGAAACTATCATTTTAACGCTTTCCTCAAGCGTTTTGCCCGTAGTATCCGCCATAATAGCGCCCTCGCACGGACGAAGCGGCGCAATTTCTCTGTGGCTGTCCTGATAATCACGAGCGTTAACATCTGCAAGCACCTGTTCAAATGTTACATTTTCGCCTTTTTCAACAAGCTCTTTATATCTTCTTTCAGCTCTGCATTCGGGGCTTGCGAAAAGGAATATTTTTACATCTGCGTTAGGAAGAACAACAGTGCCTATATCTCTGCCGTCCATAATAACATTGTTGTTTGCGGCTATATCACGCTGAAGTCCGAGCAAAAATTCACGCACCTGCGGAATTTTTGAAACATTTGAAGCACCCATTGAAATTTCAGGCGTTCTGATAAGGGACGAAACATCTCTTCCGTTCATAATAACGCACTGACTGCCGTTTTCGTCGAACGCAAGCGAAACATTCAAACTACTGAGAAGTTCAACTGTTTTTTCTGTATCGCCGAGAACACCGTTTTCAGCCGCTGCCAAAGCAACCGCTCTGTAAAGAGCACCGGTATCAACATAAATAAAACCGAGCTCTTTTGCCGCACCTTTTGCAACTGTGCTTTTACCTGCTCCTGCAGGTCCGTCTATTGCAACATTAATCATAAATAACAGCCTTTCATATTTTTTGAATCAAAGATTGCGACCGCAAAGCACGCCTGTTGAAAACGCAATCTGAAGATTAAAGCCGCCCGTATAGGCGTCAACATCAATAACCTCTCCTGCAAAAGAAAGATTATCAATTATTTTTGATTTCATTGTTTTCGGGTCTATCTCCTTTACGCTGACACCGCCCCTTGTAATAACAGCGGCGTCAATATCAAAAAGAGAGCTTACCGTAATTTCAAAGTTTTTTATAAGATTAACAAGATTATGCCTTTCCTGCCTTGTTATTTCATTTACCTTTTTTGACGCAGGAATACCCGAAAGAGAAACAATTACAGGAATTATTTTTTTCGGCAGAAGTTTTGAGAGAGAATTTATAAAATCCTTATTCTGCATTTCGGAAAAATCACGCTGTATTCTTTTATCAAGCTGAGTAAAATCAAGCGCAGGTTTTAAATCTATTGAAATAGTATATCCCGAACAGTCTTTACCATCCATATGGCTTGATGCAGAAAGGATAACGGGTCCGCTTACTCCAAAATGTGTAAAAAGCATCTCCCCGAAATCAGTATAAACCGTTTTTCCGTTTTTAATAAGCTTTATTGATATATTTTTAAGGCTAAGTCCTTGAAGCGACGGTATAAAATTATTTGAGCATACTATCGGAACAAGTGCGGGATAGATATCCGTAACAGTATGACCAACGCTTTTTGCAAGGCGGTATCCGTCCCCTGTTGAACCTGTGGCAGGATAACTTTTGCCGCCTGTACAAACTGCAACGCTGTCGCACTCGATTTTTTCGCCGTTATCGAGTACTACGGCAGTAATTCTGTTGTCGCTTATTTCAAAGCTCTGCACTGTACCGTGAAAAGTCTTTACACCGCAGTTTTTTGCGTTTTTAACAAGGGCGTCAACAATATCGCAAGCTTTGTCGGACACAGGGAAAACTCTGTTTCCCCTCTCCGTTTTCAGCGGCACGCCGAGTTCTTCAAAAAAAGCCATTGTATCATAAGGCATAAACGCTGAAAAAGCTGAATAAAGAAATCGTGGATTTCTCGGGACATTTGAAATGAGTTCATCGAGTTCAAAACAGGCGTTTGTTACATTACATCTGCCTTTTCCCGTTATCATCACTTTTCGTGCGCATTTTAAATTTTTCTCAATGATAACGGCTTCGTTGCCGCTTTTTGCGCTTTCGGCAGCAGCCATTAGCCCTGCCGCTCCGCCGCCTATTACAACAGTTTTTTTCATCAAAAAATATAACTCCGATAAACTATCTATTTAAATCTTCAATAAATAAATCTAACACTATTATATTTATAAAAATAATTATAAATTAATCGTCTAATGTTGTCAATTCTTCAGACTTTTCCGCCCACTCATCATAAAGAGCATCTCTTTTCTCTGTTTTTTGAGCAAGCTCGTCGCTTATTTTCATAAACTCCTCATAAGGAGGATTGCAATTTAATTTTTCCTCTAAAAGCCCGATTTCGTCCTCAATATCCTCAATTTCATCTTCAAGGCGTGAAAGGCGAGTTTTGAGTTTTCTTATTGCGCTTGCTCTTTCCTTTTTGAGTTTGTAATCGTTCTGCTTGGGTTCTTTAGTCATTTGAATTTCTTTCTCGACTACAGTTTTATGCTCTACATAATCGTCATAATTGCCGATATATTTATTAATACCGTTTTCGGTAAGTTCAAGAACAGTTGTTGCAAGCTTATTTATAAAATATCTGTCATGGGAAACAATAAGCATTGTGCCGCTGTAATTGAGAAGTGTATTTTCAAGTTCTTCTCTTGAAAAAGCGTCAAGATGATTCGTAGGCTCGTCAAGGAGCAAAAAGTTATACTGTCCGAGCATAAGTTTTAAAAGCGCAATTCTCGCACGCTCGCCTCCCGAGCATTTTGAAAGAGGTTTATATACTTCGTCGCCCGTAAACAAAAATGCGGCGAGAGCGTTTCTTACCTTTGTTTCAGTCATTGCAGGAAATGCGCTCCAAACCTCGTCTATTGCTGTTTTAGAGAGGTCAAGCTTTGCCTGCACCTGATCAAAATAACCTGTAAAAAGATTTGCACCGAATTTGAATTTGCCGCCGTCTGCGTGGTAATCATTCATAAGAATTTTAAGAAGCGTTGTTTTTCCGCATCCGTTATTGCCTACAAGGAAAATCCTCTCTCCTCTTTTTACGGTGAACGAAACATTATCAAATATTTTTTTATCGCCGAAAGATTTTGAAAGCTCTGAAACATCGAGCACATCCTCGCCCGAAACACATTTAGGCGTAAAATCAAAGCGAATTTTTTTGAGTTTTGCATCGGGCACAACAAGCTGTGCCTTTATTCTTTCAATAACCTTTTCCTTACTCTCGGCAGTTTTGATATTTTTTTCTCTGTTCCACTGCCTTTGCTGAGCAACTATCCCCTCAAGGCGCTCTATTTCCTTCATATCATTTTCATATTTTTCGGAAATTGCCTTTTGCTCCGCCTCTTTTTTAACAAGAAATTCTGAGTAATTGCCCTTATATGAGCGAAGTCTGTGGTTTTCTATTTCTATTGTCTTATTAGTTACCTTATCAAGAAAATAACGGTCGTGAGAAATAACAATAAATGCGCCTGAGAAATTTGAAAGAAAGCCCTCAAGCCATTCAACAGCACTTATATCAAGGTGGTTTGTAGGCTCGTCAAGAAGCAAAAGGTCTGCCCTTGACAGGAGAAGCTTTGAAAGAATGAGTTTTGACCTCTGCCCTCCTGAAAGCTTTGCCGTCTGCATATCAAAATCAGCCTCACTGAAGCCCATTCCGATAAGGCAGGAACGGGTAAGACTTTTATAAGTCAGACCGCCGTTTCGTGAAAACTCCTGCGTTAAATAGTCCTGCCTTGCGATAAGTTCATCGTTCGGTGACTGAGTGAGCTTTTCAGCTATTTCGTCAAGCTCTTTTTCCATATCGGACAAATCGCTGAACACGGAAATAAGCTCCTCATAAACGGTTTTATTCTCAGAACAGGTGTGCTGTTCCATATAACCCACTTTAATATTTTTACCTATATACGAAGCTCCGTCAGTAGGCTGATATTCACCCTTAATAATTTTAAACAGTGAAGTTTTGCCCACGCCGTTTGCGCCGACAAGACCAACTCTGTCATTATCATAAACATCAAAGCTTATATTTTCAAAAAGAGTATTTTCTCCGAACGAAAGCGATACATTTTGAACGCTTACGGCTGACATTAAATCACCGCCCTAAAATAATATATTTCCCGGTAAAACCGACGGATTATATTTTACACTATAACCGCTTGAAAGTGAAGTAAAATTTTGATATTATAATATACATAATTTTAAACAAAGGTGAAAATTATGGAAATTTTAAAATTAAATCCTGTATTTAAAGACTACATTTGGGGCGGTACTAAACTCAGAGATGAATTTGGTCTTGAAACAGACATCGACCCCGTTGCCGAGGGCTGGATGCTTTCCTGCCACAAGGACGGAATGAACACTGTTTGCGGCGGTGAATTTGACGGCAAAACTCTCCAGGAAATTATAGATGGAGATTCAAAAGAAAAAATACTTGGCACATCAAGTCTTAAATTCCCCTATTTTCCTATTCTTATCAAGCTTATTGACGCTAAGGACAACCTTTCAATTCAGGTTCACCCTGATAATGAATATGCGGCAAGGGTTGAACACGAATTCGGAAAAACTGAAATATGGTATGTTCTTGACGCTGACGAGGACGCAAAACTCGTTTACGGCTTTAAGGACAAAATTTCAAAAGAAGATTTCAGAAAAGCTATTGAGGACAACACACTTATGGATGTTCTCAATGTAGTAAATGTAAAAAAAGGCGATTTGTTCTTTATTGAGGCAGGAACAGTTCACGCTATCGGAAAAGGAACACTTATTGCAGAAATTCAGCAAAACAGCAATTCAACTTACAGAGTTTACGATTACGGCAGAATCGGCAAAGACGGTAAGCCTAGAGAACTTCATATTGACAAGGCTGTTGATGTTTCTGTTACCGAACCTGCAAAATTCGGCACAAAGCCGTTTGGCTGTGAAGAGAAAACAGACGGCGGCAAAGTTCAGCTTTTGACTAAATGCGATTTATTCACCGTTTACAGATATGTTGCAGACGGAAAAATCACACTTAATGCAGGCGCAGACAGCTTTAACAGCGTATTGTGCGTTGACGGTTGCGCTGAAATAAACGGCGTAAAAATGAAAAAGGGCGACAGCTTTTTTGTTCCCGCAAATTACGGCGAATACACCGTTGGGGGCAACGCAGAATTTTTAGTTACAAAAATTTGATTACAATTTAAAATGAACGAATAAAAAGTCGTTAGTATGGGAAACATACTAACGACTTTATTTATTGGAGATGATAAAATGACGATTGTAAACAGAATCGCTTTAATTCTCAACATCATCGGCGGTCTTAACTGGGGTCTTATCGGTCTTTTCAAGTTTGACCTTGTTGCGTGGATTGCAGGCGGTCAGGACAGCGTTTTTGCAAGAATAATTTACAGTCTTGTCGGTCTTGCGGCAATCTGGTGTATCAGTCTTCTGTTCAGAAGAAGCGTTGTTGAGGAATAAGCGCAGATAAAGTCACGGGCGCAAAGCGCCCATTATACATATTCACGCATCATCTGAGTTTTGATTTTTTCAAGTATCTTTTTTTCAAGTCTTGAAATATAGCTTTGCGAAATGCCCATCATATCAGCAAGCTCTTTTTGAGTATGCTCCGTTTCGCCCAAAATTCCAAAGCGTTTTTTCATTAGTTCACGCTCTTTTTCGGGCAATTCGGCTATGATTTTGAGAAGCATCTTTTTCTCGTCGCTGTATTCAATATCGTTTGATATTTCATCCGCATCACTTCCCAAAACATCACGAAGCGTAAGCTCATTTCCGTCCCAGTCAATACTGAGCGGTTCGTCAAAACTCATTTCAAGCTTTGCATTACTGATTTTACGCAGATGCATAAGAATTTCATTTTCTATACACCTTGAAGCGTAAGTGGCAAGTTTTATATTTTTATTCGGGTCAAAGGTTTTTACGGCTTTCATAAGACCTATCGTGCCTATTGAAACAAGGTCCTCTGTTGAAGTTGCACAGCCCTCAAACTTCTTTGCTATGTAGACAACAAGGCGCAGATTATGAGTTATTAACAGTTCCCTGTGCGCTTCATTACCGTTTTTGAGTTCTTCCATCACAGTTTCCTCTTCCTCCTGCGTAAGCGGAGCGGGCAGGGTTTCGGGGCCGTTTATGTAATAACATTCCTTTTTGAAAAGTCTTAAAAAGAACAGTTTAATTTTTTGCAGCATATTGCACCTCATCTATTGCATTAGGATTAATTATACCCTGATATTCCCCTTTTCTCACATTAGGACTGAGCGCTATATAAACACGCTCAAGCTGTGCCGTTCCACGTGCCGTTGAGACTACAACTTTATCGGGCTTAAAGGCGTACAGCATACTTTCTCCCCCAACCGTTGTTATAGGAATGACCCTGTTACAAGTAACCCCGTCAAAAAGCTTTTCATCTGCAACTATAACGGGATAATCTGAAAACGGCTCTCTGAGGTTATTACCGCTGTCTGAAAAAGCAAACAATTTTTGTTTATTATCGCCGTAAAAAACAGTTAGCTCATAAAGCTCTTTTTTTGCGATTCGGCTGTTATATATTCTGATTACAACTGCCGACACGATATAGGCTGCAAGAGCAGAGAAAACAAGCACTTTTGCCGATATATCAAAATATACCGTTGAATTGTTTATTACTATTCCTGCGGGCTTAAAAATCATCCAAAGACCTACCATAATTCCCACAAACACGAAATTTGTGAAAAAGAAAACGCCCACATTTTTGGCGTATGATTTAAAAGACCTTATTTTAAACGCACATAAAACGATAACGCAGGCGGCGGCAAATTTGCCGATAAGCGAAACTGCGAATGCCAGATTGTCAAAAAGAATAACAAGTGAATACGCGCCGCCGACAAAAGAAGCCGCAACAAGCCTTACCATTTTTGTTTCTTCCTTTGCAAGCCTGCGTGTAATCAGCAAAAGAAGAAAGGTGATAAAAAAATTCACTACAAATAAAACATCTACATAAATTACCGTCAACCGCACCACCGTTATAATTATAAAACACACTGCGGTAATTTTATGTCAAAAAAGGCACGCCGAAAAGCGCGCCTTTAAAAATTTATTTTGATTATTATTCCGCAATTTCTATTGTTTCGATAACTACATCATATACGGGCTTGTCGCCTGCGCCGCACTGAACGGCTGCAATGTTTTCAAGCACATCTTCGCCTGAGAGAAGCTGACCGAAAACGGTGTGGTGAAAATCGAGCCAAGGTGTACCGCCGACACGCTTATAATTGTCAATAACCTCCTGCGGGAAGCCGTTATCCTTTAAGCCTTCCATCTGTGAAAGAAGATTTTCAGGAACGGATTTAGCCTGAACGATGAAGAACTGACTGCCGTTTGTATTAGGGCCTGCATTTGCCATTGAAAGAGCGCCGTAATAATTGCGTGCGTCAAGGCTGAATTCATCCTCAAAACTTTTTCCGAAAACAGATTCGCCGCCCATTCCTGTGCCTGTCGGGTCGCCGCCCTGAATCATAAAGTCCTGAATAACTCTGTGGAATATAAGTCCGTCATAATATCCGTTTTTGGAATGTGTAACGAAATTTTCAACTGCCTTGGGAGCAACCTCGGGGAAAAGTACAAATTCCATATCTCCCCTGTTTGTTTTGATTGTGGCTTTAATGCCGTCTTTAATTTCTAACTGATTCATTTTATTTTAACCCTTTCGTTTATTTTTCTGATAACCTCAGAATTTATCTTAACAATCTTTCTGTCATATGTGACAAGTCCGTTAAGCTCATCCTCAACATCTGTAAGCTGTGTGTATACAGCCGCAGAAAGACCTGTATCAATCTGAGGAATAATAACATTATTAAACAGCCTTTCATATGCCGCTGTCATGCTTTTTTCGGTTTTATATATTTTGTAGCCAAACATCTTACTGCCGAAAGTATGCCCCACAACACGGTGCGAATATCCACCGTATTCAGAGAGAACATAAGGCTTATCGCCAGCCTTAACTTTTATAGGCGTGAAATAAATATGCTTTGAAATGACATCGGTTGTCCCTCTGTCGTGCCAGCCTGATGTTGAATCTATAATTCTTGTTGAATCGACAGATTTTATAAAGTCATAAGCCTTTGCCGAATCAAACTGACCCCATCCCTCGTTAAACGGCACCCACACGGCAATGCAGGGGCAGTTATAAAGAGTATCAAGCATTTCTGAAAGCTCGTTATAATAGCTTTCTCGCTGTTTTTTATCTGTTCTTTTGAATGTCTTATAATTAGTATCATCAAGATTCACGCCGATAAACGGAAGTACGGAAACCTCAAGGCCGTATTTTCCGCCGCCGTTTACCATATCCTGCCATACAATTATACCATTCACATCACAAAAGTGATACCACAAAAGAGGCTCAATTTTAATGTGCTTACGAAGCATATTAAACCCCATTGATTTAACTGTTTTAACATCGTTTTCAAGCGCTGAATTTGACGGCGGAGTGAGATAGCCGTCAGGATAATAGCCTTGGTCAAGCAGTCCGTTATGGAAATACGGTTTATTATTGAGGAAAAGCCTTTTTATGCCGTTTTTATCAGTTCCGACTGAAAACTTTCTCATGCCAAAGTATGATCTTACCCTGTCTTTACCGCAGGTGAAAACAACCTTATACAAAAACGGATTTTCAGGCGACCACGCCTTAAAATCGGGAAGCTTTACAATACACTCGGTTGTTTCGGCTATAAGATTATCGCCGTCATAAACAGAAGTTTGAACGCCGTCCTGACCGCAAAAATCAAAGCGAACCTCTTCCCTGTCAAAATCGGGTGTTATCTTAACTTTTTTGAGATATGTTTCAGGGGTACTCTCAAGCCATACAGTCTGCCATATTCCGCTTTGGGGACTGTACCATATTCCGCCCCTTTTGATTTTCTGTTTGCCCCTTGAATACTCGGCAGTGTCAGAAAAGTCTCTTACAACTACATTGAGCACATTGCCTTTTTCTTTGATACAATCAGTTATTTCAAAAGAAAACGGAGTATATCCGCCTGAGTGGGTTCCTATTTTCACGCCGTTGAGATATACGGTTGCAATCTGGTCAACGGCACCGAAATGGATAAATACCCTGCCCTTATTAAAATCAGGCGCAATATCAAATTCTTTTTTATAGTGGAGATACTCATCAGGCATCAACATTCTGCCAACGCCCGAAAGCGGTGTTTCGGGTGAAAACGGAACAATGATTTCCCTGGAAAAATTCTGAGGTATCTCGTCTGAACGTGTAAACTCGCAAGCCCATTTTCCGTTGAGATTTATAAAGCTGTTTCTTACGAACTGCGGTCTCGGATATTCGATGAGAGGGCAGGTTTTATCTAATTTTTCACCATATTCAGTCAGCATTTTTATTTTCCTCACTAATTATCTTACCGTTTTCAATTCTTACATATTTATTGCATATATCGAGCGCCGCCTTTTTATGGCTTACGATTATGCAGGTTACATTTTTCAAGTTTCTGAGATTTATCAAAAACTGCCTTTCCGTTTCCTCGTCAAGCGCCGAAGTTGCCTCGTCAAGAAGAATAACGGGCGATTTTGAAAGGAGCGAGCGTGCTATTGCAAGTCGCTGAAGCTGTCCCTCGGAAAGCCCCATACCCTTTTCACCGATAACCGTTTCAATACCGAGCGGAAGTTCGTCAATAAATTTATCAGCGCAAGAAATCTTAATAGCCTGTCTTATTTCATCATCCGTTACATCGCTGTTTATAAATGTAAGATTTTCACGGATTGTACCCGAAAGCAGCATATTGCCCTGCGGAACATATGCAAACAATCTTCTTGTATGCTTATCTGCAGGCAAGACTTCATTTTCAAAGTTGAGATTAATTTCACCGCTCTGAACCTTGAAAACGCCGAGCAAAAGTTTTAAAAGAGTGCTTTTGCCAATTCCCGAAATACCCATAATGGCAATAAAATCGCCCTTATTCACTTTCAAAGACGCATCATTGAGAACTACATCACGGTCGTATTTAAAAGTAATATTATTGAAGTCTATGTATTTAAGTTTTTCATAAGCGGACTGAGGGTCGATGTCTTTTTCATTGCCCTCAGGCTCATTGTCTATACGCTCAATTTCCATAAGTCTTTCAGCTGAAGCTATCATTGAATAATACTTAGGCAAAATTGACGAAAGATTTGCAAAAGGCCCCTGCACCTGATTTACAAGCTGAAGCATTGCAGTAACAGTACCGTAAGTCATTGTGCCGCCGATTCCGAGAAGCCTCAACGCTCCGAAAGTGAGAGCAAACACATAGCCGAGATTAAATACTGTTGAAACGCCTGCGGTTGAAGCGATATGCATAAAGCGGCGTTTCATTCTCGCTTTATAATTATCCTCCTGAAGTTCATTTGCCTCTTTAGAAATTTTATCCTCAACAACAAAAGACTTTACAACAAGAAGATTCAAAATAGATTCCTGGAAGAAAGAGCGTGTTTTACCCTCAGTTTCCTGCACTCTTTTATGAAGCTTTTTGAGCGGCCCTCTGAACACTCTGAGGCAGATAAACACAAATAATCCGCCTGCAAAAAAAGCAAGAGCAAATATCTTATCAAGAATTACAAGATAAACCATAGCGCAAAGCAGTTTTACAAGATAAAACATACAATCAGGCAAAATGGTTGTCACGCCGTCTGTTACAACCGTGACATCATTGAAAATCCTGTTTTGAAGCTCGCCTGAATGAATTTTAGTAAGCTTTGCATAATCCTTATTCATCATCTGCTCGAGTATGTACTGCTTATAAGTCATATCAAGCCTGCCCTTGCATCTTTCCGAAACGCTGAGACTGACAAGTTTCAATGCAAGCTGAAGCATTATGATACCGAAAAGAGCAACGGCGTATTTTATAACATATTTGTAATCCTGATATTCTACTGCGCCGTCTATAATATTTTTTGAAAAGTTGGCAAAGACAACAGAAAGACTTGCCCAAAATACATTGGCAAAAATTATAACCGCAAGTTTTCCTTTTTGCTTTTTTCCAACTCTGAGCATCCACTTTATAGCATCAATATCGGATTTTTTTATTTTTCTTTTTGACCCTGTTTCGCTCAAGAATCACTACCCCGTTTCAAGCATCTTTTTATTTTATTCAATACTCTTTTTACAAATTGATAAATAGGTCTTAACGGATAGAGTGCAACCCAAACTCTTGAATAAATTTTATAAGCTTTATTCGTTTCGAGGTCAATATATTTCTTTCCGTTTTTATAAAAGCCTTTGAGCTTTCCGATTACCATATCATCAGTAACATATTCTTTATTAAGGCGGTTATCGCCTATGATTATATAATGGTCGTCACAGACCTTTACCACCCTGTGCATTATATATTTTCCTGACTTTGTCACATAAACGGGTATATCGTATTTTTCAAGGCGACCCTTAGGCTTAACAACGATAATTGTATCCTTTTGATGATGTATAAGCGGCTCCATAGAATTACCGCTTGTCAGCCCTGTATAAATGCCGTTTTCAGACAAAATTTCTTTTATTGATTTTGCTTTTTCGCCGTTTAACACAATAGCTGCCTCCGCGCAAAACTTAAATAATTTTATACTTTTTAAGTATAACATAATATATATATTTATGCAAACATAAAGAAAACGCAAAAAAGCCGTATGCGTCTTAAAACACATACGGCTTTTAATTAATTATCTATGCCTGAAACTTTCACTTCGTAGTCAACATTATTTTCGTTGCACCACTCACAAACCTTTTGGGTTATGAATTTATCGGCAAATTCGTTAAGCCCCTCTTTGAGTTCAGGATAAGCATTAAAATATTTCCAGAATGTTTCAATAAACTCATCCGAATGTACTCTTTGAAGAACTGTATTCAATTTTTGCGAGCCTTTATACTGAACAAAAGCCCTCATAACCTCCTCGTTGCCGACTGAAAGAAAAGGAATCAGCCCGAGAGATACAAAATATGCGGTTTGACCGATGTCATCGGGTTTATCGAGCGACATTATTTCCGAAAGATTTTTCACAGTATAATCGTTATATGAAAACCAATATTCGGAAGAACCCGAGCCGCATTTTTGCAGTAATTCATCATCAATAATAAGTTTCATAATTTAAAAAATACCTCTATCAGCCGATTGAGTTGAGAAGACCGCCTTTAGCGATAATATTCTGAATAAATTCGGGAAACGGCTGTGCTGTATAGGTTTTTCCCGTTGTGCAGTTTGTTATAATTCCCGTGTCAAAATCAACTTCAACCTCATCGCCGTCTTTAATATCTTTAGCGGCTTCGTCGCATTCAAGAATAGCAAGACCGATATTGATTGCATTTCTGTAAAAAATACGGGCAAAGGTTGATGCGATAACGCAGGAAATTCCGCTTGCCTTAATGGCAATGGGAGCGTGCTCTCTTGATGAACCGCAACCGAAGTTAGCCTCAGCAACCATAATATCGCCCGGCTTAACTTTATTTACAAAATCCTTATCAATATCCTCCATACAGTGAGAAGCAAGCCAAGCGTCGTCACTCTTATTGAGGTATCTTGCGGGAATGATTACATCGGTATCAACATTATCACCGAATTTATGAACAGTACCTTTTGCTTTATTCATAACAAACCCTCCTTAAATCTTTGCAGGGTCTGCAATGCAGCCCTTTACTGCTGAAGCAGCCGCAACAGCAGGAGAAGCAAGGTATATTTCAGACTCTGTATGACCCATTCTGCCTACAAAGTTTCTGTTTGAAGTTGAAACAGCTCTCTCACCTTTAGCGAGAATGCCCATATGACCGCCGAGGCAGGGACCGCAGGTGGGAGTAGAAACGATTGCGCCTGCTTTGATGAATATTTCAGCAAGGCCCTCTTTAATGCAGTCAAGATAAATCTGCTGTGTTGCAGGAATAATGATTGTGCGAACGCCCTTTGCAACTTTTCTGTCCTTAAGAATAGAAGCGGCCATACGCATATCTTCCATTCTGCCGTTTGTGCAGGAGCCGATAACAACCTGGTCGATTTTGATTTCGGGAACTTCGTCAATAGTCTTTGTATTTTCGGGAAGATGCGGAAAAGCAACAGTAGGTCTGAGAGTGCTGAGGTCTACCGTAATAACGCTTTCGTATTCAGCGTCTTCATCAGCTTCATAAATCTTATATTCACGAAGAGATCTGCCCTTTACATATTCAAGAGTAACATCGTCTACGGGGAAAATGCCGTTTTTAGCACCGCATTCGATAGCCATATTTGAAATTGTAAGACGGTCGTCCATAGAAAGGTTTTTAATGCCGTCTCCTGTAAATTCAAGGCTCTTGTAAAGAGCGCCGTCTACACCTATTCTGCCGATAATATCGAGAATTACATCTTTACCGCAGATATAAGGAGCTTTTTCGCCTGTAATTACAACCTTGATAGCTGAGGGTACTTTGAACCAAGCCATACCGCTTATCATACCTGCCGCCATATCGGTTGAGCCTACACCTGTTGAAAATGCGCCGAGCGCACCGTATGTACAAGTATGGCTGTCCGCACCGATAATGCAGTCGCCGCAAGTAACGATACCCTGTTCGGGAAGAAGTGCATGTTCGATACCCATTGTTCCTACATCATAGTAGTGAAGAATATCGTGTGCCTTTGCAAACTCTCTAACCTGCTTGCAGTTTTGCGCAGACTGAATATCCTTGTTAGGAGTAAAATGGTCCATAACAAGAGAAATTCTTGTTTTATCAAAAACGGTGTTTTTACCGAATTTATTCATTTCATTAATTGCAACGGGTGATGTTACATCGTTTCCGAGTACCATATCAAGCTTTGCATTAATGAGCTGGCCTGCTACAACGCTGTCAAGCCCTGCGTGAGCCGCCAATATTTTTTGGGTCATTGTCATACCCATTAAAAATCACCTGCTTCTTATGTAAAATTAAAGGTCCTCTGAGAAGGAGTCGGCGCCTCTTTCAAGTGAAGTTGCGCCTGTACGGGCAAGTTCAATAATTCCGAAATCGGAAATATCAGAAATGAACTGGTCTATTGTAGCCGGTCTGCCTGTAAGCTCCATAGTAAAGCTTTCAAGGCTAACATCAACAATTCTTGCGCCGTATTTTCTGTTTATTTCAAGAAGCGCATTTTTCTTTTCAATGCCCTTTGCGTGTACTTTAATAAGCAAGAGCTCTGAAGAAACAGAGTTTTTCTCTGTAAGCACTTCAACTTTTTTAACTATTTCAAGTTTGAGAAGCTGCATTTCAATCTGGCGAGCCATATCCTGCTCTGTTTCAGAAACAACAGTCATTCTTGAAAATGCAGGGTCCTCTGTTTCACTAACAGTAAGCGAACTGATGTTATAACCTCTGCGGCTGAAAAGACTTGCAACACGCTGAAGTACACCGCTCTGGTTATCAACAAGAACCGAAAAGATTAATTTTTCTGTCACTTTAAACCTCTCCCCTCTTAAAATGTTGTGATAATATCGTCTGATGAGCCTCCCGGAGGAATCATGGGAAGAACATTTGAATCGGGAGAAATTCGGCAGTCAATTACAACAGGTCCGTTATAGGCAACTGCCTCTTTAATAACTGCGTCAATCTCCTCGTTTTTATTGATATGCATACCCTTTACACCGAATGCCTCTGCAACCTTAACGAAATCTGTTTTTCTGTTCGGGTCTGTATCGGCAAATCGGTTGCCGTAGAAGAGTTTCTGCCACTGACGAACCATTCCGAGCACTTTGTTATTCATAATAATCATAACAACGGGAATGTTGTAAGAAGCCATTGTGGCAAGCTCGTTGAGATTCATATGGAAGCCGCCGTCGCCTGCAAAGAGAACAACTTTTTTATCGGGGCAGCCGAAAGCCGCACCCATTGCTGCGCCCATTGAATATCCCATTGTGCCGAGACCGCCGCTTGTAAGAAGTGTGCGGGGTTCTCTGTATTTATAGAACTGAGCAGCCCAAAGCTGATGCTGACCTACATCCGTTACGATAATTGCGTCATCGGGTGTGTTTTCATCAACAGCTTCAATAACTTTCTGCGGATTAACATAATCGTCAATCTGAGTCTGAACAAAGGGACGCTTCCAGCTGTTTATTTCTTCTTTCCACTCAGTATGAGAGTGTTTGCTTATTGCTTTTGTAAGCATAGGAAGAACATCTTTAAGGTCGCCCCTGAGATGATAGTTTGAAAATACATTTTTATCCATTTCGGCAGGGTCAATATCAATATGTAAAACATCTGCCTTGGGAGCGAATTTAACTCTGTTTCCTGCAACTCTGTCTGAGAATCTTGCACCGCAGGTAATGAGTACATCGCACTGTGCAGCAGCCTTATTTGACTCGAATCTGCCGTGCATACCGATAAGACCAACATAAAGCTCATGGTCATGATTGAATGCGCCGAGACCCATAAGTGAAGAAACAACGGGGCAGTCAAGCTTTTCCGCAAATTCACGGATTTCTTTACTGCAGTCAGCAGAAATTGCGCCGCCGCCAAGATAAATCAAAGGCTTTTTGCAATCCTCAAGAAGCTTTATAGCTCTTTCAATGCACTCGTTTTTCGGGAAAGGCGGTTCATCGGGCTGCTGTTTAGGAGCAGGATAATACTCGCACTTTGCCGATGTAATATCTTTCGGAATATCAACAAGAACTGGGCCTTTTCTGCCGCTTGTTGCAATTCTGAATGCGTTTCTGAGAACATCCGCAAGTTCCTCAACATTTCTAACCATATAGTTGTGCTTTGTAATAGGCATTGTTATACCCTTAATGTCAACCTCCTGGAAAGAATCTCGGCCTATCATAGAAGTGCCGACATTACAGGTAATTGCAACCATAGGAATAGAATCCATATATGCTGTGGCGATACCCGTTACAAGGTTTGTTGAGCCGGGGCCTGAGGTTGCAAAGCAAACACCGACCTTGCCCGTTGCCCTTGCATAACCGTCTGCCGCATGTGAAGCACCCTGCTCATGAGCGGTAAGGATATGATTGAATGTATCGCCGTATTTATAAAGCTCGTCAAAGATATTAAGAATCGTTCCGCCGGGATAACCGAAGACGGTATCTACACCCTGCTCCTTGAGAACCTCAAGAACAATCTGCGAACCGTTTAATACCATAACAATCCCCTCCGTAATACAAAATCAAAAAATATTATGAATATTTTAGTATTTTTAAACACTAAAGTCAAGGCTATATTTTGTTCTTGCCAAATCTTTGATACTGAGATATACTATTTAGAGAAATTTTAAAGATTCAAGGAGATAAATATATGAAACTCGGTATAGTCGGACTTCCGAATGTCGGAAAAAGCACGCTGTTTAATGCTATAACAAATGCGGGTGCGCAGAGCGCCAACTATCCGTTCTGCACGATAGAGCCAAATGTAGGAATGGTAAGCGTTCCCGATGAAAGACTTGATAAGCTTGCCGAAATGTATGACCCTGACAAATTCACTCCCGCAACAATAGAATTTGTCGATATTGCAGGTCTTGTTAAAGGCGCTTCAAAGGGTGAAGGTCTCGGCAACAAATTTTTAAGCCACATCAGAGAGGTTGACGCTGTTATCCATGTTGTTCGCTGTTTTGAAAACGATGACATTACTCATGTTGACGGCAGTATAGACCCTGAAAGAGATATTGAAACAATAAATCTTGAACTTATACTTTCCGACCTTGATATTCTTTCAAGAAGAATTGACAGTAGAAAGAAAGCAATGAAGGGCGACAAGACAATCGCTCCCGAGGTTGCTTTTTTAGAAAGACTGAGCGGCGAAATGGAAAGCGGAAAAACAGCAAGAAGCTGTGAGATTTCCGAGGATGAAGAAGAATATTTAAAGGAAGTTTCACTTCTCACAATCAAACCCGTTATCTACGCCTGCAATATGAGCGAAGAGGATTTTGCAAACGGTATTGACGAAAACGAAAACTACAACAAGGTTAAAGAAATTGCGGCAGTCGAAGGCGCTGAAACGCTTCCCATCTGTGCTGAAACAGAAGCTGAAATTGCAACTCTTGATGAGGACGAAAAGGCAATGTTTCTTGCTGACTTGGGACTTGAAAAGAGCGGACTTGACAGACTTATCAAAAAGAGCTATCACCTGCTTGGCTTAATCTCTTTCCTCACGGCAGGCAAAAAAGAAGTAAGAGCATGGACTATCAAAGAGGGCACCAAAGCTCCTCAGGCGGCAGGTAAAATCCACTCAGACTTTGAGAGAGGATTTATCAGAGCAGAGGTTGTTTCATTTGACGACCTTGTTTCTAACGGCTCCGTTGCGGCTTGCAGAGAAAAAGGTCTTGTAAGAAGCGAAGGCAAGGAATATGTTATGAAAGACGGAGATATTGTAGAGTTCAGATTCAATGTCTGATTATATATTAAAATATTAATCCTAATTAGAAACTCATAATTTTACAGGTGTTTATCACACCTCATAGGGTTTTAATAAAATCCTCCAAAAGCCTTGAAAACAAAGGATTTATCGCAATCAGTACACCTTAATTCTTTATATGGTTTCACACAATGTTACCCTTGTTCTGCACAATCATAAGGGCAAAATCAAGGGCAGAAAAATCTCATAACAAGATATAACAAAGTGTGGCAATCGGGGAAATGTGATGTATGTGCGAATATATTATAACGGAGGATTTTTTAATGGACAAGTATATTTATGATGAAAGCAACGGTCTTTGGTATGAACTGCAAGGAGATTATTATATTCCTTGCCTTACTTTACCAGACGAAAAAGGACACAAGCCTATCGGCTTATGGGGACAGCGGCATAAACGCTATTTACAGGAACACCAAAAGGTGGTTTACGCCACACTGCTCACAAGCGGCAAATTAAACAGTTACCTTGCTGACATTGACGAACAGGCAACAGATATGATGATTCGATTGGTCGAGCAAATGGCTGGCAAGGAGGGTGTGACCGAACAACTCAAAGCGGAAAATTCGATGTTGTGGGTTGGTCGAATGAATGAGATACAGGCAAGAGCACGAGAAATTGTATATGCCGATATTATCTATAAGTAAAAAATGTAACATATAGAATATTAAAATTGTGGCAGTCAAAAATTAAAACTTTGCCTGCCACAATTATGATTCGATGTGTTCTCTTTCATAATGACTTTGGTAATTCATTATGCTATAATGAATTTAATTTACGGTATCGCACTGCATCTACTAATTTGGAGTTCGATTAGAACAGGAAAAGATTATATTGATTGCTCTCTATGCGAGATTAAAACCGATTATACAGGAGGAAATTGAATGAGCAATATTATTCAAATCAATAATCTTAATAAAAGTTTTGGAAGTGTAAACGCTGTTCAGAATTTGAGTTTTCGTGTGAAAAAAGGAGAGTTGTTTGCCTTTCTTGGTATCAATGGGGCAGGAAAATCAACTACAATCAATATTATGTGTGGACAACTGTCGAAAGACAGTGGAAGCGTTTTTATTGATAAACACGATTTAGATAAGGATATGGACTATATTAAGCGTGAACTGGGTGTAGTTTTTCAATCATCTGTCTTGGATTCTGCCCTTTCTGTTTATGATAATTTGGAAAGTCGTGCCGCTTTATATGGCATTACTGGAATGGAGTTTAAGAAACGACTTGAGGAACTGGCGAAAATATTAGATTTTGAAAACTTATTGAAACGCACCGTTGGTAAATTATCAGGAGGACAACGCCGAAGAATTGATATTGCAAGGGCTTTGTTTCATAAGCCTAAAATCCTTATTCTTGATGAGCCGACAACAGGGCTTGATCCGCAGACACGCCGACTTATTTGGAATGTTATATCAAGTTTTCGCAAAGATGAAAATATGACTGTATTTTTAACTACGCACTATATGGAAGAAGCTGCGGAAGCTGATTATGTTGTAATCATTGATGATGGGAAAATATCCGCAGAGGGTACTCCGCTTGAATTAAAAAATATTTATACTGGGGATTACATCACAATTTATGATGTAGATGAAAAGGATATTAAAGCACTTGATGTGGAATATGAGCAAATCCGAAACGGTTATCGCCTTTCTGTACCGAATACAAAGGCTGCAACTGAATTGATTATTCGTAATCCGCAGTTGTTTAATGATTACGAAATAACAAAAGGAAAAATGGACGATGTTTTTCTTGCTGTTACGGGCAAAACATTGGTGGGAGGTGCAGAAAAATGAGTATGGCTTTCATTCTTATCAAAAGAGATATCAAATTGTTTTTCAAAGATAAGGGAATGTTCTTTACCTCTTTGATAACGCCTGCTATATTGCTTGTACTTTATGTGACTTTTCTTGGGAATGTGTATCGGGATAGTTTTACATCTAATTTACCTAATTCATTAAAACTATCAGAAAGCATAATAGAGGGACTGGTAGGCGGTCAACTTATCTCATCTATTCTTGCTGTTTCGTGTGTAACGGTTGCTTTTTGTTCTAATTTTTTAATGGTGCAAGATAAAGCAAATGGTACGATAAGAGATTTAAGAATATCTCCTGTGAAGTCAGCTACACTTTCGCTGAGTTATTATGTTGCAACCTTGCTTTCAACACTTATTATTTGCTTTGCTGCAACGGGTATCTGTCTTACTTATGTGGCTATTGTCGGTTGGTATATGTCGCTCGCAGATATATTCTTTTTGTTTCTTGATATTTTACTCCTTGTTTTGTTTGGAACAGCATTATCTTCGATTATTAATTTTTTCTTATCAACACAAGGACAAATTTCAGCGGTAGGCACAATCATCAGTGCGGGATATGGTTTCATTTGTGGTGCATATATGCCTATTTCTTCATTTGGAGAAGGGCTGCAAAAAATAATCTCATTTTTGCCGGGGACTTATGGTACATCACTTATCCGAAATCATACAATGCAAGGGGCGCTTGCCGAAATGCAAAATCAAGGTATTCCAACAGAGGTTATTGAAAAACTAAAAGATTCCCTTGATTGCAATCTTTATTTTTTCGGAAGTCAAGTAAATATCGGAACGATGTATATGATACTTGGAATCACTATTTTGGTATTGATTGGAATTTATATTTTGTTAAACAAATCAAAAAAATATAACTGTTAATTTTGTAGCTGCAAATGATTATGTATGCCGCCGCTATGGGTAAAACCATAACGGCGGTTTTTCAATGTCTATCGGCTATCTCTATCAAGGGATTTTTTACGCTGTCTTTGCGGAGGTTTCTGCTTGTTGCGTTCCTGTATCTCACGCAGATGTTTTAGCACGCTCTGCTTTTCGGGTGGTCTGTGCTGTTCTTTGGCGGGGGCTGTCGGTTTCCTGCTGACTTGGTATTCCCACTCGGCAAGGTCACGGTTATACTGTTCCACAACGCTTTCCATTTCTCGGAAAGTACGCATAAAAACTTGCACAT
>ERZ1027013.80-NODE-80-length-45691-cov-5.994916_pt1 | contig 45691 bp, 43 predicted proteins | sample MGYA00519446_ERZ1027013 | MGnify/ENA primary metagenome ERZ1027013 (study PRJEB26926, sample SAMN06164699) | human gut metagenome | biome: ENVO:00009003; feature: ENVO:2100002; material: ENVO:00002003 | host: Homo sapiens | place: USA | collected 2012 ... | reverse complement strand
TTTCTGTATTTGATTTCTCTATATTTAATTCTGCGGGCTTTTCCGTATCCGGTTTATCCAGATACGGGTTTTCCGTATCTGGTGAAGCCGTATCCGGCTGGGGCGTTTCCGGCTGCCGGGGCTGGGGCTGCTCATAAATGACATACTCGGTGTCGCTGATCCGGCCCTGCCTGTCCCGCAGCTGGTGGCGCACGATGTAACCGGCGGTTTCCAGCTCCCGCAGCGCACCGCCGATGGCGTCCACACCCTCCTTGCAGATTTTCGCAAGGCCACGGGTGGTATAGTTCCAGTCATCCGGCAGGGACAGCATCATGGAAAGCAGCCCCTTGGCCTTCAGCGACAATTCATGGTTCCGCAGGTGATGATTGCTCATTACCGTATAGTCGCGGGTTCTTTCAATCCGAAAGACCGCCATTGACTTCACTCCTTCCTGTTCTCAGGGCATGAAAAAAGCCACAATCTTTCGTGAAAAAGACTGTGGCGTTCAGCTGTTCTTGGTTTTCGTGTTCTTCCGGGGCCGGTAGGGACGCTTGGGCAGCGGCGGCTGGTCGAACAACGATTCATGCCCCGAAAACGGGAGGGTCTGCAAAACCCGGTCAATGTCGGTGGATTCCATGTCATACAGAGACTGGCAGTTTTCCCGGATAGCATCCTTGATGCTCTGGACAGTACACATATTCATTCCTTTCCTTTCGTGGTAGTGGCAGGTTTACGGGTGGCGGCGCTTATCCGGCTTGAAGTCGAGGACATGGCCCTCGATCACACGGGCATACCGCTTAATTTTGATTTCCCGGCGCTTCTGGCTTACGAGGGCGGCCTGATACCCGTCCTCGGTGAGAAACAGCCGCATTTCATCGCCGGGGCTGCCGTAGGAGCAGGGACGCAGGATGGAAAACTCGATCATCCAGCGAGTGTTGTCCTGAAAACGCTCCACGGCGAGAATATTGTGTCCTTTCAGCTCACGGGCTGAAATATCCCTCATAGGCGGCTCCTTTCATCGTTCCTGGTCTCTCTGGCGCTTTTTCTGCCACCCCTCCAGCAGCTTGATGATGGTTTCCTGCATCCGCTGGGGCGTGTAGCTCTTGGGAAAATACTTCCGCAGGATGTCGGCAGAGAGGGTTACTTTGTCGAGATCGCTTTTCTTTTCCTCGCCCATGATGACGCGCATCATATCGAGGGTCAGATGTCCTTCCTGGCTGTATTTCTTGAGCCGCTGGGCCTGGGAGAGAGAGGGGGTGGCCTGTTCGCTGTCCATCGCGTCCAGCAAGTCCCGCTGTTCCTCTTTTTTGAGGAAAGACAGCTCATAGGCCGGATTGAGGGCGATTTTCTTTTCATCCACCATATCCAGCAGTTCAGGGATCAGCTCTGTCAGGCGGATATAGCGTTGCACCTGCCTCTGGCTTTCACCGGCTTGGCTTGCAACAAGCTGAATAGAAGTCTGCGACTTCTCGCCAACTTGGCGAGAAGTTAAGTCAGAGCGTTCCCCCTGATGTTTGATGGCCTCCAGCTTCATGCGGTATGCAAATGCTCTCTCGCTGGGGAGCAGGCTTTCCCGCTGCAAGTTGCTGTCCACCATAATGATGGTGGCGGCATCATCGTCCAGGTCCCGGACAATGACCGGCATGGTTTCTTTCTCGGCCAGCTCACTGGCCCGGTGCCGCCTGTGACCGGCCACCAGCTCATAGCCGCCCTCCGGGTCCGGGCGGGCAATCGCCGGAACCAGAACACCGTACTGCCGAACACTGTCGGCGGTCTCCATCATGGTCTCGTCATCCTTGACTTTGAAGGGATGGTTCTTGAAAGGATGCAGCTCAGACAGCGGGATTTCCCGTACTTTTTCCAGCTTGGCATCCTGGCGGCTTTCCTCGGTGGAAAACAATTCATCGTATGGAGCCAGCTCTACTTTTTTCGCGCTGCTTTTCAAGTTTTATCACCTCCTGGGTCAGATTTTTGTACCCCTCGGCCACCTTGCCATTGGGGTCATGGGCAAAAATGCTCTTGCCCTCGGCGCTGATCTCCTTGGCTCGGACAGAATGGGGAATCTCGGTGCCGAACACCTTGATTTTGCTGCCGTAGGTCTCCCGCAACAGGGCAGCGATCTCTTTGGCAAAGTTGGTACGGTTGTCCACCATCGTCAGCAGGATACCGTCGATCTGGAGCTTGGGGTTGATCTGCCGCTTCACCTTGTTTACGGTTTGGAGCAGCTGTTCCAAGCCCTTGGCGGGCAGGTACTCCGCCTGGACGGGGATTATGACCCTGTTGGCGGCGGCCAGGGCATTGACCGTGAGCATACCCAGGGAAGGCTGGCAGTCAATCAGGATATGGGAATACTGTCCCTTGAGCGTGTCCAGATACTGCCGCAGGATGGTCTCACGGCTCATGGCGTTCACCAGGGAGACCTCCATGCCGGAGAGCTGGATGTCGGCGGGCATCAGGTCAACGCCCTCCGGGTGGTGCAGGATACCTTCGCCGGGGCGCAGCGGCTCGTCCATCAGGATACGGCCCATTGCGTCGGACAGGGTAAAGGGCAACTTGTCCGGCTGGGGATGGCCCAGGCTGATGGTCAGGCTGCCTTGCGGGTCCCCGTCGATCAGCAGCACTTTCTTTCCAGCCTGCGCCAGCCCAATCCCCAGGTTCGCGCAGGTGGTTGTCTTGCCAACGCCGCCTTTCTGGTTGGCGATGGCGATAATTTGCGTGTTCAATGACTTCACCTCATTTCTGATTGGTGTTGTCATGTGCCTGCACAGCAGTCCTGGAAATGACAAAAGCCGCCACTCGAAACAAGTGACGGCTTCTCCTAAATCCAATATTCTACTGTGCTTGAAATCAAAAGGCTTTGAGTTCCTTTCTGCTATTCATTTGTCGTTAATGAAACACCCCCTATAATTCGACTTATTTCAGTATGATTTTTCGGTTTGGAAAAGGATGAAAAAACCAGACTGAAAACCTCAAAACCCTTGATTCTACGGGGCTTTTCCGGTTTGTCGTAATTATACCGTAAGGGCATTCCCATGTATCACTGTTGATCGAGATGGGCTTCTCGGCGCTGGCAATCGCAGACCGGGTGGGGCATGAGAGCGTGGACATCACCTATAAGTACGCCCATCTCTTCCCCTCAAAGCAGCAGGAGATGGCGCAGAAGCTGGACATGGAGCGAAAGGAGGGATGAAGATGGAACGAGTACTCGACCAGCAAGGCCGCTGGCGGAACAAGGTGGTAGCCTTCCGAATGTCCCCGGAAGAGGACGAGGTTCTGGAAGCCAAGGTAAAGCTCTCCGGCCTGACCAAACAGGAGTATATCATCCGCCGCCTGACTGACCGGGAAATCACCGTGGTAGGCAACCCAAGGGTCTACAAAGCCCTACGAGGCCAGATGGAGCTGATCTATCAGGAATTGCAGCGGCTGGCCGTGGATGAAGAAGTCCCGCCGGACTTGCTGGAGACCCTGCAAATGGTAGCCCTGACGTTGAACGGACTTAAGGAGGAATGCGAATGACGGACAATAGAAAAACGACCGTACCGGGTGCATCTGTTGGCGCAGATGCGGTACAGCCGTCCTCAAAAATCAACACCAATATTATAACAAATTCTGACAAACAAATCAATCTGCAAGCCGCGAAAAAGTCAAACAATTTCGGGCTGAACACGGTATCAATGACCGAACTGTACGACACGGTGTATCCACCCCGGAGACCCATCGTGAACGACCTGCTGTACAGCGGCACCTACCTCTTTGTAGGTGCGCCCAAGGTGGGTAAGTCCTTCTTCATGGGGCAGCTTGCCTACCATGTGGCGATGGGGCTTCCACTGTGGGAGTACGAGGTGCATCAGGGCACCGTCCTCTACCTGGCATTGGAGGACGATTACGCCCGGCTGCAGCGGCGACTCTTCCGGATGTTCGGGGTAGAGGAGACCAACAATCTCTACTTCGCAACGCAAGCTAAGTCCGTGAGCGAGGGACTTGACCAGCAGTTGGAAGGATTCATCCGGGAGCACCCGGATGTACGGCTCATCATCATCGACACCCTGCAGAAGGTGCGGGAGATCGGCGGTGACCGATACAGCTACGCCAGCGACTACGAGATCGTGACCAAACTGAAAACTTTCAGCGACAGGTACGGCATCTGCCTGCTGGTGGTTCATCACACCCGGAAGATGGAAGCCGAGGACAGCTTTGATATGATCTCCGGCACCAACGGTCTGTTGGGTGCAGCGAAACCTCGTCCGCAGACGGAGGCCCCCGGCAGGGCGCAAAGGCATCTTTTGATGGACGGAACGTCTGTCAAAAGTGCTTTTGCGTTACTTTCGACGAAAGTAACAAAGCCTTTGCCGTGTCCGGTACCAGTTACTTCCACAGAGAAAGGACGTGCGATTGAAAAGAACTATTTCCGCAATGCGGGGTTCCGGCTCCCTCAACCATAACAGGAGAAGTTTTACCGCTGAAAACGTAGCCCCGGAGCGCAGCAGCCTGAATGTCATATACCGGGATGAACCGATTCAGAAAGTGTACCACGAACTGTTTGACAAGGCGGTGGACCGTTACAATGCCAAGCAGAAGCGCAAAGACCGCTGTATCAACGACTACTATGAGCACCTGCGGACAGGCAAGCAGGAAAAGCTCTTCCATGAGTTGATCGTCCAGATCGGCAACAAAGATGATATGGGCGTCCTGACCGAGAACGGCGCACTGGCAAAGGAACTGCTTGACGAGTATATGCAGGGGTTCCAAGAACGTAACCCGACACTGCGGGTGTTCGGAGCATTCCTCCACATGGATGAAGCTACGCCCCATCTGCACATCGACTTCGTGCCGTATGTGTCCGGCTGGAAGGGCAAAGGACTGGACACCAAGGTGTCCCTGAAGCAGGCGCTGAAAGCCTTGGGCTTTGCAGGCGGTTCTAAACGGGAATCCGAGCTGAACCAGTGGATCAACGCCGAGAAAGAGCAGCTTGCTGCCGTGATGGAGAGGCATGGCATCGAGTGGGAACAGAAAGGCACCCACGAAGAGCACCTGTCTGTGCTGGACTTCAAAAAGCAGGAGCGTAGCAAAGAGGTAGTGGCTCTGGAAGCTGCCAAGCAGGAGTGCCAGACCGACCTGACCGAGATGCAGGAACAGCTGGAAACAGCACAGACAGCCGTAGAAGCCGCTGAACAGCGGGTACAGAAAGCAGAGCTGACCTACCAGAAGCAGAGCAAGGAACTGAACAAGCTGGCTCCCATCATGGAGGGGCTGGAAAACCTGTCAGCGCAGTACTCCCAGCGGCCGGAGGAATGGGTGCCGGAAGCAGCCACGTTTGAGACCGCCAAGAGTTACCGGGAGAAAAAGGCCATACCGCTGATCCAGAAGCTGGTGAAGGTACTTTTTGCCCTCCATCGGAAGTACTGGGAGGTCAAGGACGAGCGGGATAAGTACCAGAATTTCTATCAGGACGAGAAGAAGGCTACCCGCCATCTGAGCCAGCAACTGAAAGAGGTGGAGGCTGAAAACTCTCAGCTCTATGCGATGAAACGTGATTTCAGGCGAGTCTGGAACTATTTCGGTGCCGAAAAGATGCAGCAGGTCATTGGACTTATGAGGGGGCAGGAGCAGACCGCGGATAGAAGCCAGAAGAAGAACAGGCAGAACAGCGTAGAACTGTAAGCGTAGTAGACCCCCGCTAGCGGATGTTGGCGGGGGTCTGTACATATAAGTGATAATTCGACCCCGAAAAATGCAATAGAAATTTTTATCGGCTTGCAATCACGGAAAAGCTGTGGTACGCTTTACTAGGATAGTATAAAGGGAAAGTATATCCTTTTTGGGAAAAACACCATGGTGTACCAATAGTGGTACATTTACTATGTTAAAATGAAAGAAAACAATGCGGAAATCCGCATTTGATGGAGGAAATAAAAATGGTAGACACCAAAAAAGAGCAGGAACGCGAAGAACTGCACCGTGCAATCTGGGCGATTGCGGATGATCTGCGCGGCGCAGTGGACGGATGGGATTTCAAGAGCTACGTTCTCGGTACGATGTTCTACCGTTATATTTCGGAGAACATTGCCAGCTATATCAATCAGGGCGAAATTGATGCAGGCAACCCGGATTTCAGCTATGAAGATATGTCTGATGCAGAGGCAGAGCAGGCACGGGAAGGACTGGTACAAGAAAAAGGCTTCTTCATCCTGCCCAGTGAGTTGTTCTGCAATGTACGGGCAAAAGCGGCCAGCGATGAAAACCTCAATGAAACGTTGGAAACGGTGTTCCGGCACATTGAGGAATCCGCAAAGGGCAGCTCCTCTGAGGGACAGTTTGCAGGGCTGTTTGATGATTACGATGTGAACAGCAACAAGCTGGGCGCGACCGTTGCCAAACGCAATGAAAAGCTCGTGAAGCTGCTGAACGGCGTAGCAGATATGAACCTTGGAGATGTGAAAGAGCATGACATTGATGCTTTTGGCGATGCCTACGAATACCTGATGACCATGTACGCCAGCAATGCGGGCAAGTCCGGCGGCGAGTTCTTTACGCCTGCCGATGTTTCGGAGCTGCTGACCCGGCTGGGTACGGTAGGCAAGAAGGAAATCAACAAGGTCTATGACCCGGCCTGCGGCTCTGGTTCGTTGCTGCTGAAGGCAGAAAAGGTGCTGGGACGGGATGCCGTGCGCAACGGCTTCTTTGGGCAGGAAATCAACATCACAACGTACAACCTGTGCCGCATCAATATGTTCCTGCACGACATCGAATTTGACAAATTCGACATTGCCTGTGAGGACACGCTGACCAATCCGCAGCACTGGGATGATGAACCTTTTGAGCTGATCGTATCGAACCCGCCGTACTCCATCAAGTGGGCCGGTGACGAAAATCCGCTGCTCATCAATGACCCGCGCTTTGCCCCGGCTGGTGTTCTGGCTCCGAAAAGCAAGGCAGACTTGGCCTTTATTATGCACTCGCTGGCATGGCTGGCTTCCAACGGTACGGCTGCAATCGTCTGTTTTCCCGGCATCATGTACCGTGGTGGCGCAGAGCAGAAGATTCGCAGATATCTGGTGGACAATAACTTCATTGACTGCATCATTCAGCTGCCAAGCAATCTGTTCTTCGGCACCAGTATTGCAACCTGCATCATGGTGCTGAAAAAGGGCAAAACGGACAATAAGGTGCTGTTCATTGATGCTTCTTCCGAGTGCGTCAAGGTGACGAACAACAACAAACTCACCCCGGAGAACATTAACAAAATAGTGGACACCTTTGCACAGCGGGCAGAAGAAGCACACTTCTCCCATCTGGCGGAGTATTCCGAGGTGCAGGAAAATGACTATAACCTGTCGGTTTCCACTTATGTGGAAGCCAAGGATACCCGCGAGAAGATCGATATTGTAAAGCTGAACGCTGAAATTGCACAAATCGTAGCACGAGAAAACGAACTGCGGGCCGCTATTGACCAGATCGTGGCAGAAATCGAGGGCTGAGATGGAAAGCAAGAAGAAAGATTCTGCATTGGTACGTTCTTCTGCGGCGGAATACCTGACCTTTGTTGCCTCTACGGGCGAGGACAAGGACAGCATTGAGATGCGCTACGAGGATGAAAACATCTGGCTGACGCAAAAGATGATGGCGACCCTTTACGATGTGGGGCTTCCGACCATCAATGAGCATATCAAAAAGATTTATGCTGACCATGAGCAGGACGAGGCGGCAACGATTCGGAAATTCCGAATAGTTCAAAATGAGGGTGGCCGACAGGTTACTCGCAGCGTGAACCACTATAATCTGCAAATGATTATTGCGGTCGGCTTCAAGGTGAATAACCAGCGGGCGGTGCGGTTCCGTGTCTGGGCAAATCAGATCGTGGAGCAGTACACCATCAAGGGATGGGCAATGGACGAGGAACGCCTGAAAAACGGCGGCACAGTCCTGACCAAGAAATACTTTGAAGAGCAGTTGGAGCGTATCCGGGAAATTCGCATTTCGGAGCGCAACTTCTACCAGAAACTCACTGACATTTACGCTACTTCGCTGGATTATGACCGCAATGCACTGACCACAAAAGAGTTCTTTGCAAAGGTGCAGAATAAGATGCACTATGCCGTGCATCGCCATACGGCGGCAGAACTGATCTATGAACGTGCCGATGCCGAAAAGCCGCACATGGGGCTTCACACATGGAAGGATGCTCCCAACGGCAAAATCAAAAAGAGCGATGTTTCGGTGGCGAAAAACTACCTGACCGAGGATGAGATGAAGTCCATGGAGCTGATCGTTTCGGCATACCTTGACCTTGCCGAGAATCGTGCCCGGCGTCATATCCCCATGACCATGGAGGACTGGGCCAAGCGGCTGGACATCTATTTGCAGGCAGATGATCTGGAAGTACTGAAGGATGCAGGAAAAATCTCGGCACAGCTTGCAAAGATGCACGCCGAAACGGAGTTTGAAAAGTACCGCGTAGTGCAGGATCGGCTGTACCAGAGCGATTTTGACAGGTATTTGGAGGAAAACATAGAGTAAAGATGAGCCTTGAGATTTGGAGTTTCGTAGTGGATGTGCTCTCATTGATTGCAACAGTTGTATTGACAGTTGCAATCTATTGGCTACAGCGCTCACATGAAAAAGAACGTGAGCAAATGGAAGTGGAGGCGCAGAAAAAAGCTGTTGCTGAAGCGGCAAGAGTTTTTCTGATTGATAATGAAGATGAAATAGAATACTTGCCGTTGTCAGCGATTGCAAAAAGCCTGAATCTCAAAAGAAAGCATCATAGAGCGATAACGACTAAGTTTTTAAGATGTAGTGAGGAAGTTCAAAAGGAAATTCTGAAGCAAGCCAATTTTCAGCTAATAGAGGTTTCTAAAGAACAGGTGAGTGCTGCATTAAAACGACTAAAAGATGATATTAAGGTGTGCGGTTTTGGACAAGATACTTTATATGATGGGGCTAAATACTTTCATCGGGCTATGGAACGTTATTCGGATGAAAAAATTGAAACCGTAAATCCGTACATATTTGAGGACATAAGGCGAACACACTTTTATCAAGGTGATTCACTCCAATTATTAAAAGACACGAGCTATAACGGAACGCTATACGGATATATGAATGATTACCTTCACTCCGCAGATTTGGGAAAATCCAAATGGCTACTGCAGCCACCAATTGATATGGTTTGGTCGCAATGCAATTTAGCTGGATGCCCGGAAGAAATAATGACATTCTGGACAATGCGAGTTGTTATTGACTGTTGCCGGGTATTTGCTGAATCAGAAGAAGATTTTGCTTTCGATGAAGATTTGATCGAAACACAGGAAGATATGTATTATTATGCGGTGATGGCGTTGTATAGTACTTACATTGCAAAGAAAGTAGAGGGTGCGAATGAGTAAGCTGGATGAAATGATTCGCGAGCTTTGCCCGGATGGTGTAGAATATGTTAAATTGGGGACGCTATGTTCCCTGATAACAAAGCAGACAGGATTTGATTACACAAACCATATTAAAGCAAGATTACTGATGGAGTCAACGGAAAACGCTGTTCCATACATCCAAACAAAGTTTTTCGCAGGAAAGAACTTTAATTATCAAACAGACTATTATGTTCCGATGGATATTGTGAAGCAATTTCCTAAGATTACGTTGGATAAAAAGTGTATTCTCTTTTCTATTGTGGGAGCAAGTATTGGTAATGTTGGCTTGTTTCCGGGCGAACGCAAGTGCTTTTTAGGCGGGGCAATTTGTGTGGCAAAAGTTTTGCCCCAATATGATGTCGATTATATTTATTATTGCGTAGAAGCTCATAATGTACAACATCAAATTCGTAGAAAAACAAAAGGTGCTGGGCAAGCGACAATCACGGTTGAAGATATCCGTGAATTTGAAATACCGCTTCCGCCAATTGAAGTTCAGCGTGAAATTGTTCGTATTTTAGACAATTTCACGGATCTTACAGAAGATCTTACAGCAGATCTTACAGCTCGCCAAAAGCAGTATGCATTTTATCGGAATAAGCTATTGACATTTGGCAAAACCGAAGGGGCTAGGATTGAGAGAATCCCTTTAGGTGATATTGGCTCTATCTGTATGTGTAAGCGTATTTTGAAGAGCCAGACAAATACGGTGAGCGGTGTTCCGTTCTATAAAATTGGAACTTTTGGAAAAGAAGCAGATGCCTATATTTCGCAGGAAACATTTAACGAATATCGGTCGAAGTATAATTTTCCGAAAAAAGGCGATGTGCTGATTTCTGCGGCGGGAACGATTGGCAGAACAGTTGTTTATGATGGGAAGCCTGCATACTTCCAAGATTCTAACATCGTTTGGATTGATAACGATGAAAGTATTGTTTTGAATAGCTATCTTCGCTACTGCTATGAACTGAAACCGTGGAAAGCATCTGAGGGTGGAACAATTCCGAGATTGTACAATGACAATATTGCAAAGACTGTGATTGCAGTACCGTCTATTGAGGAACAGAAGCGCGTTGTTTCTATCCTTGACCGTTTTGATGCCATCTGCAATGATTTGACCGGCGGCCTGCCCGCAGAGATTGAAGCAAGACAAAAGCAGTATGAGTATTACAGGGATAAACTGCTGACGTTCAAAGAAAGAGGATGATGAGGTGACAACAGAGCAAGTTATATTGAGTGCGATTTTAACATTGACGGCATCCATTCTGACAGCATTTCTGACTTCTAAAATTACGCGAGATAATGAAATGCGAAAAATAATACATCAAAAAAGATTGGAGCTTTACCTTGAAGTTTTTGAACAGGTAGAGTTACTATTAAAAGATTGGAAAAAGATATTCGACAAAGAATACTTTGAAAAGATAGCATCATACAAGTCAAGAATGAAGTTGCTCGCTTCTGAAAAAACGACAGAAGAGTATAAAAAGTATTATGAGGCGCTGCGTACATCTGTAAATGAATACAAAAAGTTCAAAGACGACAATGATCCAGATCGGGCAGAGGATATGTACGAAGAAGATGAAGATGGCACAATATATCAAGTATACTATCCCACAGATGAGGATTATAGCGAATATAGATATAAGATAGATTGCTATGAGAAAGAGCAAAAGAAACGTATGCCCTTAATGCGAGAGTATATTCAGAAAATAGTAGATGCAATGAGAACAGACTTGGGAAGTAATTTGGATAAGGAGAGCGCAATATATGATTTCGTTCAACGTTGTCGCAAGCACGAGTGAAGATACCGTTGTTGCCACCTATGAACCCTCCAAGGTGCGCTCTGACAGCTACCAGAGCGAGGCAGAACTGGAGAAAGAATTTATCCGGCTGTTGTGCGAGCAGGGCTATACCTATCTGCCGCTGCATACCGAGGATGAACTGATTGCTAACCTCCGCAGCCAACTGGAAGAGCTGAACCACTACCAGTTTTCCGATACGGAGTGGCGGCAGTTTTTCAGTGATGTAATTGCCAACCCCAACGAGCATATTCCTGAAAAGACCCGGAAGATTCAGGAAGATAATGTGCAGGTATTGCACCGGGATGATGGCAGTTCAAAAAATATCACGCTGATCGACAAGAAGAACATCCACAACAACCGCCTGCAGGTCATCAATCAATACGAGGTAAAACAGGCAGACGGTGCACGGCATGATAACCGCTATGATGTGACGATTTTGGTCAACGGCTTTCCGCTGGTTCATGTGGAACTGAAGCGGCGCGGGGTGGCCATCCGGGAGGCGTTCAACCAGATCAACCGCTATCAGCGGGATTCGTTCTGGGCGGGCTGCGGCTTATATGAGTATGTGCAGATTTTTGTAATCTCCAACGGCACAAATACCAAGTACTACTCCAACAGCACCCGCTACAATGCCATCAAGGATGCCAAACACGGCAAGACGAAAAAGGAAAAGACCAGCAATAGCTTTGAATTTACCTCCTACTGGGCCGATGCAAACAACCGTGTGCTGACGGATCTGATCGACTTTACCCGGACATTCTTTGCAAAGCACACGATTCTGAGCGTGCTGACCCGGTATTGCATCTTTACCTCAGAAAAGATGCTGATGGTGATGCGCCCATATCAGATCACGGCAACCGAGAGGATATTGAACCGCATCGAGATCGCCAACAACTACAAAAAGTATGGCAGCATCGAGGGCGGTGGCTACATCTGGCACACCACAGGCTCCGGAAAGACGCTGACTTCCTTCAAGACAGCGCGGCTGGCATCGCAGCTGCCCTACATCGACAAGGTGCTGTTTGTGGTAGACCGCAAGGACTTGGACTACCAGACTATGAAAGAGTATGACCGCTTCGAGAAGGGCGCGGCAAACTCCAACACCAGCACCACGATTTTGAAACGCCAGTTGGAAAACCCGGAAGCACATATCATCATTACCACGATCCAGAAGCTGGCGACCTTCATCAAGAAAAATCCGGGGCATGAGGTCTACCAGAAGCACGTTGTGATCATCTTTGACGAGTGCCACCGCAGCCAGTTCGGTGATATGCACAAGGCCATTGTTCACAATTTCAAAAAGTACCACCTGTTCGGCTTTACAGGAACGCCGATTTTTGCAGTCAACGCAGGAAGTTCCACTGATCCACGCTATTTCACTACGGCGCAGACGTTCGGCGACCAACTGCACACCTACACCATCGTGGATGCCATCAACGACAAGAATGTGCTGCCGTTCCGTGTGGACTACATCAAGACGATGGACGCAGAGCCGGACATGGACGATAAACAGGTTTGGGACATTGACCGGGAAAAGGCATTCATGGCTCCCAAGCGTATTTCTCTGGTGACAAAGTACATCCTTGACCACTTCGACCAGAAAACCTATCGGGGAGACAAATCGTATGAGTTTAATCTGCTGACGAATGTGGCAGAGGTGGCCTCTGCCCAGCGTGGTGCGGTGGAGGAAATTAAGCAAAAACAGCGCGTCAGCGGTTTTAATTCGATTTTCTGCGTGGCATCTGTGCCGATGGCAAAGCTGTATTATCAGGAGTTCAAAAAACAGATGGCGGCAGACCCAACCAAGCGGCTGCGCATTGCTACCATTTACAGCTATGGAGCCAATGAAGCGGAAACGGATGGCATTCTGGACGAGGAAAACCCGGAAGATACCTCCAACCTCGACCAGAGCAGCCGGGATTTTCTGGATGCCGCCATTCAGGACTACAACGAGATGTTCCACACGAACTACTCGACTGATGGAGAACGGTTCCAGAATTACTATAAAGATGTATCGCTCCGCATGAAAAATAAAGAGCTTGACCTGCTGATCGTGGTCAATATGTTCCTGACGGGCTTTGATGCTACTACGCTGAACACCCTTTGGGTGGACAAAAACCTGAAGATGCACGGTCTGATTCAGGCGTTCAGCCGGACGAACCGTATCTTGAACAGCATCAAGACCTTTGGTAATATTGTTTGTTTCCGCAATCTGCAAAAGCGAGTGGATTATGCAATTGGTTTCTTCGGGGATAACAAAGCCGGAGGAGTGGTTTTGCTGAGGAAGTATTCTGATTATTATAAAGGCTACGACGATGACCAAGGGAAGCATCATCAGGGCTATGTTGAGATGATAAACGCTTTGGAAGAAAAATTCCCACTGGCAGCGCCGCAAATCGTTGGAGAGCAAAACCAGAAGGACTTTATCGTGCTGTTTGGTGCGCTGCTGCGGATGCGGAACTTGCTATCCTCCTTTGATGATTTCAAGGGCAACGAGATGATCTCGGAACGGGATTTGCAGGACTACTTGGGCCGCTATCAGGACTTGCGAGATGAATGGCGCAATAAGAAGCATGATGAAACCAAAGAGGACATCACGGATGATGTGGTGTTCGAGGTGGAGCTGATTCGGCAGGTCGAAATTAACATTGACTACATTCTGATGCTGGTCAAAAAGTACCATGACACCCATTGCGATGACAAAGAGGTGCTCATCACGATTCGCAAGGCGATTGATGCCAGCCCGGAACTGCGTAGCAAAAAGCAGTTGATTGAAACGTTTATTGCAGGGGTCAACGATGTGGATGATGTGATGGCAGAGTGGAATACCTTTGTGTCCGAACAGCGGGAGAAAGAGCTTGCAAAGATTATCCAAGAGGAAAAGCTGAAGGAGCCGGAAACGCGCAAATATCTGGCCAATGCGTTCCGTGACGGTGAGATCAAGACCGTGGGCACTGATATTGACAAACTGATGCCTCCTGTTTCCCGCTTTGGCGGTGGTGGCCGTGCGCAGAAGAAGCAAGGCGTGATCGATAAGCTGAAGAGCTTCTTTGATAAGTTCTTTGGGATTGGCGGAAGTTCGATGACAGCGGGAGATAACAAATAATGTCTAATGTCGAGTGTTCGTGAGCGGAAAAACTAACTTTTTACTCTTTAGTTAGGAAGAATATTACCCTGAAATTAAAACAAAGTTGCTTGTGGAGGGATGTCTATGAAATTGTTCACAAGTAAAATGCTCGAACGATTGATGAGCGAACAAAAGAAAAAGTCGGAAGGACTGCTGCCAGAAATTATCAAGCGGTTGATCCGAAGCAGTTGCCCGGATTATTCGTATCTTCGCGCGCCAGAGGAAGATGATATTTGGGCACCGGGATATGATGGAATCGTGGATAACGGAACAAAAACGCCTTATGTGGCACAGGGAACTAGCGTGTGGGAATTTGGAACCAATGCGGATTCCTTGGAAAAAATCAACAGCGATTATGGAAAACGCACAACCCGTCCGCTTGGAGTGAAAAAATCAGATACTACTTTCTATCTCGTAGTGCCTAAAATATGGGCTTACAATATATCACTTACAGAGTGGGAGGCGGAACACAGAGATGAATGGAAAGCAGTCTATGTATATGACGCATCTGTTTTGTGCGATTGGCTTAACTCGGAACCGGCGGTTTGTGCATGGCTAATACAAAACTATCTGGAAAATGAAGCGATGGAAATAGATTCTGTTGCGCATGCATGGGAGCAGTTTGTACAAAGGACAAATCCTCCGCTTAATCAGGCAATGTTCCAAATCGGTAGGGAAGAGCAGCTGGAAGCTTTTCGCAAAAAGGTGAATGAAAAGATATGCCGTGTGGCGGCAGAATCCCGAATCGAAGCATATGGATTCTGCTTGGCTGCGCTGATGCAAGATTCGGCATTGGCCGAACAGGTGACTGTTGTTTGCAGCGAAACGACGTATCATAATTTGGACAGCTTATGCGAAAACGCATATTTCCTGTTGAGGTTTCCGTATAACGGGCGGGTATCAGGACGTAACCAAACTATTCTCTGCGAGGGAAAGGGTGCTGCAAAAAAGAATGTAATTCGATTGCTTCCGCAATGGAAAACGCAGTATCTTCAGGCGTTGCAGGAGATGGGCATCGATAGCGCAAATGCTGATGAACTTTATAGTTATACACACGGAAATCTTCCAGCACTCATCCGAAAAATTCCGGGAAATGAAGCCGATTTACAGCCGGAATGGATGAGTGCGGCAGATATTGATTTGTTGCAACCGCTTGTACTTCTGCGACACTACAATATTTTAGACGAGAAAGAGAAACAGCTGGTTGCACGATTGGCTGAAACACCATATCCTGTAGTGGAACGAAAATATGAGGAACTATTGCGGATAGATGACAGCCCAATCAAAAAAGTTGGAGCGTGGTATCAAATCGTCAATGATGAAGAAGCGTGGCTGGCATTGAACATAGACATAGAAAGTGCCATGGGGCAACGGATGCACCAGGAAATCTGTGCGGCACTCTCCTGCACAGATGCAGCACAAAATCATAGAAGGTATGGCATTCTTCAACGGTTGCTTAAAAATTACATTTGTTTTGCGGAGACTGGGTCAGATCAAAATATGATTGATGCTCAGGTGAGGGAAGTCCTTTCCTTTTTTCATAAAGATAATTGTAAAGAGTGCATCATAAAGGAACTTCGAATCCTTGCTGAAGCAGCTCCGGAAGCTGTGCTTGAATTTTTAAAGAAAGAAGAACAGCTGGGGGGACAAAATGAAATCCTCTGGACGCTAGATACTTTAATAGAACGAGAGAATACATGTCTTTCAGCTTGCCAAATACTGTATCGGCTAGCATTGCAAGGAGAACAGAATGATAAAGAGGCAAAACAGCATCTGTTAGATGCACTTTGCCTATGGAGTTCTCATACGGCGCTGACTCTTGAAGAGAAAAAGGTTCTGACGATTCAGATAATTCAGCAAAATCCAGATTTCGGAGTGAAATTCGGCATTGAACTGCTCCGTAAAACCTCACTGATTCGAGGACATCGCCGAGGAAAGAAGGAACGACCCGCTCAATTAATCCTAGAACAAGAATTGTTTGAAGCTTACGATGAAATCACACGAGTTGTTTATCGTACAGCACTACAGAAGAAATGGCTTGGGCAAATAGAAAACCTGTTGAAAGAGTATCGTCGGCTGGGACAGGATGTTCTACTGGAGATGGCAGAGCAGTTTGATGCAACACAATTCTCATCAACAGCATTACAACCAATGCAATATTGGTTAAGAACTGAACTTTGTGGTAGTAAAGAATATGGTTGGACAGATTGGATAGAAGTTCTGAAAACATGGATACGCTGCACGGAATCCAGTGATCCTGTGGGAAAATTTGGATGGATATTTCTGGAATGGAACTGCCTGCCTATGGAAGAGCTTTTAGACAATCAAGAAGAAAAGAGCTGGACGAAGGAGGAAGAGGAAAGAGAACGCATTCGAGCGGAGAAATTTGCAGCACTGAAAATAGAATTTGGGATGGACGCAGTGTGGCGGCTGCTGGAAACAATGAGGGACCAGCACGCATGGGGCGTATTTCTTGCTAAAAACACTACATGTGAAGAATTTTCGGATGTAGCTGAAGCAATTCGAAAACAAGAAAAACAACAATTGTTGGCTGGCTTTTTCGATCAGGGGAATTTTCAAGAAGCATCTTCTGTCTTTGAAAAAATGTCAGAAAATGAAAAACTTCGGCTGTTGTCTACGTTGCGGCGTGAAGAAATTGACCCATGGCTGACAACGCGGGAGAGAGAACAGACGTATTGGGCGAATCAGGACATGAGGTGGTCCTACAACGAACGGAGATACAAGAAGCTATTGCAGTACCATCCGGGAGGGCTCTTACTTTACCTGTATGGCAATAGTGGACAGGTTGAGCACTTGTTTGATCTATTCAGGAAAGTATTTGAGGCAATTGCTGAACAGGGAGTCAATGCGGAGGAAAGGGGATACCTTTCTGGTATTGTCCGCAGAGTGGACGAGCAATATTATACTGATGAATGGGCTAAGTGTTGTCTGCTACTCTATAAAAAGGAGTTGCTGCAGAAACCTCCTCTGTGTTTGCAGCGGCTCTTCTTTAGGCATCCGGATAAGATGAAAATGTTTTTGGAAGAGAATCCTTCAAGATCGTTTGATGTAGAAAACGACTATTATCTGCCCGAGGAGGCGTATCAGGACAAGCGTGCATTTGACTGCTGGGCTGAATGTTTGTATGAGGAGTTTCCAGAGATTTTAGGCTATATTATGGGAAAAAGCTGTAATGGAAAAGACGGTGCTTTTCCGCATGAATTTATCCGAGAGTTTCTGGAAAAACAACAGAATGAGAAATTGACGAAAGCGGTATTCTATGGAAAGTTTAATTCCCGTGGTGCACGGATTGTACAGGATGGCCGAACCCTTTATGAACAAGCAAAATGTTACCGAGCGCAGGCGCGGGAACTGAGATTGAAGTTTCCACAGAGTGCAAAGATTCTCCTGCAGCTAGCTAAATGGATGGAATCAGAAGCTCAGCATGATCAGCTAGAAGCAGAGATTGTACCTTAAGGAAATAATAAGAATCTCCCTGCTGAAAAGCAGTTGCATCTTAAACGTGAATACGTTATAATACTCACAGAGATCCCGCTGGTTGTGTGATACTATCCTGATACTAAAAAATCAGCAAGCCATATCTAGCACAGCAATCTCATGAAAAAGTGAACATTCAAGAATAGCGTTACTAAGCAAATTTGTTTAGTAAGAATCCAAACTTACCGAGCTCGAGTAATCCCTTATAGCACCAACACCCCAGAAGGTCCTTCAAAAACGAAACCTTCCGGGGTGTTTTTATCTTCCAGCACGATCAAACAAGCCGTAACATTCAAAGTGGTTCCTATATCAGCGCAAACTCTAAGCATTTTGACCGTAGCATTTTACACAAAAAAAGCCCGAAACCCCTTCCTTCTCCGCCCACAGGGGAGTATAATAGAATCTGTTGTTTGCAAAATAGGAAAGGGGAAGTATCAACTATGGAATCGAAGCAGAGGCTTTTGGAGCCGCAGCTCGTCCAAACAGGAAGGGCAGATCAGTTCAGCCGTAAGGTGTTCTGTGACGGAATGCGGGACGGTGTGCCCATTGCACTGGGCTATTTTGCGGTATCGTTTTCGTTGGGCATCGCGGCGCGCAAGGCGGGTTTTACGCCGTTTCAGGGGTTTCTTGTCAGCCTGCTGAACAATGCCTCCGCAGGAGAATATGCCGCATTTGCGTTGATCATGGCAAACGCCACCTATTTTGAGGTGGCGGTCATTACTTTAATCGCCAATGCGCGGTATCTGCTGATGAGCTGTGCACTGGCACAGCGCTTTGCTCCGGAAACGCCCTTCTGGCATCGGCTGCTCATCGGCTATGATGTCACGGACGAACTGTTCGGCATTACTATCGCCCGCCCGGGCAACCTGAACCCGTACTATACCTATGGCGCTATCCTGCTGGCAGCGCCGGCTTGGGCTTGTGGTACGGCGCTGGGCATTATAGCGGGCAACCTGCTGCCGCTGCGGGTAGTCAGCGCCCTGAGCGTGGCACTTTACGGAATGTTTCTGGCCATCATCATCCCGCCGGCCCGCAAGGATCGGATCGTTGCGGAGCTGGTCGTCATCAGCTTTGCGCTGAGTTTTCTGTGCAGCTATCTGCCGGGCATCTCGGCACTCTCCGAAGGCACCCGCACCATCCTTTTGACAGTGGCGATCTCCGGTGCAGCAGCGGTGCTGTTCCCGGTCAGGCAGGAGGAAAACGAAGATGACGCATAACAATTATATCTATATTGCGGTCATGGCGCTGGTGTCCTATGCCATCCGCATCCTGCCGCTGACGCTGATCCGCAAACCGATCAAAAACCGCTTCATCCAGTCGTTTTTGTACTATGTGCCCTATGTAACGCTGGCTGTGATGACCTTTCCGGCCATCATTCAGGCAACGCAGAGCCCGGCAGCAGGTGCTGTTGCACTGGTAGTCGGCATTGCTGCCGCATGGTTTGGCGCAAGCCTGTTTCAGGTGGCTGCAGGCTGCTGTGCCGTGGTGTTCGTGCTGGAATTTTTTATCTGATGCCTTATTGCGGGAGAACAAAATGAAGAAGATCCTTGTAACCGGTGCAGGCGGCTTTGTAGGTTCCCGCGTGATGCAGCAATGGGCGGGGCATTACGAACTGTGCACCTTTCCTAAAGGCTTTCTGGCAACAGCAGGGGAGGACGCCGTGCGGCAGGCTGTTTTGCAGCAGCGCCCGGATGTCATTCTGCACACTGCAGCCATTTCGGATACCGGCTACTGCGCCGGCCACCCGGAGCAGGCTTACCGCGCCAATGTGGAACTGTCGGTCTGGCTTGCCCGGGCGGCAGCTGAGATCGGCGCAAAGCTGGTGGCTTTCAGCTCGGATCAGGTCTATGCCGGTGTGGAGCAGTCCGGCCCGCTGCCGGAAACAATTCCGTTAAAGCCTGCCAATGTGTACGGGCAGGGCAAGCTGGAAATGGAGCAGCGGGTGCAGGCACTCTGCCCGGGTGCCGTATTGCTGCGCGCCACATGGATGTACGACCTGCCGGGCTACCGGCTGCCCATCCGGGGCAACCTGCCGCTGAACCTTCTGCGTGCGGCGCAGCGGGGAGAATCTGTCCGCTTTTCTGTCTGGGACTTCCGGGGCATCACCTATGTCCGGCAGGCGGTAGCACTGCTGGAAGCTGCCCTGACCCTGCCCGGCGGGGTCTATAACTTTGGCAGTGAAAACGCTGAAAACATGGTACTGACCGCCCGGCAGTTTGCTGAGACACTGGGGATCACGGTCGATATTCAGGAAGCTGACTGGGCACGGAATCTTGCGATGGATTGCAGCAAGCTGCAGGCGCATGGCATCGTATTTGACACTACACAGGCAGGGCTGACGCGCTGTTTGCGGGATTATGGACTGCTCTGACCGCAGAAACAAAAATTTTTCCGTATCGCACAAAAAACAGAGAAAAGCACGAAAAAAGCAGGGGATTCTGTATGATGCCAGGCGAATCAGGCTGGACAAATCATGCGGAAGCCCTGCTTTTTTGCTTGTCTGCCGAAGAAAAGTTCGCTTAAAGGATGCAGCATTTTTCATATAAAAAGTCATACTTATTTTACATCTTATCTGCATTTTGCTATAATATTTTCGCTTTTTTGCAAAGCATCCGAACCGCATAAACCTTTAAAACCTTGAGGAGAGTGGAATTTTTGAAGGAAGTCAAGCTTGAAGAAGCGGCTTATCAGTTTGAAGCCAAAATGTCCCTGCGGCAGGCCATCCCGCTGGGCTTGCAGCATGTCTGCGCCATGTTCGTGGGCAACCTGACCCCGCTGCTGATCATTACCAGCGCCTGCGGCATTGCAGGCGGCGAGTTTGCAGACCTGCAGGTCACCCTGCTGCAGAGCGCCATGTTCGTGGCAGGCATCGTTACGCTGGTGCAGTTGTTCACCATCGGACCCGTGGGCGGCGCAGTGCCTATCATCATGGGTACCAGTTCCGGCTTTATCGGCGTGTTCAACAGCGTTGTTGGCACGATGGGCGGCGGTGTGCTGGCCTATGGCGCGATCATGGGCGCATCCATCATCGGCGGTATTTTTGAAAGCGTGCTGGGCTTCTTCCTGAAGCCGCTGCGCAGGTTCTTCCCGCCGGTGGTCACCGGCACGGTGGTGCTTTCCATCGGTCTTTCGCTGATCTCGGTGGGCATCAACTCCTTCGGCGGCGGCAACAAGGCCAAGGACTTCGGCTCTGTGGAGAACCTGCTTCTGGCACTGTTCGTGCTGGTGGTCATCCTGTTCTTCAAACACTGGACCACCGGCTTCCTTAGCTCCTCTGCCATCCTCATCGGCATTCTGGCCGGTTATGTGGTTGCTTTCATTATGGGTCTGGTGCTGCCCACCACCGGCGTGACTGCTGATGGTGTAGAGTTCACCAAGGCATGGGTGCTCAACTGGAACAAGGTGGCACAGGCCTCCTGGTTCGCAGTACCCAAGCTGATGCCGGTCAAGGTGGTATTCGATGCCCGTGCAATCCTGCCGGTGCTGATCATGTTCATCGTTACCGCAGTGGAGACTGTGGGCGATATCTCCGGCGTGATGGAGGGCGGCATGAACCGTGAGCCCTCCGATAAGGAGCTGTCCGGCGGCGTCATCTGCGATGGCCTCGGCTCTACCTTTGCCGCACTGTTCGGCGTGCTGCCCAATACCTCCTTCAGCCAGAACGTGGGTCTGGTGGCCATGACCAAGGTGGTTAACCGTATGGCACTGGCCTCCGGTGCTGTGTTCCTGATCCTCTGCGGCCTGATTCCCAAGCTGGGCGCGCTGATTTCCATCATGCCGCAGGCCGTTCTGGGCGGTGCTGCCGTTATGATGTTCTCTTCCATCGTGGTCAGCGGCATCCAGCTGATCACCAAGGAAAAGATGACTCCGCGCCACCTGACCATCGTGTCTGTGGCACTGGGCGTGGGCTATGGCATGGGTGCCAACAGCGGCATTCTGGCACAGGCTCCGCAGGCCCTCCAGCTGATCTGCGGCGAGTCCGGCATTGTTCCGGCCGCCTTTGTGGCAATTCTGCTGAATGTGCTGCTGCCCAAGAACGATATGGCAGAATAAATTTTAACTTTTTTGCCGGGCAAGGGCTTCCAGCTGATGCAACACCTCCGGGGTGTCTGCGTCCAGCAGCTCTGCGCTGTCCGCAATGCAGACCGTGCGCACCTGCGCAGGATACTTTTTAAGCAGCACGTTGCCGCCTTTATTTTCCGGTAGGGCGAGCAGTTCCGGAAAGAAACTGCTTCCAAACAGAACGGGACTTCCAACAAGAGGCGCCGGGTCGTTTTCGGCCACGGCACCCAGACGGAAGATCTCCCGTTCTGTTTCTTTTTGCCATTCTGCCGGGGAGGGCTGCTCACGGCAGAAAAGAGCGGTCATAGCTTCTACCGTCTCCCGGCGCAGCAGGGGCTGATCCCCGGGCAGAAACATACAGCCGCTAAGCTCCGGCAGCTGCTCCAGCAGCGCTGAAAGCCCCAGCCAAACGGTATCGTTGCGGCCAGGCAGGCTGTGCAGCAACACCGGGACGCCATGCGCCCTGCACAACGCCTGCACCTCTTCCGAGCGGGTCACCACGATACGGGCGGAGATACCGGGTGTAGCGGTAGCGGCAAAGGCCCGGCAGAGCATGGGCTGCCCGCAAAAATCTGCCAGCAGCTTGTTTGCACCAAACCGGCGGCTCAGCCCGGAAGCCATGATCACACAGCCGACCGTAAGCGACTTCTTCATACAAAAACACCCCTTCAGCAGCATTTTATAATAGTATTATATCGAAAGCTGTGCTAAAATAAAAGCAGAGATATCGCAGCGATAGAAAAGAGAGGTACTGCACATGATGACGATCCGAGAATACAAGCGGGCAGAAAGTCTGGAGGAAGCGTGGCAGCTGAACCAGAAAAAACCAAACCGCATTTTGGGCGGCATGATCTGGCTGAAGATGGAAACCATCAATGTCGGCACCGCCATCGACCTTTCCGGTCTGGGACTGGATACCATTGAGGAGAACGAGGAGGGCTTTTCCATCGGCGCTATGGTCACCCTGCGCCAGCTGGAACAGCACCCGGGGCTTGCCGCCTACACCCACGGCGCTATGCGGGAGGCTGTGCGCCATATCGTGGGCGTGCAGCTGCGCAATCTGGCTACTGTGGGCGGCAGCATTTACAGCCGGTTCGGCTTTTCGGACGTGCTGACCATGTTCCTTGCCATGGACTGTGATGTAGAACTGTACAAAGGCGGCATCCTGCCTTTGCAGGAATATGCCCAGCGCCCCTACGACCGGGACATTCTGGTGCGGCTGATCGTAAAAAAGACACCGATGCAGCTTTATTACCAGTCGGTGCGCAACAGCCAGACCGATATCCCGGTGCTGACCTGTGCCGCCGCCCGGATGGAGACCGGAGATTACCGCATCGTGATTGGTGCGCGTCCGCTGCGCGCCGTGCGGTTCGAACTCCCGGCAGAGCCTGCCCTTGCGGCAGAACAGCTTGCCGCACAGTTTGCCGAAGGCGTAAAAGCGCAGATTGTTACCGGCTCCAATATGCGCGGCAGCGCCGAATACCGCAGGCATCTGGCAGGCGTGCTGACAAAGCGCGCAGTGCTGGAGCTGGAACAGCGTAAAATGCAGGAGGAAAAGTAAATGCAGATCACACTTACCTTGAACGGCATCCGGGTGTCCGAGGAGATCGCTCCGGATATGCTTTTGATCGATTTTGTCCGTGCACACGGCTGCAAGAGCGTCAAGCGCGGCTGCGAAACTTCCAACTGCGGTCTGTGCACCGTGTTTATGGACGATGAGCCTGTGCTGTCCTGCTCCGTGCTGGCAGCCCGCGCCGATGGGCACAAGATCACTACGCTGGAGGGCTTGCAGGAAGAGGCTGCCGAGTTTGGTGCCTTTATTGCAGATCAGGGTGCAGAACAGTGTGGTTTCTGCAACCCGGGCTTTATTATGAATGCACTGGCTCTGTTCCGGGAGCAACCGTACCCCACTGAAGAGCAGGTGAAGGAATACCTTGCCGGAAACCTGTGCCGCTGCTCCGGCTACGAAGGCCAGCTGCGCGGCATTATGAGCTTTCTGGCATGGAAAAAGCAGAAGGAGGGCGTACAGTGAAAACCGTCAACAAACCGTTCCGCAAAAAAGACGCGATGCAGCTGGTCACCGGCCAGCCTGTCTATATGGATGATATCATCCCGCAGGACTGCCTGATCGTCAAGCTGCTGCGCTCGCCCCATGCAAACGCCATCGTCCGCACTATCAACACCGCCGTTGCCAAAAAAGTGCCCGGCATCGAAGCTATCTTCACTTGGGAGGATGTGCCGCAGGATGCCCGCCGTTATACGCAGGCCGGCCAGACCTACCCGGAGGCTAGTCCCTACGACCGTCTGCTCATCGATCGCCATGTCCGCTTTGTGGGAGATGTGGTGGCCATCGTAGCCGGTAAGGATGAAAAGTGCGTGGACAAGGCACTCAAGCTCATTAAAGTGGATTATGAGGTGCTGGAAGCCGTGCTGGATTTCCACACCGCAAAGGATAATCCTATCCTTGTGCACCCGGAGGATAACTGGGAAAGCCTTGCTCCCGTGGGCGCCGACAACAAGCGCAACCTCTGCGCACATGATGAATGCGGCAACGGTGATATCGACGCTGTGCTGGCCGGGTGCGATGTGGTCATCGACCATGTGTACCACACCAAGGCCTGCCAGCAGGCTATGATGGAGACCTTCCGCACCTATTGCTCCATTGATACTTATGGGCGGCTGAATGTGCTCAGCTCTACCCAGATCGTGTTCCACGCCCGCCGCAACATTGCCAATGCACTGCACATTCCCAAGTCCATGGTGCGTGTCTCCAAGCCCCGCATCGGCGGCGGCTTTGGCGCTAAGCAGACCGCGGTCAGCGAGGTGTACCCGGCTTTTGTGACTTGGATGACCAAAAAGCCCTCCAAGCTCATCTTCAGCCGTGTGGAAAGCCAGACGGCCTCTTCGCCGCGCCACGAGATGGAGATGCACGTCCGTCTGGGTGCTACCAAGGACGGCATCGTGAAGGGCATCGACCTGTACACCCTGTCCAACACCGGCGCTTACGGCGAGCATGGCCCCACTACCGTGGGTTTGTCTGGTCATAAGTCCATTCCGCTGTACGGCAAGGCCGAGGCATTCCGTTTTGTCAGCGATGTGGTGTACACCAACCACATGTCTGCCGGTGCATACCGCGGCTATGGTGCTACACAGGGTCTGTTTGCGGTGGAATCTGCCGTCAATGAGCTGGCACACAAGCTGAACATGGACCCCATTGCACTGCGCCTGAAGAACACCGTACAGGAGGGCGATGTGATGCCCGCCTACTACGGCGCAGTAAATACCAGCTGTGCGCTGGACCGGTGCGTGCTCAAGGTGCGTGAGATGATCGACTGGGAGCACAAGTACCCCTCCCGGGATATGGGCAACGGCAAGATCCGTGCCGTGGGTATGGGTATGGCTATGCAGGGCTCCGGTATTTCCGGTATGGACGTGGGCAGCGCAACCCTCAAGCTGAACGATGACGGCTTCTACACTCTGATGATCGGCGCTGCCGATATGGGCACCGGCTGCGACACTACGCTGGCGCAGATCGCCGCCGAGGTGCTGGACTGCTCGCTGGATAACATTACCGTCTTTGGTGCGGATACGGATTCCTCCCCCTACGATTCCGGCTCCTACGCTTCCAGCACAACCTATGTCACCGGCAAGGCCACTGAGAAGTGCGCCATGAAGCTGCGGGAACAGATCTGCAAACTGGGCGCAGAGCTGCTGGGCTGCCCGGCGGATGCCGTGGAGTTTGACGGCAAAGTCGTGTTTGAAAGCGCTGACCCCACCCGCCAAAAGACCCTGTCCGAGATCGCCTATGCTTCTCAGTTTGGCCATAAGATCCCGCTGGAATTTACCGAGACCCATACCTCGCCTTTGTCGCCGCCGCCGTATATGGTGGGCGCTGCCGAGGTAGAGGTGGATACCGAGACCGGCGAGGTGAAGGTGCTGGAATTTGACGCCTGCGTGGACTGCGGCACCCCCATCAACCCCAACCTGACCCGTGTGCAGGCAGAGGGCGGTATTTTGCAGGGCATCGGTATGACCCTGACCGAGAACATCACCTACGACAGAAACGGATACCCGGAGGAGAACTCTCTGTTCCAGTACAAGATCCCTGCCCGCAACGATATCGGGCATATCCATGTGGAGTTTGAGAATAGCTATGAGCCCAACGGCCCCTTTGGCGCAAAGTCCATCGGTGAGGTGGTCATCAATACGCCGCTGCCCGCCATCTCGGACGCCATCTACAACGCCATCGGCACCCGCTTCTACGAGCTGCCCATTACCCCGGAGCAGATCGCAATGGCAGTTGCAGCCAAGCAGTAATAGCAGATGCTGAACGAAAAAGAGCTTCCGTTTCTGGCAGAGAAAGGGCATATCGTTTCTCTGGTAGGCGGCGGGGGAAAAACGACCCTGCTGTATGCCATGGCAGACCACTGTGCCCGCAAGGGATGGCAGGTGCTTGTGACTACGACCACCCACATCCGGCAACCGGCAGCCTGCTATGCACCGGATGACGCAGCGCTTACCGCCTTATGGCAAGCGGGTCACTATGCAGTGATCGGAACCCCGGCTGAAAACGGAAAGCTGACTTTGCCGCAGCCGCAGCTTTTGCGCCGGATGGCACAGGCAGATGCGGTATTCATTGAGGCAGACGGGGCAAAGTACTACCCCTGCAAGGTCCCGGCGGCGCACGAGCCGGTGCTGCTGCCCCAAAGCGATATCGTTTTGGCGCTGGCAGGGCTTTCGGCGCTGGATAGGCCCTTGCGGGAGGTCTGCTTCCGCTACGATACCATCCGTCCGCAGTTTTTAGCGGCTGCGCCGGATGCGCCTCTTACACCGTCTGTGCTGGCACAGCTGCTTGCAAGCACGCAGGGTGGTCGCAAGGCGGTGGGCGACCGGCAGTTTTACGCTGTACTCAATCAGGCCGATACACCGGAATTGCAGCAGCAGGGCATACAAATACAACAGCTTTTGCGTCAGCATGGCATAAAGTGCGTGCTGACGCATTTCAAAGAGGAAGAACGCGCATGAGCATGGAAGATAAGATCGTGTTTTGTACCGGCGGCGGCTGCACCGCAAAGCTGGGTGCCGGGGTGCTGAGCCGTATTCTGGAAAAGCTGCCCCGGGGCGAAAAAGACCCGGATCTTCTGGTTGGCTACGACAGCCGGGATGATGCCGCAGTCTACCGCATTGCGGACGACATTGCGCTGGTGCAGACCGTAGATTTTTTCCCACCGATGGTGGACGACCCATACACCTTTGGGCAGATCGCAGCCACAAACGCCCTGAGCGATGTCTACGCCATGGGCGGCGAGGTAAAAACTGCCTTAAATCTGGTCTGCTTCCCGGAGGATATGGACTTGAATGTGCTGGGCGAGATTTTGCGCGGCGGTGCTGAAAAGGTGGCAGAAGCTGGCGGCAGCCTTGCAGGCGGGCACTCCATTGCGGACAGCGGGGTGAAATACGGTCTTTCTGTAACCGGCCTTGTAGACCCGCATCGGATGTATACGAACGACACCGGTATGCCGGGCGACAAGCTGGTATTGACCAAGGCTTTGGGTGTGGGGCTGCTGTGCACGGCAAACCGTGTGGGCGAAGCCGCCCCGGAGGAGATGGAAGCCGCCATCCGCTCCATGACCACTCTGAACAAAACGGCGGCAGAGATCAGCCGCAAATACCGCGTCCATGCCGCTACGGATGTGACCGGCTTCAGCTTTCTCGGCCATCTGCATGAAATGATGGGCGGCAAACTTTCCTGCGTCATCCATGCAAATGCCGTGCCAGTGCTGCCGGGCGCAGAAAAGGCAGCCGATGCGTTTTTGTACACCGCCGCCGGGCAGCGCAACCGCAACCATACCGGGCCGTTCGTTCGGTTCGAGAACGTAAGCTTTGCCATGGAGGAAGTCTTGTTCGACCCGCAGACTTCCGGCGGGCTACTGCTGGCGGTAGACCCGGCGGATGCCGCGGCACTGGAACAGGCGTTGCGCGCCGCAGGGCTGCCGGCAAGCATCGTTGGAGAGATCCTGCCGAAGCAGGAAATTGAGATCACTGTAACAGACAAATGAGAGGAGTAATCAACATGGCTGAATTTATCAAAGTGGATGCACTGGGCGATGCCTGCCCGCTGCCTGTTGTCAAGGCAAAAAAGGCCATTTCCGAGCTGCAGGGCGCAGGACAGGTGGAGGTACTTGTGGACAACGAGATCGCTGTGCAAAACCTGACCAAGATGGCACAGCAAAAGGGTTATCAGTACAGTGCCGAAAAACTGGAAGAGCGCAAATACCGTGTGCTGTTCACGCTAGGCGAAGTAGTAAGCGCCCCAGCAGAAGATGCTCCTGTCTGCACCTCTGATGCCCGCACCGATACGGTGGTTGCGATTGCCTCTGCCACGATGGGCGAAGGCAGCGAGGAGCTGGGTAAGACCCTGCTCAAGGCCTTTGTATTTGCACTGACCCAGCAGGACAAGCTGCCCAAGACCATTCTGTTCTATAACGGCGGCGCGGCGCTGACCTGTGAAGGCTCTGCCATGCTGGAGGATCTCAAGGAACTGGAGGCACAGGGCGTGGAAATCCTGACCTGCGGCACCTGCCTGAACTTCTACGGCCTTACCGAGAAGCTGGCTGTGGGCAGCGTGACCAATATGTACACCATTGCTGAAAAGCTGACACAGGCCGGAAACGTGGTAAAACCGTGATCTATCTGGATAACGCGGCCACCACTCTGCATAAACCACCGCAGGTGGAACAGGCTATTCTGAAGGCGCTGCATACAGCAGGCAACCCCGGGCGCGGTGCCCATGAGCCCACCCTTCACGCCGCACGGATCGTGCTGGACACCCGTCTGGCGCTGGCAGAACTTTTCCATGCGCCAGACCCTTCCTGCATTGTTTTTGCCGCCAATGCGACCATGGCGCTGAACACGGTACTGAACGGCGTGCTGCATCCGGGCGACCATGTCATCACAACGGTATGCGAGCATAATTCTGTTCTGCGTCCGCTGTACCGGCTGCGGGCGCAGGGAGTAGAGGTCTCCTTTACCGGAGTGGATGTTGCTGCGCGGCTGTGCTACGATCAGTGGGAAGCGCTGCTGCGTCCCACGACCCGTGCACTGGTGGTGACAGGGGCTTCCAACGTGACCGGCAATGGCACCGACCTTGCCCGCGCAGCGGACTTTGCCCACCGGCATAGTCTGCTGTTCATCGTAGATGCTGCCCAGACTGCCGGAGCACAGCCCATTGATGTGCAGCGGCTGGGTATAGATGCTCTCTGCTTTACCGGCCACAAGGCTCTGCTGGGACCGCAGGGCACCGGCGGAGCTTATGTGCGCCCCAGCCTGCGCGTTGCGCCGCTCCTTGTGGGCGGCAGTGGCGTGCATAGCTTTGATGAAACGCACCCCTTGCAGATGCCCACCGCACTGGAGGCGGGCACACTGAACGTGCACGGCCTTGCAGGACTGTGTGCCGGGGTGCGTTGGCTGTTGGAACAGGGCGTAGAAAACCTTGCTGCCCGGGAAGCCGCCCTTGCCCGCCTATTTTATGAGCAGGTGCGTACTGCGCCGGGCGTAACGGTGTATGGTGATATGGCTATGCAGTCCCGTGCGCCCATTGTGGCGCTGAACATCGCACAGGAGGATTCTGCCCGGGTGGCAGATATCTTGTGGGAGGACTACGGCATCTGCGTGCGTGCCGGAGCGCACTGTGCTCCGCTGATGCACAAGGCCCTTGGCACTGTGGAGCAGGGCGTGGTACGGTTCAGCTTTTCCCATTTCAATACGGAGCAGGAGGTACAGCAGGCAGCGCAGGCAGTCTGTGCACTTGCGCGGGAGATTTTATGCGAGTAAAACGAAGCTATATCGTGCTTTCCTTCCGCACCACCTTAGAGGCTATGGAGTGGGAAAAGCAATGCAATGCCCGGCAGGTGCCCGGGCGGCTGATCCCGCTGCCGCGTGAGATCTCGGCAGGGTGCGGGCTTGCATGGCGTATGCTGCCGGAGGACTGGCAAAGCTGGCAGGCAGAACTGGATCAGACACAGTTTGATAAGGTAACACCTGTGGAGCAATAATTAAGGGAGAGAAACACCAATGAACAGACAAACGCTTGCAGACGTTCTGCAAAGTACAAACCAGACCGGCAGCTATACGCTGGCTACCGTGCTGGAAGGCGCAGAGGCAGGCAGTCAGCTGCTGCTGCGGGACGGAGACGCCCTGTGGCAGACCCAGAGTGCCGAACTTTTGCAGCGTCAGCTTGCCGTCCTGCAGGCCTGTACCGCTACGGGCTTTCTTACACTGGAAGGTCAGCGGGTATTTGCTGAGCGCTTTGGTGCGGTGCCGCAGCTGGTGGTCTGCGGCGGCGGTCATGTTGCTGCTGCCCTTGTAAAGCAGGCAAAGCTTCTCGGCATACCAGTGCTTGCCATAGATGATCGGGAGGAATTTGCTCAGCAGCTGCGCGCCGCCGGAGCGGATACCGTGCTCTGCGCTCCATTTGCGCAGGCGCTTCAGGGTGTGCCCGGCGGGGCGGAGACCTATTTTGCGGTGCTGACCCGCTCCCACGTCTTTGATCTGGACTGCCTTACCCGGATTCTGCAAAAGCCTGCGGCCTATGTGGGCATGATGGGCAGCCGAGGCCGTGCCGCATTGGTGCGCCGTCAGCTGTTGGAGAACGGTCTGGACAGCCAGCGGATCGATGCACTCTGCGCACCCATCGGCCTTGCCATTGGCGCACAGACGGCTGCGGAGATCGCGCTTTCCATTCTGGCGCAGATCGTGCAGGTCAAAAATGCCCGCCCCCAGACCGAGGGCTATCCCGTCGCATTGCTGGATGCGATGGTGCAGGCAGAAAAAGCCCATACCCCGGCGGTAATGGCTACTATTATTGCGCGGCACGGCTCCACCCCGCGGGATGTGGGCGCAAAAATGCTCGTTCTGCCCGATGGCAGTATAGTGGGCAGTGTGGGCGGCGGCATTATGGAGCATTACACGGTACAGGCGGCTCAGAAGCTGTTAGCACAGGCTGTGCCCGCCCTGCAATGCCTGCAGCTTTCGGCTGACGGCAAAAACGAGGCCGCAGCCATTGCTGCCTGCGGCGGCTCCATGGAGGTGCTGTTGCAGACACTTTTCTCCGGGGAGGAAATAAAATGAAAAAGGACGCCCTAATTATCGTGCGCGGCGGCGGCGACCTTGCCACCGGTACCATCCACCGGTTGTGTAGCGCCGGGCTGCGAGTGCTGGTATTGGAAACGACACAGCCCGCAGCCATCCGCCGTCAGGTAGCTCTGTGTGAAGCAGTGTATGAAGGCGAAGCCACTGTTGAGGGTCTGCGCGCTGTCCGCATTGAAGCATTGGAACAGGCACAGTCCGTCTGGGCGCAGGGCGCTGTTCCGGTGCTCGTTGACCCAGAGGGGGCCTGTATTGCCCGGGCAAAGCCGGAGGTCGTAGTGGATGCCATTCTGGCCAAGCGCAACCTTGGCACCAGCCGGGATATGGCACCGTTGACTATTGCCCTTGGCCCCGGCTTTGTAGCCGGGCAGGACGTAGATGCCGTGGTAGAAACCAAGCGCGGCCACCGGCTTGGCCGGATCATCCGGGAGGGGAGTGCTATCCCTAATACCGGCATTCCCGGCGTCATTGGCGGGTACGGTGCAGAGCGGGTGATCCATGCACAGGCCGCCGGTGTTTTTATGAATGTGCGTAAAATCGGCGATTTAGTAGAGAAGGGTGAGACCATTGCCACCATCCGCACCCCGGAGGGGGCAGAGATTCCGGTTACAGCACAGATTCCCGGCATTCTGCGGGGACTGCTGCGCAGCGGCTATCCGGTCACACCGGGCTTTAAGATTGCGGATATCGACCCCCGGCGAGAGGAGCTTTCCAACTGTTTCCTGATTTCGGATAAATCCCGCTGTATTGCCGGCAGTGTACTGGAACTTGTCTGTGCGCAGGTGTGGCAGTAAAGCCTATATAACAAAAATACCCCCTGCCGTTTTGCAAAAAAGGGTGCAAATACGGCAGGGGGGGTATGGTTTTATGTTAATTGCGGTAGCAGCGATCCTGCCCCACAAGCCAGTTTTCGCACAGACGCTGGGCTTCCTCAAGACTGCGGCTTTCGCAGTCGAAGAAGGCACCGCGCATAGAGCGGTAGGAGTAGTGTACCTTAGGAACACCGTTGCCATCCTTGAAGCGCTCGTATCGTTCTTCACCGGGCATCAGAAAAAGCTGTTCCATGGTTCCTTCTCCTTTGTGTTCAAGCAGTCCAAACGGCCGCCGGGCGGCGGCACACAACGCTTGCTATTGTATCACGATGGAGAACAGTTTGCTATGGTCTTTTTATCCAAAGATACGCCGCTTTTTTCTCTGCGGTTGTGGCGAAGAAGGGATTGACAAATCATTCGTGCAAACTGCGTTCCTTTTCCAGCGCTACTTTCATGCCGTGGATACGTCCCAGTGCATAGGAGAGCATTGCTGCGCACAACAGGTTCAGCCAGCCGTAGCGAGCCTGATTCAGAGAGTTCATTATGCCAAGAATCAGGTTTGCCAGACAGATCAGGGAAAGCATCCGATTGATTCGGCTCAGATGCGTCAGACGGGAGTCGATATCTGAGAGCAGCTCAAAGCTGCCAAGCTCCGCTTTCCGACGGAAGTACACCCAGTTGACGCAGCCGCCGATATATTCTGCACCCAGTTCCTTTACAAAGGCGCGGTAATCACTGCTGGGGTTCATCTCCAAGCGGATGATATACTCGCCCGGTTCACAGCGCACAAAAGTATAAAAGGAAAACCCGGTATTGTCCAGTACCCAGCCCTCCTGTGCCATCTCGTTCAGCCAGCGCTCTTCTTTTTCAAAATCCCACACAAAGAAAAGCTTGAAAACGGTTTTCTTTTCCTTCATAAGGCTTCCTCCTTTAGGATGCTCTCACCATTTGCCACAAGCTGCTGCAAGCGGGCAAGCTCGTGCTTTAAAATCTGTACGCCCTCTGCGGTAAGCTGGTATTCCTTTTTGCGGCTGCCGCTCTCAGCGGGCAGGGGACGGATCCAGCCTTTTTCACACAGGGAGGTCAATGCGCCGTACAGCGTCCCGGCGGCAAGATGAACTCTGCCCCCGGAAAGCTGCTCCGTCTGCTGCATGATGCCATAACCGTGCTGCGGATGGTAAAGAGACAACAGGATATAATAGGTCGATTCGGTCAGTGCAAGGTTTTCCATACTGAAACACTCCATGGATTCTATCGGACGTCTTTATATCGTTAGCCGATATATTGCGCTTAAAGTATATCGTCTCCCGATATACTTTGTCAAGCGTTTTCTGAAAAAAGTCATCAAAAAGCTTTAAAACACGGTTCGTATGGAAAAACCGATGGAACGCGGGAAAATATTTTGTGCACTTTTCATAGTTTTCTTCTGAAGATTTTGGTGGTACAATATAGTCATCAAATTCTGCAATTCGGGAGGAGCTCCATGGCGGAAAAGTGTATTGAATTGGATAGTGTAGAGATCGCAGCGGCTGTTTTTGGCAACTGTGACCGGAATATTCGCTTATTGGAAAAAGAGTTTTCTGTTACCGCTGTCTGCCGCGGCACACAGCTTCACATTTCCGGCGAGCCTGCCAATGTGGCGGCAGCGAACCGCGCCGTGGAGGGAATGCTTCTTCTGATCGAGAACCGCACCCCGCTGGAAGATCAGACTGTGCACTACTGCATCAGTCTGGCGCATGATGGCGCAGAGAAGCGGGTAAAGGAGCTGACCGAGGACTTTGTTACCGTCACGGTCAAGGGACGCCCGATCCGCCCCAAAACGCTGGGACAGAAGGAATACCTGAGCGCCATCCGCTCCAATGCCATTACCTTCGGTGTCGGCCCGGCGGGTACCGGCAAGACCTATCTGGCCGTTGCCATGGCGGTGAAAGCCTTCAAGGCCAAGGAAGTATCACGCATCATCCTGACCCGCCCGGCGGTGGAGGCAGGGGAGAAGCTGGGCTTTCTGCCCGGTGACCTGCAGCAGAAGGTAGACCCCTATCTGCGGCCGCTGTACGACGGTCTGTTTGATATGCTGGGCGCAGAGACCTACGAGCGTCTGGTGGAAAAGCAGATCATTGAGGTCGCCCCGTTGGCTTATATGCGCGGGCGCACACTGGATGATTCCTTTATCATTCTGGACGAGGCGCAGAACACTACCCCGGAGCAGATGAAAATGTTCCTTACCCGTATGGGCGTAGGCTCTAAGGTGGTCGTTACCGGCGATGTGACCCAGATCGATCTACCGGGCAGCACCCGCAGCGGTCTGGTGGACGCGCTGAAGGTGCTGAAGGATGTGAACGGCATTGCACAATGCTACTTTACCGATAAAGACGTTGTGCGTCACCGGTTGGTGCAGGAGATCGTAAAGGCTTACGAGCGTGCCGCCCATCCGGCTGCCGATGCGGAAAATAAAGAAAACAATAAGAATTTTAAATAAATCCCTGAAAGGAGTGGACCGATATGTCCAATAAAGTTTTGATCACCAACTCCCAGAAAGCTGTCAAGGTGCCCTCCGGGCTCCGCATTCTGATCCGCCGTGCCTGCAATGCCGTGCTGGAATATGAGCATTTCGACCGTCCCGCCGAGATCAGCGTTACCTTTGTGGATAACGCTGCCATTGCCGAGCTGAACAACCAATACCGCAATAAGCCCATGCCCACCGATGTGCTGAGCTTTCCTCTGGGTGAGAACGGCAAGTATGATATCGACGAGAACAACGGCTGCATGATGCTGGGCGATATCGTCATCAGCATGGAGCGCGCCATGGAGCAGGCGAATCTGTATGGGCATCCGCTGCAGCGGGAGGTGGCCTTTCTGACAGTACACTCCATGTTGCATCTGCTGGGCTACGACCACGAAAACGGTGGTCTGGAGGCCATGCGTATGCGCGAAAAAGAAGAAGCTGTGCTGTTGCAGCTGGGTCTGCCCCGCACGGTCAGCTATACGGAATGATATCCCAGAACATAAAAACAAGACAGGAGTTCGCTTTGAGTACTACAACACCCGTTCAGGAGCATTACGACACCTCCTCTGTATTCGTTGCTGTCATCGGACGGCCGAACGTGGGCAAATCCAGCCTGACGAACCTCTTGGTCGGCGAGAAAGTGGCTATCGTCACCTCTAAGCCTCAGACCACCCGCACCCGCATTACCGGCGTGATCACCCGGGGGCCGCTGCAGTATGTGCTGCTGGACACCCCCGGTGTGCACAAAGCCCACAACAAGCTGGGCAAGCGCATGGATAAGACTGCCAGCGATTCCATTGCGGATGTGGATGTTTCCATGATGCTGTTCGAGCCTTACGGCGCGCTGAACGAATCTGAGATGGCACTTGTGGAGGCGCTGCACCGCAGCGGCCCGGCCATTGCAGTCATTAATAAGACCGACCTTGTTAAAGAACCTGCCGATTTGGAAACCCGCAAGGCAGAGCTGAAGGCGCTGGGCGTGTTCGATGAGATCTACACCATCAGTGTGCGCAACAAGGAAGGCAGCGAGGAACTGTTCGATGCTTTGAGCCGCTACGCTGTGGAAGGTCCCCATTACTTTGACGATGATGCCTATACCGATATGCCGGAAAAAGAATTGGTGGCTGAGGTCATCCGCGAAAAGGCACTGCTCTTTATGCGGGATGAAATCCCGCACGGCATTGCAGTGGTGGTGGAGCGCTTCAAGGAGCGCCCGGGCACAGACCTGATCGACATTGATGTGAACATCTACTGCGAGCGGGAGAGCCACAAGGGCATGGTCATCGGTAAGGGCGGTGCCATGCTTAAAAAGATCGCCAGCGCTGCCCGTGCCGACTGCGAGGAGTTTCTGGGCTGCCGGGTCAATCTGCAGTGCTGGGTCAAGGTAAAATCCGACTGGCGGGATAACGAATTTTTGCTGAACAACTTCGGCTTTAAGCAGAATTCCTCCAACCGCTGAGTGATGCCAAAGCAGGACAGTTTTCCCTTGTATGCTGTGCTAGAATCAGGCTGACACTATAACAAAAGCAGCCTGTGCACAGAAAAGGGAAGGAGTGCTGAAGATGGATGCTGCTGCAAGCTGGCAGGCCTTTGCCTGCACGGGGAACATTCTCCGTTATCTCGATTACAAACAACTGGTGCAGCTGCCCGCCGAGCATCCGGCAGGAGAAACGGACGATGGAACCATTCGTGACCATGGGTCTGGTACTGAAGGAGACCCGTTATAGAGAAGCAGACCGCATTTTGACGATCCTTACCCCGAAACTGGGCGTGATCACAGCAATGGCTGCAAACAGCCTGCGGCTGAAAAGCAAGCTGTTCAGTGCCTGCGGGCTGTTCTGCTATTCGGAGTTTACACTGGTGCCCGGACGCAATATGTATACCGTGCGGGAAGCCGATGTGCAGAACATCTTCCATGGCATTTCCTCCTCCATTGAAGGGGTAAGCCTTGCCATGTATCTTACCGAATTGGCCGCTGCGCTTTCGCCTACCGGAGAGGAAGCAGCCCGGGAGCTGCGTCTGGTGCTGAACAGCCTGTATATGATCAGCGAGCACCGCACCGACCTGCGGGTGATCAAGGCAGTATTTGAGCTGCGCACCATGAGTGAGTGCGGCTTTATGCCGCAGATTGTCTGCTGCCGGGACTGTGGCACCTACGATGAAGGAGATGCCTTTTATCTGGACGCACAGGAAGGGCATCTGCTCTGTGCGTCCTGTGCGGCAAAGGCAGGCAAGAACTGCAATCTGGACAAGGCTGCGCTGTTTGCACTGCGCCACATCTGCTTGGTAGAGGACAAAAAAATATTTGCATTCAAGATCTCTGTGGGCAGTCTGGAAAAGCTTTCCGCAGTGGCTGAAAACTATGCTCTGACGCATCTGGATAAGCCGCTGAAAAGCTATGCCTTTTTGAAAAGCGTGCTGCCCTGACCAAAAAGGAACAGTATGGAAACAAGCTACTTAAAAACATTAGAACTGGATAAGATCATTGCGCGTGCAGCGGAGGGCTGCGTATGCAAGGAAGCCCGTGCTATGCTGCTGGCCATTGAGCCGCAGTGCGACCCGGACGAGGTGCGCTACGCACTGGAGCAGACGGACGCCATCAACACCCTGCTGATTAAAAACGGCTCGCCGCGCTTTGGCGGGGTAGAGGGGGTCAGCCAGCTTGCCGCCCGTGCCGTAAAGGGCGGCGTGCTTTCTATGGGCGAGCTGCTGATGGTGGCCGGTGCGCTGCGCAATTTTCAGCACCTGAGCAGCTGGTACGGCTCCTCTGAGCATGACGCGCTGCCGACCGATGATCTGTTTTACGCGCTGGCACCGGAGCCGGGCCTTGAGCAGCAGATCTCCAGCGCCATTCTGGCACCGGACGCCATGGCGGATACCGCCTCCCGCACGCTGGCAGAGCTGCGCAAAAAGATCCGCGCCACCGAAAACAGCATCCGCGACCGGCTGGAAAGCATGGTGCGCAATATGGATACCTCTAAATACTTGCAGGAAAGCGTGGTTTCCATGCGCAACGGCCGGTATGTTGTGCCGGTCAAGAGCGAGTACCGCGGCGAGGTGAGCGGTATCATCCACGATGTATCCTCTACGGGTGCTACGGTGTTCGTGGAACCGCAGGCTGTGGTGGAGGCAAACGCCCGCATTCTGCAGTACCGCGCACAGGAGGCACAGGAGATCGAGCGCATTCTGGTGGCCTTTACCGCACAGGTGGCCGCCATTGAGCCGCAGTTCCAGTACAGCTACAAGGCCATGCTGGAAATCGACATCCTGCTGGCAAAGGCGCGGCTTGCACTGGAGTTGAAGGCCTTCAAGCCCGCTGTGCGGACGGATTCTTCCTTTAATCTGATCCGTGCCCGCCACCCGCTGATCGACCCGCAAAAGTGTGTTCCTGTGGATATTGCACTGGGCGGGGAATACGATTCCCTTATCATCACCGGCCCGAACACCGGCGGTAAGACGGTCACCCTGAAAACCGCCGGTCTGCTGTGCGCTATGGCACAGTGCGGTTTTTTGATCCCTGCTGACGAGCGCAGCGAGATCTGTGTGTTTGATGAATTTCTGGTGGATATCGGCGACGAACAGAGCATTGAGCAGAGCCTTTCCACCTTCTCCGGCCACATGAAAAAAATCACCGGTATTCTGGAACTGGCTATGCCGCACACCCTTGTGCTGCTGGACGAGCTGGGTGCCGGTACCGACCCCGCTGAGGGTGCCGCGCTGGCAGTTGCCATCATTGAGGAGCTGCGCCGCCGTGGTGTGCTGCTGATGGCGACCACCCACTATGCGGAACTGAAGGTTTTTGCACTGGAGACTAAGGGTGTGGTCAACGCCAGTTGCGAGTTTGATCTGGAGACCCTGCGTCCCACCTATAAGCTGAGCGTGGGCGTACCGGGCAAATCCAACGCATTCCTGATCAGCGAAAAACTGGGCATCCCCAGCCGCGTCATTGAAGCGGCTCAGCAGCATCTGTCTGCCGAGGATAAGCGTCTGGATGCGGTTCTGGGTCAGCTGGACGACCTGAAGCTGCAGCTGAAGGAAAGCCAGAACGAAGTGGAGCAGCTACGTAATGAAGCTTCCCATCAGCTGGAAGCCGCCCGCAAAAAACGGGATGAGTTGATCCAGCAGGGCGAGAATGAATTGGAAGCTGCCCGTGCCAAGGCGCGCACGCTGGCACAGCAGGTGGAAACGCAGGCCTACGCACTGACCGATGAACTGCGCCAGCTGCAAAAGGACGAGCGCATGAGCGCCCAGCAGAAGGCGCAGCGTGCCCGCGAAATTGCCAAAAAGGAGACCGAAAAGCTGTTTGCCGGTACGGAGGTGGTGCATAACCCCGTCAAGGAGTTTGTGCCGCTGAAGGAGGTAAAAGTGGGACAGGAGGTCTGCATTGCAGAACTGAACCAGCTGGCCACCGTTCTGGCGCTGCCTGATAAAAACGGCGATGTGCTGGTGCGTGCCGGTATCATCAAGACTAAGGTGCCCCTCAAGGGCTTGAAGCAGCCGGAAAAGCTGGTAAAAGAACCCACTGCACCTAAGACTAAGACAAAGGCGCAGCAGCGTTATTCTCGCCTGACCGGCGATACCAACCGTCCCAACGGCAGGGTAGAGCGCGTACAGCGCACCGCCAAAATGGAGTGCAATCTGCTGGGACTTACGGTGGATGAGGCACTGTCGGAGGTGGATTCCTTTATTGACCGCGCCATCTTGAACGGACAGACGGTGGTCTATCTGATCCATGGCAACGGCACCGGTGCACTGCGCACCGCCATCCATAAGCATTTGCGCGGCAACCGCATGGTCAAAAGCTTCCGTCTTGGTCGTTACGGCGAAGGTGAGAGCGGCGTGACGGTTGTAGAGCTGAAATAACCCAGTAAGGACTGCCTTTTGAAAAATTGGCAGTCTTTTTTTGTTGCAGTGCAAGGAAAAGGCGAGTATACTCGTATTATATAAATAGGAATGTAAAACGAACAGGAAGTAAAGCTTTATGCCAACCAGTCAGCGCAGACCAGTAAATAAACATAGCAAACGTAAAACGCACCGCCGCAAAACGAGGAACCGGTTTTTACACGGTTTGCTGTTTGTTTTTGCGGCACTGATGCTCTGTTTCGGCCTGTTTTTATGGAAGGCGGCGCTGGAACTGAACGCACCCGCAGAACCTGCAGTCTCGGCCGCAGAGGATGATTTTCGCCCTGTTGTGGGCGACCCGCCGTACCGTGTGGCAGTGGACGCCGGACATGGCGGCAACGACCCAGGCGCAAGGGGAGTAGTCGAGGAAAAACAGGTCACAGCAGCAACGGCTGCTGCGCTGCTTCAGTGGTTAGAGCAGGACCCGAATTACATTCCGCTGCAGACCCGGGAAAGCTTTGATGCAACCGCCACGCCTGCCCAGCGTGCAGCCGCAGCCAGCGCTCAAAGCCCGCAGCTGCTGCTGTCCATCCACGGCAACTCCGCAGCCAATGGCTCTACGGCAGCCGGTTTTGAATGCTATCCGGCAGTGCCCGGGCGTACATGGCATCAGGAAAGCTTTTATTTTGCAAAACTGCTGGCCGGTGGAATGCAGAGCATCGGTGCAAAGCTGCGCGGGCGAGGGGGAGTGCGTTACATTTATTATCTGGAAAACGACCAGAAGCAGCTGGTGGAGAATACCTACACGCAGGTTCGGCCTGAGCGCAGCTTTACGCTGCTGGAGGATGTGGATTGTCCGGCAGTGTTGGCAGAGCAGTGTTTTGTGACGAACGATGAGGATGTGGAGCATTTTGGCAGTGAACAGGGCTGCAAGACAGTGGCACGCATTTATTACGAAGCCATCTGTGCATACTTCGGCACAGAACCGCTGCCGGTGAAATGAACATCGCATCACCAAAGGAAAAGAAACGATACTGCTTTTATAACAGGACCTGTAACGCACTGGAACGGCTATCGCAGACATAAGTCGAACGCCTGAACGTACTGGTAATGTGTCCAGCGGCGCAGAAGCGTGCGTGTGCGAACTGAATAGCATCCACAGAAGCTGCCGAAAATCTGACAGAAAGAGAGAAGGGCAGCTTCTCTTTTTAATTATATCTGTTTCGTATAATGCACGTTATGCGAAACTTAGGGAAGTGAAAAATGCCCATTTCCCGGATTTTTGGCGTTCCAGCCTCAGCTGGCTCATTTTCGGGCTTAGTTCAGCCGTTCTGCACATTCTGCAATTTTTATCATATTTTATGGTTTTAATGGTTTTATTTGTCTCATGCGTACAGATGCTTCCTGTGTTATGCGCTGCTGCATCGGTTCATTTGTAATTCATTTTATTCCAGTAAGCATCTATGTGCTTGCTTTATAACATTTCATGTTGCGGCTGTGGTTGTTCATTTGTTTTTGTGTAGACATTACGTTGCGCGTTTCTATGGATGCTCCTGTATGTATTGCTGCTGACTGCTTATACTGCTTATAATGTAAATTATAAAGACCCATGACGTTATCCGGTCAAGCCGGATCGCGCCATAGGTCTTTGAATCGTCTCAGACGTTTTGTGCGGGTTCAAGTATCAATCGATGAATCGTCTATTTCATCGTTGGACATTGCCGAGATATCCGCCCGGAAGCCATCCTGTGCAGCGCCCTCAAAGGCCGCCATAGGGCCGGACGGCTCAGAAGTGTCCTCTCCCGCCGGGGCATTTTCAACAGATGTCTCCCCTGCTGCATCTGTTGTATCCAAGCTTGCTTTTGCAGCATTGATGGGTAGTACCTTGCCCAGCGGGTTTTCCTCAATGGCAGAGCGCACCTGAAATTCTTGCAGGTGCGTATAAATTTGTGTTGTTCCCACACTGCTGTGCCCCAGAAGCTGCTTGAGGGTAAGGATATCCACATTGCCGGTCTGATACATCAGCGTTGCGGCGGTGTGCCGCAGCTTATGGGTGGAAAAGCCCTTCAGCCCCGCAGCCTTCATTGCACCGGAGATCAGCTGTTCTACTCTGCGGTTCGAAATACGTTCCTTGCGCATACGGGTAATAAACACCGCTTTTTCCTTGGGTGAAAGTCCCTCCATGGTGTTGCGCTTGCGCAGATATAGTTGCAGTGCCTCCACGCAGGCATCATTCAGGTAGACCATACGCTCTTTATGGCCTTTGCCGAACAGGCGGATCTGACGCTGCTCTAAATCGATGTCTCCAAGGTCCATGCCTACCAGCTCTGCAAGACGCATACCGCAGTTGAGGAACAGCACCACCATGCAATAATCCCGCTCCGGGAAATCACTCTGGGTCTGGGTGCTCTCCAAAAGCGAGATTGACTGCTCTGCCGTCAGGTACTTGGGCAATACTTTATTCTGCTTGGGCGGACGGATGGCCGCCGTAGGGTCCTCGGATAAGCGGTTGACCTGATTGACCAGATAATCATAAAAGCCGTGCAGACTGGCCAACCGCCGGGCGGTAGAGGATTTTTTGTTGCCGCACTCCCGGTTCAGAAAATACAGATATTCGTAGATATCCTCTTTTGTTATGCTGCCCCAGAAGGCTGTATCCAGCCCTTTGGGATCGATCTCCTTAAATTCTGCATCTGTGGCCACAAGCCCGCGGCGGCGCTTCATAAAGCGGCTGAAGGAACGCAGGTCGCAGTAATAACTGAAAGCTGTATTGGCGCTTTTACCGGCGATCACCTCAAGGTACCGCACATATTCTACAATATCCGGGGCAGCATCCTCAAAGGGCGCGTGCTTGCCGGGGTTTCTTTCGTCCAGATAGATCGACATAGGTTCCTCGTTTCATCACAGGCGGTCATTTTTTAGCGCATTGATGGCATCTGCGATATACGCTGCACCGACCAGCTTCATGCCGGGATAATCTGCGGCATTCAGGTGTGCAAGGCTGTGCTTGGGGATAACAGCCCGCTCAAAGCCGATACGCTCGGCCTCGTGCAGGCGCTGTTCCAGATTGGGCACACTGCGCACTTCCCCACCCAGACCTACCTCTCCGATAGCAATAAGCTTATCACTGACCGGGCGGTCCAGCAGCGAGGAGACCATACTCAGGCAGACTGCAAGGTCGCAGGCGGTATCCCGCAGTGCAATGCCGCCCACAATGTTGACGTAAACATCCAGATTTCCAAAGAAGTACCCTGCCCGCTTTTCCAGCACGGCAATCAAAAGATTCATGCGGTTATAGTCGTATCCGCTGCAGGCGCGGCGGGGTGCCGGGAAATTTGTCTTGGTGGCAAGTGCCTGTATCTCGCTCAGGATGGGACGGCTGCCCTCCATGGTGCAGGCCACGCAGTTGCCGGAAACGCCCAGCGGACGTCCTTCCAGCAGCATCTGGGATGGATTTTCGATCTCGGTAAGCCCTGTGCCGGTCATATCGAACATTCCCAGCTCATTAGTGGAGCCGTAGCGGTTTTTGGCTGCCCGCAGAATGCGGTACGGCAGCATCTTGTCGCCCTCAAAGTAGAGCACCGTATCCACGATATGTTCCATGACCTTGGGGCCTGCAATTGCGCCATCCTTGTTCACATGACCCACGATAAACATGGGAATCTCCTGCTTTTTGGCTACCGCCAGCAGCCGGGCGGCACTCTCCTTCACCTGACTGACCGTGCCGGACGAGGACGAGATATCCATGCAGCGCATGGTCTGGATGGAGTCGATGACCACAAGATCCGGTTTTTCTTTTTCGATCAGGCCGCATATCTCATCCACATCGTTCTCTGCCGCCAGAAAGATGTTATTCTGCGGTACCTTCAGCCGCGCTGCCCGCAGCTTGACCTGCCGGACAGACTCCTCGCCGGTGATATACAATACGCTGTGCTGGTTGGAGATGGCGCCGCACAGCTGTAACAGCATAGTGGATTTACCCACGCCAGGCTCACCGCTCAAAAGCACCACGCCGCCCAGCACGATGCCGCCGCCCAATACGCGGTCCAGCTCCGAGATACCGGTCAGGATGCGGCTTTTTTCCTCCGTGGTGCTGATCTCTGACAGCCGCCGGGCGGTCAGGGTGGTCACGCCCTCCTGACGAGCCGCGGCAGCCTGACGGGCGGCAGGAGTCCCCGCCTTTGGCGCTTCAGCAACAACATCCTCGTTCATGGTATTCCAGCTGCCGCAGCTGGGGCATCGCCCCATCCAGCGGGGGCTTGTCTCTCCGCAATTGGAGCATACATAGACGGATTTTAGTTTCATGTCTGTCCCTCATTTATTATGGTCTTTTGTTATTGTAACACACTGCGCCAAAACCCGCAAGAAAAGGATGCCATTTACAGGCGGCTGCCCAAATACGAAAGTCCTGCCGCTGCACCGCAAAGCGGCAGCAGCACCACCATGGTCAGCAGATACTGCCCCAGCAGTGCCTGCACCCCGGGGCGGGCTTGTCCGCCGGGATGCTTGCGGAAAGAATATGCGTGGATCCGGCTGCTGACCTGCAAAGCACAAGCCCCGAAAAAGCACAGACAGCCGCTTGCTGCTGCCGCCGGCAGGCCTGTCCACAGCAGCGCCAGAAGTACCGTTTTCCATCCGCCTGCGGCGCAAAGCTGTACCATAAGCAACCCGCTGCCCAAGCCGTACAACATCATATTGCCAAAGATCATTACAGGGCCAAGGGCAGACAGCCCCAATACCAGAAATAGGCTGACCACAAGGCCGAGAGCCAGATATTCCATGCCGAAAAGCTGTACCGCTCCTTGCATACTGCCCGGTGTAAACAGCCCTTGCCACGCTTCCAGATAATACCGCAACAGCTCTGCCTGCCGGGCATCGCATACGGCCTGCAATACACCGGCTGCCGTACACCCCACCAGAAACGCCGCAGCTAGCAGCCAGCAATCCTGGGTGGCGTGGCGCTTTGCCGGGGTGCAGGGCTCTTTTTGCGTCAATTGCTCTGCCGGTTCAGCTGCCTGTGCCGGTACAGGCGGAAGGGCAGGCTCTACTTTCTGCACCGGCAGGCTGGCCACCTGCGGCAGCAAAGAAAAGTTTTCTTCTGGTTTTGTCTGTTCATAGATCCACATACGCTGTTTTCTCCCTCTGATGGATTCGATTTACCGGAGCAATCAACGAAGCGTGCGTCTGCGGCTGCGCAGGGTGACCCCAAGAAGCCCGCCAATGCAACCACAGAGCAGCACCACCAGAATGCGGCATACCACAGCAGGCTCGGTGGCGGTGCTGTTCCATGCAGCAGAAAGCGCCAGCGGCACTGCCAGAAATGTACTTTGGAGCAGTCCCGTCAACAGACCGTGTGCCTTTTTACGGAACGCTGCCGCCAGTGCACACAGCAGGCTGCCCATGCACACGGCTGTTGTGGCAAGTATCGGCACTACACTGCCGGAGCAGCCCTGTCCGGCCATCAGCTGCGCAAAACCAGCTAGTGCAGCCGCTGTTACGGCTACCCCCAGAACCCCGAAAGCCAGAAATGAAAGAAGCTCCGCCGGGAAACCTCGAGACTCAGACATAACAAAACCGCCTCCCTGCACATAGTCTATGCAGGGAGGCGGTTCATGTATGCACGGTGTAAACGCTTACTTCTTATCGGCAGGAGCCTTGTCCATGTTCAGCTTTTCGACCGAAGAAATCGCAGACTTGGTGAAGCGGATCTTCACGCGGTCGGCGCCGGTCTCCAGAACAAAGGTGTCATCCTTGATGGCGACAACGCGGCCAATGACACCGCCGATGGTGGTGACCTGATCGCCGATCTCCAGACTGCTGCGCATAGCGGCATCCTTCTTTTCCTGCTTCTTCTGGGGACGGTAGATCATGAAGTACAGCAGGACCAGCATCAGTGCCAGCGTGAAGAACAGGCTGATATAGCCTTCGGACGTGGTAGTCAGAAATTGCATGGGGCAAAATCTCCTCTCAAAAATTCAGATAATGCTATTATACCCTCTTATCAGTCTTGTTGCAAGGCTAAAGTTTAAATTCGGGTATCCAGAAGTTTAACGTATCTGTCATGGAAGGCGGTAAAAGTACCGGTATCCAGTTCATCCCGGATGCGTTCCATCAGATGATTGTAGAACCACAGATTGTGCATCACGGTCAGGCGCATACCCAACATCTCATCTGCCTTGAGCAGGTGCCGGATGTAGGCGCGGGAATAGTTGCGGCACACCGGGCAGCCGCAGGCGGGGTCAATGGGACGCTCGTCCCGCTCGTACTTGGCATTTTTGATGTTAATGATGCCGCTCCATGTATTCAGGTGGCCGTGGCGGGCATTGCGGCTGGGCATAACGCAGTCAAACAAGTCTACACCGCGTGCTACGGCCTCGATGATGTTGCCGGGTGTGCCGACGCCCATCAGATAGCGGATCTTGTCCTTGGGCATGTGCGGTTCCACCTGACTGATCATCTCATACATCACCTCGGTGGGCTCACCCACAGCCAGACCGCCGATGGCATAG
>ERZ1027013.79-NODE-79-length-45915-cov-15.490733_pt1 | contig 45915 bp, 42 predicted proteins | sample MGYA00519446_ERZ1027013 | MGnify/ENA primary metagenome ERZ1027013 (study PRJEB26926, sample SAMN06164699) | human gut metagenome | biome: ENVO:00009003; feature: ENVO:2100002; material: ENVO:00002003 | host: Homo sapiens | place: USA | collected 2012 ... | reverse complement strand
TTTTATGAAAATAAATTAATAAGATTTGAACATTTGAAAAACAATCAATTAAATGACAAAATCAAATTAAATTATATTCCATTTTAAAAGCGATTTTGATAATATCAATGCGGGGGGTTAATATGAGAGAAATTAATAAGCAGGCTATATTAGGCTTGCGCATCATGCAAAGAAGAAAACAATTAGGCATCAATCAGAGCGAACTTGCAGAGCAAATCGGTCTTAGCGAGCACCAGATTTCAAACATTGAAACTGGCCGCAGCTATCCGAGAATGAAAAGCTTTATCAAGATCTGCCAGATACTTGATGTCAACGCGGATTATTTTCTGTCCGGTTCAATGAAGGATGAGATTGACCAGAATATTATTGACATGGTTATCTCATGCACACCGGAAGAGCAGAAAACGATTTGGAAATTGCTTGACGCATATATCCATCGTGAGGATGACACAAGAATATAACCCGAAAAAAAGCCCTGAAGCGCAATGCGTACTTCAGGGTTTTTGCATTTTTGAGAGGTAAAAATTTATGAAAAAATTTTTTAGGGCTTTATCGTTAGTTTTGTGTATCGCTATTTTGGCAGGGGCGTTTTCATCCTGTTCCAAGGCGGTTGAATCAACACCCGTAGATATTGAAGATTTCAGAGTTACGGCTTATGTTACATCAGATACTTGTAAAGACTTATCAACATTTGATACTTCTCATATAGAAACTGTTACCGATTTTATTTTCTTCGGTGCGGCTGATTTTGATGAAGAGGGCAATGTAGTATTGTCAGATGATTTTGAGATTTCTCTCAATAATCTCAAACAGGCAATTTCGGCTTACCCCGATAAAAAGATTTATCTTAATATTCTCGGCCCCAAAGCGCAGAATCAGGATGAGGATTGGAATGCGCAGATGGACGATTTGGGACAGCGCCACACCAACGCTTTTGAAAGCGGAAAGCTTGAGGGCAATATTAAAACCGTGCTTGATAAATACGGCTTTGACGGCGTATTCTTTGATTACGAATTTACTATTTCAAAAAAGTACTGGAAAGCGTATGACAAATTTATTATTTCTCTTGATAATGTGCTTGGCAGTGAATATGAAATCGGAATGGCGCTTGCCGACTGGGATATAAAGCAGTCTGACGAGGCTAAGCAGGCAACGGACAGAATTGAGATTATGAGCTACGATTTGTGGGACGATGACGGAAATCACGCTACTATGGAGATTGCTCAGAACAGTATAGAAAAGTTTGTTGAAGCTGGATATGACAAGGCTAAGCTTGACCTTGGCGTGCCGTTTTACGCAAGACCCACAACAGAAGAGGGATATTGGTATTCCTACAAAGACTATTATAACGATATAGACGCTAACGGTCTTTATAAGGATGATGAAACGGGACTTACTTTTTCTTTCAATACATATTCCTTGATTGAGGAAAAAACAAAGTACGCCATCGAAAACGGTCTTGGCGGAATGATGATATGGCACTATGCGTGCGACTGCCCTGAGGACAGCGGAAAATCGCTTTTCGGCGCTGTTTCCTCGGCAATAGAAACGGAAAAAGCACAGCTTTCAGACGGTGCTCAAAACACAGCAGATAACGCTTAAAGGGAGCGCAAAATATTATGGTTTTTGATAAAATAGAAAATCTTGAAAATTACTTTGAAAAGGCGCAGGGGCTTGATAAGGTAGACGAATTTGTAAAAGAATTTGCAAAAGACCCAAAGCCGGACGGCACTTATGAAATAGACGGCGACAATGTTTTTGCAATGGTGCAGTCTTACAGAACAAAACAGCAGACGCCCGAAATGATGTTTGAGGCGCACAGAAAATATATTGATTTGCAGTATATTGAAAGCGGTATTGAAAAAATCAGATGGGCAAAGCTTGATAAGGTAACTCTTGTAAAAGAGGAGTATTCAAAAGGCGGCGACATTGCTTTTTACGAGGGCGATGTTATGATGGACTTTACTCTTACTAAAGGCACATTTCTTATGCTTATGCCCGAGGACGCACATTTGCCAGGTCTGAGTGCAGACAAGGATGTAAATGTCAGAAAAATTGTTTTCAAGGTAAAAGTAAACGGTTAATTTATTATTAACTCACCCGATGTTTTATTGTAATGAAAAGCCGAATATGATATTATTTTAATATAGAAGATTTTGGAAAACTCGTGTTGTTAAAATAAATTTGATTCGGAGGGTAAAATATGAATTTGCTTACTGCAAACAGACTTCAGCAGTTGAGAAAAATGAACGGATACAGCCAGGATGTGCTTGCCGAAAAGCTCGGAGTAAGCAGGCAGTCCATTTCAAAATGGGAGCGTGCAGAGGCTTCGCCCGATACTGATAATCTTATTGCGCTCGCTCAGGTTTACGGTCTTTCTCTTGATGAACTTCTTGATACATCAAAGGATGTTGTTAAGATAAGCACAAGTAAAAATAAAAAGGATTACGGCTCAAAACTTAAATCTTTGCTCTCCAAGGCAAACGATTTCGGGCTTTATCCAAATGCCGCCCGTGCCATGTTTAAGTTTCCGTTTCCCGTTTTGCTGATTATTATCTATATAGCGCTTTCTTTTGTAACAAAAATGTGGCATCCGCTTTGGATTATGTTTTTAACCATACCAGTTTATTACAGAATTGCAATTGCTCTTAAAGCGCAGAACAAAAAGGCGCTCGCCTTGCTTTTGCCTTTCCCCGAAATAATGCTTATCGCATTTTTGATTTTGGGCCTGTGCTTCGGCTTGTGGAATTCATGGATTCTTTTCCTTTTTATTCCCATTTACTACTGGCTTGCAGCTTGCGTAAAATCAAAATAAGAGTTTAAAAGAAAACAGGGAGCTTTTCGGCTCCCTGTTTTTTTGCTGTTTGTTATTAAATAGTGCAAAGCTGTTTTTTCATTATTTTTTCAAATTCGTTTTGTATGCTCATATCGTCTGCGGCACAGGATATGCCAACGCATATTTTGCCCTTAAAGCCTACCACGGTGCAGTTTATTTTGTTTATATAAGTTTTGCCGAGGGCAACTGAAATGCTCTCTATTCTGTCCTCCAAGAAAGGCGGCATTTTAATATTGCCAATGCTTGTAACGGTGGAAGTAAATTTCTTTTCGCCGAGTGAGCGAAACGCTCTTTTCATAACTATTTTCTTTGCAAAATTCGGTGAAAATTTTGAAATCAGCATTTTTTCATCCGCAATATTTTTACTTATGGCTCTGAAAAAATAGTCCTTGTTTATTTTCTCAGCCATCGCCTTTTTGATAAGCTCAAGCACCGCATCAAAAGTGTATTCTGTTTCGGGTGTAACATTCACCGTGATATATGATGAAAAATTGCGAACTGTGCCTGAATTGAAATACGGTCTTAGATTAACGGGGATAGAAAGCTTGACGGGCTTTTTGCTTTTTCTGTCATATTTCGACAAAAGGGCAAGGGCGTATGCCGTTGCAATAAACTGCGTTACCGTGCAGGAATATTTCTCTTTTGCAGCACGCTTTACTTCGTCTGCTGAGTAAAAATATCTGTTCCAATGAAGACCGTTTTTATCGTCCTTTAATTTAATCTGAAAGGCGTTTGTGTCCTTTCTTGAAAGTCCTGCTCCTCGTTTATAGATGTTTTGAAAAGAGTCCTCAATTTCGCTTTCTTTCACCTGCTGAGAAGTTCTCTTTATTAAGCACTCGGGCGCAAGGGTTTCGTCTTTAAGCTCGTAATATCTCAAAAGCAGAGCCTTGAAATATTCAAATGCTCCCGTGCCGTCCGTTACGCTGTGAAAAAATTCCGCCCTTATTTCATACTGCGAATATAAAATTCTGAAAAGCGGTTTGTCGCTGTTTTTAACATTTATCGGCTTGCAGATTACGCCTTTGTCCTTATACACTATATCGCAGTTTTGAGCCGTTTCAAAATAATCCCAAAACGCTCCGCTTTTAAGTTTAACATACATTGACGGAAATCTCTCTGCAAGCTGGCACACGGCTTTTTTAAGATGATTTACACTAACCTCATCATAAAGTTTTGCAGACAGACCAAAAACGGCGTTCCATTTTTTTGTCATCGCCGCAGGGTAAATTTTTGCCGCATTGTCAAGCGGAAGCTTTTTGAAATATGTTTTATTAATAAGTATATTTTCCATAATTATTACCTTTCTGTTTTGCTGTTTGCCGTAATTCTAATAAAATTATGCCCTTTTAACAATAAACTTTGATTTACAACCGCCGCAACTGACGGTTGCGGAAGGATTTGCAGCCGTAAAACGGTTGAAAATTCATACAATTTCGCTTTAGATGTCAATTGTAATACGGCAGGGTGATGATATAATTGAATAAAAGAATGAAGAAAGGTTTAATACCTATGGACAATATAAAAATTAATAATAACGAAATTTTGTTTTCAAAATTTTCGGAACTTGTAAGAATAACTCCCTGCGGTAAAAACGCAATAAGATTTCAGGGCTTTCCCGATTGCCAGGTTATAGACGAAAACTATACGCTTATGCCGCAGAAAGCCGATTGCGTTATCGAGGAACTTGATAACCGTGTAAAATTAACTCAGGGCAGTCTTACCGCTGAACTGAGAAACAACGGCTGTGTTTCTTTTTATAAAAACGGCGTTAAAATTCTTGAGGAACTTCCTGAACTCACTTTCCACGGTGGTTTCAGAAATTATTTAAATCTTGCAAACGGCGCGTGGAAAAGCAGGGTCACTTTTAAAGCAAATGAGGGCGAACACTTTTTCGGTATGGGTCACAGTATGAATAATCCCTTTGATTTAAAAGGCTGTTCGTTTGATATAATAAACACAAATGCAAACTGCGCTATGCCGTTTGTTTATTCTTCTCTCGGCTACGGCTTTTTGTGGAATAATCCGTCAATCGGCTCTGTTGAGCTTTCAAACAACCGCACAAGGTGGAACAGCACGGCGTGCCGTTTTGTTGACTATGTTGTTATCGGCGGAACTCCTGCTGAGGTCAGCGAAACGCTTGCAGAACTTACGGGCCACGCTCCCGAAATGCCTTACTGGGCAACGGGTTTCTGGCAGAGCAGGCTCAGATATGAAACGCAGGAAAAACTCCTCGAAGTTGCAAGAAGATATAAAAAAGAAAATATCCCCGTTTCTGCAATCGTTGCCGATTATTTCCACTGGACGGAGCAGGGCGATTATAAATTTGACCCCAAATATTGGCACGATGTTAAGGCGATGAGCGATGAACTTCACGATATGGGCACAAAGCTTGTTGTTTCCGTTTGGCCCACAATTAATGAGCACAGCGAAAATTACGGCACTATGAAAAACAGAAATATGCTCATCAGAACAACAAGAGGTTCGGACAGGGTGTTTGAGTTTTACGGCTGGCAGGCAGAGATTGACGCCACCAACGAGGAAACAAGAAAGTTCGTTTGGCAAAAGCTTAAACAAAATTATATCGACAACGGCGTAGACAGCCTGTGGCTTGACGAGGCAGAGCCTGAGATTCACCCCGAGCAGTTTGACAATCTGATTTTCAGCAAGGGCAGGGGCGATGTTGTTGCTCTTTTGTATCCTTATTATTATTCCAAAATGCTGTATGACGGCTATAAAGAAATGGGCAAAGAGGATATAATCACGCTCACAAGGTGCGCATATCTCGGCAGTCAGAAGTTCGGCTCGCTTGTGTGGTCGGGCGATATTGAGTCCACCTTTGAAAGTCTGAAATGTCAAGTGCACGGCGCAATCAATATGTCCGTGTGCGGTATTCCGTGGTGGAATACCGATGTAGGCGGTTTTTATGACGGCGATATAACAAGCGATTATTTTAAAGAGCTTATCGTAAGGTGGTTTCAGTTCGGCGTGTTCTCGCCCGTCCTCAGACTTCACGGAAGCCGAATTCGCCACGGCGAAAGAAGTGACCTTAAAGAGCCGAGCGGAGACCCCAACGAACTTTGGTCATTCGGCGAGGAGAATTTTGAAATACTCAAAAAACTTGTTTTCCTGCGTGAGAATTTAAGACCGTATATTAAGCGTTATATGGACGAGGCGAGCGAAACGGGTCACCCCATTCTGCGCCCCATGTTTTTTGAATATCCCGATGATGAGGTTTGCTATACTCTTGATGAGCAGTATATGTTCGGCGCAGAGATTATTTTTGCACCCGTTGTAAATCAGGGGCAGAAAACAAAACGCTTTTATGTTCCCGACGGCGAATGGATTTTGACTAAGGACAAAACAAAATACACCAAAGGCTGGCACGAAATCAATGTCGGCATTGAAGATTTTGTTGCGCTTGTTAAAGCGGGCAGCGATGTGATTTCTGCATTTGAATTATGATAAAATAACAAAAGACCTGAAAGAATTTCTCTTTCAGGTCTTTTTTTGAATATAATCCTAATTGAATTAAAGCAGAAAGTGTTTTAATCATCTTCTGTGTTTGCCGTTGTCTTGATTTTGTTGTTTCTTTTTTAGAGCTCATTTACAAAAGCTTCGTTGTCTTCAAGTATAAATGCAAAACTTCCTTTTAGTTCAACTCTAAGTGAAATATAATCCTCATATTTTGGTATAGGCATTTGACTGTAATGCGTACCAAATGAGCTTTTTTTATTCAATAAATCAACAGATAAAATATCTCTTACTTCAAATTTGTAGCGAGTATGAGTATCATAATGCTGAAAATTATAAGTGCATCTGTTTTTTATCAAAACAGTTCCGTCATCAAACAAATACACACCTTTATCTTTTGAAAAAAGAAAGGCGGTATCTAATATGAAAATTGCAGCTAAACACACAATCGGAACAAGTATATATATTGAAATTATTTAAATATTTTCCTATTAATTCATCAGCAATACGGCAGGCAAGCAGTGTGCACGGAAGTAGGAGAAATAACACAAAGTGTGAATTGCTGGCTAATCCTCCTAAATAATATAAAAATTTATGTTTGCGACTGCAAAAGCTGTATTCATAGAATATATAATTTTTCTTTTTCATGTATATTTTCCGTTTATATATGAGGTGATGTACTTCGGTTCTATTCTATTGAAGTGTCAATAAGATAAATAACATTTTCACCTTTTTCGTCTTGATTAGGTACTTTGTAAGATATTGTCGCTTTTGCCGTAGGCGCTTTTCCTTCTGAATGTTCAGGAATAGATTCTTCATCATCTGCAATAAAGTATTCAAAATCCCCCCATATCATACCAGTTAACTAAATTATCAACACCGCCAGACAAATATGATTTCCTGAAGTTATAAAACTTTTGCCCATTGTAATCACGAATTCGAAACAAGATTCTGTAAAAGTGTCCGGATTTTGTCTGCATTATATAAAATCCTTGGTTATCATTTTCATATTTGAATAGTACGGAATCAATTTTTAATTCTGCTTGCGGATTTCGTTGTTCAATACATTCGATAGGCGACGGATAATATTGATTGCTTGAAATAAATATTAAGCTGAATAATATGGCCAATATTATAACAAATATTAGTGCGATGCTCAAAAAGATTTTTTTAACAACTTTCAATAGTTACACCGACTTTCCTTATATAAAAACATTAGTAATTATAAATACGATATTTTTCACCTACATAAAAAATCAGTTTTCGCCTTAAATCGTCAACAGTGCCGTTGGTTATTGTATGTTTGTCAACTATAAGAGCCTGTGACATGGTCTGATATATAAAAATATATTTCTTTGTTTCTATTGTTTTTTCAATCAGTTCATATTTGATTTCAGTGTTTTCTTTGTATACTTCGTTTTCTGCACTGACATATATTTTGTCATCGCAAAAAACATATTCATTTACAAGATTTTGCATTTTTGATAATGATTTATATTGAAATTTCGGAAAAAAGAAACCTAAAAAACAAAAGATTAATATAATTAACCCCCAATTAAAGGCTATGGGTAAATAATAAATATCAAACAGCAAAGAATACACAATGCAAAATGCAAATATGATTATGAAAAAAGTTAGAAATATCGCCGTTCCGACTTTGGGATTCAGCTTGTTAAATAAATAAGTATAAGTCAAATATTTAATTCCGTCATAACTAAGCTTTCCGCTTGCTTTTATTTCCATATTAACTACCACCTTTTATTTTAACTTATCGTATAAAGTCATAAATATCAAGAACTTTGGGAATTAATAAATAAAATTGGCAGAATAGGTATTCAGTAAAACAAAAAAAGAACAGTACCGAAGTACTGTTCTTTATGGCTCCCCTTGTTGGACTGGAGCGGTGACAACCTCGGATTGCGGTGCCCAACATCTGATAAGGCGATAAATCGCCTTATCATCTGTTGACCGCTGCAAATTCTTATTGCTCCCTCAATCTGCCGCAGGCAGCGGTCGCAAACGAATCAGTTAACAGCCGTCGGCTGAAACCTCGTTGCCGTTGGTTGCTCGGCAAAAACAATTTGAAAAGAAATAAAAAAAGAACAGTACCGAAGTACTGTTCTTTGTGGCTCCCCTTGTTGGACTCGAACCAACGACAACTCGGTTAACAGCCGAGTGCTCTACCGACTGAGCTAAAGAGGAATGTCTTAACGCTTTAATATAATAGCAGATAATTATAGCGTTGTCAATATCTTTTTTTTATTTATTTTCTTTTATTTTTTAATATTTTATGATAATATCGGATTATGGAGATTAAACATATTATTCACACTATTGAACCTGTTTATAATGAAAACAGCAAAGTGCTCATTTTAGGCACAATGCCGTCCGTAAAATCGAGAGAGTGCAATTTTTATTACGGCAACGAGCAAAACAGATTTTGGCGCGCGCTTACAGGTGCGCTCGGCTGTGATTTGCCCTGCACTAATGAGGGCAAAAAGGCATTTCTGCTTGAAAAGGGTATTGCCCTGTGGGATGTTATTGCGCAGTGCGATATTGCAGGTTCGTCTGACAGCAGTATAAGAAATGCCGTGCCGAATGATTTGACTATGATTTTTGACACGGCTGATATAAAAGCTGTATTCACAACAGGGAAAACGGCTTGCAAATATTATTGCCGTTTTAACAGCGAAAAATACGGCAGGGAGGCGATTTGCCTGCCCTCGCCCAGCCCTGCAAACGCAAGGGTTAAGCTTGATGAACTTATAAAGGAGTATTCAGTTATTAATACCTATTTATAATATTATTAGGAGAGTGGTAATTTTATGCAGCACGAGATTACAAAAGCGCAAAGGCTTCTTGACGAAAACGGCAACATCGCCGAGGCGGGATTTGCGAAACGCCTGTTTTGGAAGTATGACAGAAAAGATATAAAAGCGCCCAAAATCCGCATAAAGGAATGGGACTATTATTATATCGGCAATGATGATTTTGGTCTTTGCCTTACAATTTCGGACGCAGGGTATGTGAGCTGTCTTTCTGTGTCCGTGCTTGAATTCGGTAAAGAGCCCCTGCAGATGAACGATTCTGAAATAGGCTTTTTGCCGCTCGGCAAACTTAATCTGCCCTCCACAAGCGAAAACGGAGATATTTCTGCAACGGTAGGCACGGCGCAGATGAATTTTGAAAACAAAAACGGCGAGCGCAGGCTTTGGGGTTCGTATGACAACTACTGCAATTCAAAACACGCCCTTATTTTTGATATAAGGCTCAGCGACATCCCACCCGAAAGTATGGTTATTGCCACGCCGTTTAAAAAGGACAGGCATTTTTATTATAATCAGAAAATCAACTGTATGACAGCAGAGGGTTTCTTTGAATTTAACGGTAAAAAATACGAGTTTTCTCAGGATAACGGCTCGCTCGCAACGCTTGACTGGGGCAGGGGTGTGTGGACTTATGACAACACTTGGTACTGGGGCTCGGGTCAGATGATTTTGGAAAGTGGCGACCGCTTCGGCTTTAATATCGGCTACGGTTTCGGCGACACCTCGGCGGCGAGTGAAAATATGCTTTTCTATAACGGAAAGGCGCATAAGCTTGAGGATATAACTTTTGAAATTCCGATTGAAAACGGAGAATATCAGTATATGGAACCGTGGCGCTTTACATCGTCAGACGGGCGTTTTGAAATGGAGTTTGTGCCCGTTATTGACAGGCAGGCGCCGCTTGATATAAAAATTATGTGTATGATACCGCATCAGGTATTTGGGCGCATTTCGGGCAAAGCAGTTCTTGATGACGGAACAGAGATTACTGTTAAGGACAAAATGGTGTTTGCCGAAAGAGTGCATAATAAATGGTAAAATAATAAAAAGCTTCGGAGAGGTTATGGAAAACAACAGCTATCTTAAAGAATTTTTTAAATACACTTTTGCAAATATACTCGGAACGGTTGCAATTTCTTGCTATGTTCTTGCAGATACATTTTTTATAGCAAGGGGTACGGGCTCAAACGGTCTTGCCGCTCTAAATATATCAATCCCCGTTTTCAACATTATAAACGGAACGGGGCTGATGCTCGGAATAGGCTCGGGCGCAAAATATTCCGTAAATTCGGGCAGTGCAAACCAAAATGAGAAAAACAGAATTTTTACAAATGCACTTTATTTGGGCGCAGTTTTTTCTGCCGTATATATGCTTATAGGCATTTTTCTTTCAGGCTGGCTCGCTGAGGTGCTCGGTGCGCAGGGCGAAGTTTACGATATGGCAAATATCTATATTAAGGTAATAATGATTTTTGCGCCTGCATTCATTTTCAATAATATTTTTGTTGCCTTTGTCAGAAACGATATGAGCCCCCGCCTTGCAATGGTGGGAATGATTACGGGCAGTCTTTCAAATATAGTTTTGGACTATATATTTATTTTTCCGTTCAAAATGGGCATTTTGGGCGCTGTTCTTGCAACTGCGGTAGCGCCTGTTATCAGTATGTTTATTATGTCCGCCCACAAAATCAAAGGAAAAAATAATTTCCATTTAACGAAAATGATGCCTGATTTAAAGCTGTCTGCAAAATGCTGTGCCCTCGGTTTTCCGTCGCTCGTAACAGAACTGTCATCGGGTATAGTTATTCTTGTTTTCAATATTATAATTCTGCGCATTTCGGGTAACATAGGCGTTGCGGCTTACGGAATTGTTTCAAACATTTCAATAGTTGTAATCGCTGTTTTTACGGGTATTGCACAGGGTATGCAGCCGCTTGTAAGTATGGCGCACGGCAGAAAAGATTTTGCCGCAGAGCTTAAGTTGTTTAAATACGCCATTTGCTGTGCTGTTTTGCTGTTTGTTGTAATTTATCCCGTGGTCTATTTCTTTGCAGACCCGATTGCGCTTGCATTCAACAGCGAGGGCAGTGAACAGCTTCAGTCAATAGCCGTTACAGGTCTGAAAATTTATTTTACGGGTATGCTTTTTGCAGGCATAAACATTGTTACATCAATGTTTTTCACATCTGCCGAGCGTGCGCTTCCCGCACATATCATAACTCTTATGAGAGGGCTTTTTGTGATAATCCCTGCCGCATTTTTGCTTTCAAGCTTGTTGGAGCTTACAGGCGTGTGGCTTTCATTTACCGCAACAGAAACAATAGTTTTCATTGTTTCGGTTTCGGCAATCGTGATTTTTAGGGCAAAACACAAAAAACGGCTCGAAAGAAAAAATAAAGATTATTAATAAAATTAATCAGTTCTTAATATTTTCCTTACCCGCCTTTTATTATGATTTTGTTTAATTGGTATTGAGGGAAAGGGATTTATCTTAATACAATGTTTTTGATTTTACTAAAGAGGTGAAAATATGGAGACGGTTTTAGTTTGCGACGATGATACCGCTATATTGGATTCAATAGAAATATATCTGAAAGCGCAGGGCTTTAATGTTCTGAAAGCCGAAAACGGCATAGAGGCGCTTGAACTCATTGAGAAAAATGAGATTCACTGTATGGTGCTTGATATTATGATGCCGGGGCTTGACGGACTTCAGACCACGCTGAAAATCAGGGAAAACAAAAAAAGTTTTCCCATTATAATGCTTTCCGCAAAATCAGAGGATACGGATAAAATTGCGGGGCTTGGTTTCGGTGCGGACGATTATGTTACAAAGCCTTTTAACCCGCTTGAACTTGTGGCAAGGGTTAAATCGCAGATACGCAGATATATAACCTTTTCGGGCTTCGTTCAAAAGCAGAGCGAGATTGTAACGGGCGGCCTTGTTGTTGATACTGACGCAAAAACCGTGTCTGTTGACGGCGAGCCTGTTAAACTTACCGCAAGGGAATATATGATTCTTGAATATCTGTGTAAAAATATGGGCAGAGTGCTGTCTTCAAGCCAAATTTATGAAGCTGTGTGGAATGAGCCTTCTTTCGGAGCGGAAAAAACCGTTACTGTGCACATCAAAAACATTAGGGAAAAAATAGAGATAAATCCTAAAGACCCGAAATATATTAAGGTGGTGTACGGACTTGGATACAAGGTTGACAAGATTTAAATACAGCAGTTTCAATAAGTTTTTATGCGCCGCCGCGGCAGCGGTGCTTGCAGGCGTTATAGTGCTGAATATTTTTTCCGTTATGCGCTATGCCTGCGTTTATGATTTTCAGGGCGTTTTGACTGATACAAAGCCTAATGTCTATTATAGCAATGCCTTTAAATCAACATTTTCTCAGAATGTAGACAAAATCATTGAGGATGTTATTCACAATGAAAATCAGGTGGCGTATGACGAGGCAAAGGCGAAAACTGTTGATGGCGCTTTTCTGTATTATCTTAAAATAAAAGAGCAAATTGAGAATGAAAACAGCGAAGATGAGACTGTGGATTATAACGAAGATTATTCCGGCGTTGTTTATGAAACAACAATGGCTAATCAAAACAGCGTTGATTATTCTTATGCGGGCGACACAACAGTAAGTTTTTATTACGAAATTCAGGACCCTGTTCTTCAAGAGAACGGAGTAAACGCAGTCCGCTTTGAAGCCGATTATACACAGAGCGGTGATGTTGTAAAGCAGGAATTTGCCACTCAGTTCGGCAATCAGGCATACAATCTTTACTGCGGAAACACAAACGATGCAGGAGAATCGGCGGGACTTGGACTTAAAAATATTAAGTATTACGCTATTAGTGATGACGGCTATGTTGTAACAAATGTTTCATCGCCTGAGGATTTTATTTTTGATATTCAAAACGGAATATATCAGCAATCGCTTGTGCTCGAAAACGGAGGGTTTACTTATTCGGGCGATATGGAGCAGGGCGCAGCTTATATTGTAAATGATTACTACGGAGATTCCTTTAACAGCGTTACTCTTTATCTTGCTGTAAATGATTCGTTTTCAGAAGATGATGTTTACAAAGATATATATGATGTCAGCGTTTATGCTTCTAATATAGATGTAAACAGGGCGATTATGATTTGCATAGTAAGTTTCATCATAATTCTCATTCTTGCAGTTTGCTCTGTAAGGCTTGCAGGCAATCTTCAAAACGGAGAGGTTAAAGCATCAGGCTTTGATAAAATTCCTGCAGATTTACATTTCGTTCTTATGGGCGGTGCTGTTGGGCTTATAGTGGCAGCACTTGTCGGTGCGTTTCATATTGAATGTTATGATGTTTTCAGCGGTTCAGGAGATATACAGGAGATAAATTATTACTGCAATTCGTATTGGTATAAAACAGCTCTTCTCGCCGCGGGAGCAGGCGCATATCTCGTTATATTGAACTTTGCGTGCTCCATTTCAAGAGGCATAAAAGCTAAAATCGGTGTTTTCAGAGGAATGCTTATATGCCGCATTTTCCGCTTTATTATTAAGGTTATAAGAAAAATCTTCGGCGCAGTTTCTAAATCGGCTAAGAAAACAAAGGCGTATTTTAACCTGCTTTCTTTTGCTCCCGAAAGGCTTGATAAAAGGTCTGTTGCGGCGGTAGCGCTCTTTGCGCTTATGAATATTCTTGTAACAGCGCTTGTGATTGCCTTTATTGTGGTGGGAGCAGGCTGGATTTCATTCTTCCTTGTAATAGCACTTATTGCGGCGGACGCTTACTGCGTAAAGCGTGCGTTTGAATTTATGAGAACGCTTGATATGTTGATAGACAAATCTGCTAAAAACGAGCCGATTGAGGCGGATATTGCCAAAATGCCCGAGTGTCTCGCCGTTCTGGCAAAGGCGCTTGACGATAAAAACACCGAGCTTCAGAATGCCGTTATAAAGGCGGTTAAGGACGAGCATACGAAAACCGAGCTTATTACAAATGTTTCTCATGATTTAAAAACCCCGCTTACCTCAGTTATCAATTATATCGACCTTCTCTCGGGCTGTGATATACAGGACGAAACGGCGCAGAAATATATGTCCGTAATTGCCGAAAAGGCAAACAGACTGAAAAGGCTTATTGAAGATTTGATTGAGGCCTCAAAGGTGTCAACGGGAAATGTAACTCTCAATAAAACAAAAATTAATCTAAACGAACTTGCCGCGCAGGCAATAGTTGAAGAGACATCTGATATAGAGAAAAATCATCTTCAGATAGTTTTTGATGAATCTGTGGGCAAGCACATTGTTTTTGCAGACGGAACAAAGATTTACCGTGTGTTTGAAAATCTGCTTTCAAACGCCCGCAAGTACTCAGCCCCCGGCTCAAGAATTTATGCGAGACTTTACGATGACGGTGATTTCGGCTGCTTTGAGATAAAGAACATTTCAAAAGAGCCGCTCAATATTTCCGCCGAGGAACTCACCCAGCGTTTCGTAAGGGGAGATAAATCAAGAAGTGAAGAGGGCAACGGTCTCGGTCTTTCAATCGCCAAAGAACTTTGCTCGCTCAACGGCGGCAAGCTTGTTATAGCGATAGACGGAGATTTGTTCAAAGCAACAGTAAGACTGCCTAAAGAGAATACTCAAAGCGGGGGCTCAGCCGATGCAAAATAAAATTAGAGTGCTGGGCGTGTCCGTTTTTGCCGCGGCGGTGTCTTTCAGTGCGGCGTGGCTGTTTATTGCAAATATAATTTGAAAATATAAAACGAAAAGACGATGCTTGGGCGATTTGCCCTTACATCGTCTTTTCCTATTTAAGTGGGAAAATTATTTGTTTATTGTTTCTGCCTGCATTTCTTTTTCTTTCTTAAGCTGTTTGTGAAAAAGAGTTCTGAATATAAGTCTTACAAGAGGTCCGCAGAAAAGAAGCTGCCATATGAGCGCCATGGGCATATTCATACCGAATGTCTGCACCCATGCGCCGAGGCTCGGCGCTTTGAAAAGTAAAGTTGCAATAAGGCTCATTGTGGGGCACATAATGCAAACTATCATTCCGTAAACCATAATAACCGCCATAATGATTGTGAATACTATATTCTGAAATTTTGTTTTCGGCATAATTCATTCTCCTTTTTGTTAGTTTTAGCCTGTTATTCAAATACGGTTTATTCTATCACATTGAAATTTTTGACATAAGAATTTTTTTGCCGTCGAATTTTACAAACTTTTTCTTTTTATTTTTTGAAAAAAACTGTGCAAAATCAAGACAAAAGCACAAGCTTTGTCTACAAATGATAGGTTAGGCAATCCTAATTTTTGTTAAGCTGCTAAACAATACTTGACTGCGTATGTATTTCAAGGTATAATATGGCAAAGATATAAGGAGGGGCGTTTATGCAGTGCGAAATATCAAGGCAGTTTTTTGATATGCTTGGCGAAATATCAGCAGGGCAGAAAATTCCAAGGGAATTTGACGGCGGTCTTGTGCTCTACCGCTCCGAGCTTAATCTTTTACAGCTTATAGACGATTATCCCGAACTCAATGTGAGCGAGCTTTCCGCAAAATCGGGCGTAACAAAAAGCGCAGTAACGCAGATGAGTATAAAGCTGCTTGAAAAAGGGCTTATAGAAAAATATAAAAGTCCCCATAATAAAAAGGAAAAATATTTCAGGCTCACACCCCTGGGAAAAACCGTGCGTGCACAGGGAGACGAGGAAACAAAAGCCGCCTCAGAGCAGATGAGAAAATATCTCTGTTCGCTCAGTATTGAGGAAAAGAAAACGATAATCGAATTTATAAAAAACGCAAAGAATTTTATGCCGTCGTATTCATTCAACTGTTCAAACGACGGGGAATATACAGCACCCTGCATTAAGCAGAAGTAACAGGGAGGAAACAGTATGCTTGAACTTAAAAATATATGCTTCAGCGTTCACGATGAGGCGAACAACACAGACAAGGAAATTCTTAAAAACATTAATTTAACGATAGATAAGGACAGCTTTGTTGTAATCACAGGCCCCAACGGCGGCGGAAAATCAACGCTTGCCAAAATCATTATGGGCATTGAAAAGCCCACATCGGGTCAGATTATATACAAGGGTCAGGATATTACAAATCTTGAAATCAACGAAAGGGCAAATCTCGGTCTCGGTTTTGCGTTTCAGCAGCCTGTAAGATTTAAGGGTCTTACCGTGCGCGACCTTCTTATGCTCGCAATCAAAAAGGACACCCCGTATCAGGGACTTTGCGGCTATCTTTCAGAGGTTGGTCTGTGCGCTGCAAATTATATTAACAGAGAAATCAACGCAAGCCTTTCTGGCGGCGAACTTAAAAGAATAGAAATTGCAATGCTTATGGCAAGGGGAGTTGATTTTTCACTTTTCGACGAGCCTGAAGCAGGCATAGATTTGTGGAGCTTTAATAACCTCATTTCGGTTTTTGAGAATATAAGAGACGCTAAGCACGGCGCAGTTGTTATAATTTCACATCAGGAAAGAATACTTGAAATTGCGGACAAGCTTGTTGTTGTTTCAGGCGGAGAGATAACCGCAGAGGGCTCAAGGGAGGAAATTCTTCCCCAGCTTCTCACGGAATCAAACGCCTGCAAATTCTATAAGGCAAGGAGGCAGTAAACGATATGGATAATAATTTAAAATCACCGCTTGAACTCGGCGCAAAGCCGCAGTTGCAGAATATACTTAAAACTATTGCTGATATTTCGCAGACCCCGAAGGGTGCTTATAATATCCGTGTTGACGGCGCAAGCATAGGCAGACAGAGCACGGAAAATATAGAAATCGTTCCCAAGGAAAACGGCAAGGGAATTGAAATATATGTAAAGCCCCACACAAAGGGCGAGGTTGCACATATTCCCGTTGTTGTTGACCAGAGCGATTTTCAGGATGTTGTTTACAACGATTTTTATATCGGCGAGGGCGCAGATGTTGATATTGTAGCAGGCTGCGGTATTCACAATGACGGCTGTCATATCTCTCAGCACGATGGAATTCACACCTTCCACCTTGCAAAAGACGCCCGTGTGCGCTATGTTGAAAAGCATTACGGCGAGGGTAACGGAAGCGGCGAAAGAATACTCAACCCTGTAACGGTTGTTCACCTTGATAAAGGCGCTTATCTTGAAATGGTAACGGTACAGATTGAGGGCGTTGATTCAACAAAGAGAGTTACAAAGGGCGATTTGGCAGATGACGCACGCCTTGTAGTTAAAGAAAAGATTATGACAAGCGGAAAGCAGAAAGCTATAACTCAGTTTGAAGTTGAGATGAACGGCAAAAACTGTAGCGCAGACATAAGCTCACGCTCAGTTGCAAAGGGTGATTCCTACCAGGAATTCACCTCTGTTATTAACGGTAACAACGAGTGCATGGGTCATTCGGAGTGTGACGCCATTATTATGGAAAATGCCTGCGTTAAGGCGATTCCCGAAATTACTGCAAACGATGTAAACGCATCTCTTATCCACGAGGCGGCAATCGGCAAAATTGCAGGAGAGCAGATTACAAAGCTTATGACGCTCGGTCTTTCAAGGGAAGAGGCTGAGGAGCAGATTGTAAAAGGCTTCCTCAAATAAAAAAGCATAAATAAAGGCTGTGAAACTTTGCGGTTTCACAGCCTTTTTGCGTATATATTAAATTAATCAGTCATAACGCCGTATTTTTGAGCAATGCAGGAATTTCTGTAATTCCTGTCAAATGTAACCTCGCCGATAACTTTTAAAAACGGCGGAATTTCAAATTCCTCGTCAGCGTTTTTTAGTTCTATTTCAAGTAGTGCTTTGTCATTCCAAAACGGGAAAATATCAAGTTCAAAGCATTTTCCGCCGTTTATAATGAGCCAGCGTCTTTTTGAAAGCAGTTTAAAGCCCTTTATGCAGTCAAGGTATTCCTCCTCGCTTATGCGCTCTTCGGTTTCGGTGCGCTCTATTGCGCTGATATCCGTTTTCTGCGTCTTTATATAAATAAAATCGCCGTCTTTTCCTCTTTTGCGCACTCTGAAATTACTGCCGTTTTTCTTAACATACGCCTGAGAAATATCTACATAATCGGCAAGCTCAAGGCTTTCAACCTCGCCCTCTTTCGGCATTTCAACAAGTATTTTTCTTTCAATCTCAACCTTTTTCGGTATGCCGAAAAAGAAATTCAGTTCCGCCTCAAGTTCTTTTTCGTCCTTTGAAATTCTCAGGTGTTCGTTGCCGAGCCAGCCGAGGAGCGTGTTTTTATCATACTCGCCCACAAAAAACACGCCGTCAAAGGCATATTTCATTTCGTTGTTTTCACACGGCAAGTCAAATTCTATTTTTTCGGCATATTGTGAATATCTGCCGAGTATTGCGTTTTTATCGCATTTTCCGATTATAACTATTTTTTCCATAATCAGCTCATTTCCTTTTTTATGTAATCGCAGTAAAGCGAAAGAATGTCCGTATTTGTGCAGGTGTAAACCATTCTTGCGCCTACGCTGTCCTCAATTTCGTTAAATACCGCCCTGCCTTTGTCAAATACAAAATCTATGCCTATATAATCGTATTTTATAAGCGACTGTATTTTCATAACAAGCGCCGTTTCCTCTTTTGAAAGTGTGTAAGGCGTTGCGCTTCCGCCAAGGCAGAAGTTTGAGCGGAAATCCGTTTTAGACTCTCGCAGAATAGAGCATATTATCTCACCGCCGATGAGCCACACCCTTAAATCTTTTCCGAGGTCTGAGGCGGGTTTTTGATAAACAAAGCCGTCCTCAATTTCAAATTCGCCGCTTTCAACAAGGCGCACGCCCTGACCGCCATTGCCGTCTGTCGGCTTGATAACAACGGGCGCTTTTGTTTGGTTTACGGGCATAATCTCTATGCCGTTTTTGCTCATAAATTCGTAACAGCGCTGTTTGTCATTTGCAAGGAATGAAAGACTGCTCGGGTTAAAAACTCTAATACCCCTTTTCTCAAAGCCGAGGGCGATTTCACCGCTGTTCGTTCTGTTTATCACGCAGTCCGCTTTCTCGTCAAAAGAAACTTCGTTTTGAAGAACAAGTTTTGCGCCGAGTTCTTTTTCAAAAACTGAAACGGCAAAGCTGTTTCTCTCTGCCTCCTCCTTGCTGTAAATAAGAAGCGTGTTCATATCCTTTTACCTATCTCCTCAAAAATAAGGGGGGCAATGTCCGTGCCCGTTGCGTTCATAATGTTTATTATGTGGGCGTTGCTGTTTACCTCGCAGAGTATGTTGCCGTCAAGAATATCAACTCCGCCGAAAGTCAGCCCAAGCGCTTTGCAGGCGTTTATTGCCGTTTCGCATTCCTGCGCAGTCGGCTCGCAGGGAGTCATCGTTCCGCCGTTTGTAACATTTGAGCGAAAATCGTTTTCATTTGATCTTCTTGTTGCCGCAACAACTTTTGAGCCTACAACCTCAAGCCGTTTGTCCCTGCCTGAAGAGTTTTCTATAAATTCCTGAAGCAAAAACGGCTTTTCTGTTATGCGCTTTTCAATTTCTTCCTTTGTTCTGCACAAAAATACCTGTTCGCCGAAAGAGCCGAAACATTCTTTAAAAACAAGGGGCAGACCTAAAACAGAAACCGCATCGTCAATGAAAAGACTGTAATCCGATTTGAAATATGACATGGGTGCAATCAGCGTTTTAGGCTGTGAAACAATGCCGTCAAGCGCAAGGTATGTTTTTGCCTTGTCATCGCAAAGGGCAATGCTTTTTGCGCTGTTGAATACGGGAATACCGCTCTTTTCAAGGCGCAGGGCAAGGTTTATATCCTTATCCCAAAACAAAACAAAATCAGCTTTCGGCGTTTTTGCCGCAAGTTCCATATTTGTAAAAAGCTCAAGCTCAATGCCAAGTTTATTTGCGCTTTTGAGCAGATGAGCGTGGAGCGTATCAAATTTTTCGCCTTTTAAGAAATGATTAACAACAAGTACGCCTTTCATTTTCAGCCTCCCGTGAATTTAAACAATTATACCATTAGTTCTTGCTTTTTTCAATGCGGTGATATAAAATAGATGTACTATTTAAAACTGTTTGGAGGAGAGTTAAAATGACGGAATACACCTTAAAATACGGCTGCAACCCGAATCAGAACCCTGCAAGAATCCATTGCGACGGCAAGGAGCTTCCCTTTGAAATATTAAACGGAAGTGCAGGATATATAAATCTTCTTGACGCATTCAATTCATGGCAGCTTGTTAAAGAGCTTAAAGAGGCAACGGGTCTCCCCAGCGCCGCTTCATTCAAGCATGTTTCACCCGCAGGCGCCGCTGTTGCGCAGGAGCTCAGCGAGGTTGACAGAAAAGTTTGCTTCGTTCCTGACGGACTTGAGCTTTCACCCATCGCTCAGGCATATGTAAGAGCAAGAGGATGCGACAGAGTTTCTTCTTTCGGCGATTTTGCCGCACTTTCAGACGAGTGTGACGCTTCTGTTGCTCAGTTCCTTGTAAAAGAGGTTTCAGACGGAATTATTGCTCCGTCATATACTGACGAGGCTCTTGAAATCCTCAAAAAGAAGAGAAGAGGCAACTATCTTATAATCAAGATGGACGCAGACTATGTTCCCGAGGAGATGGAGACAAAGCAGGTTTTCGGCATTAAGTTTGAGCAGAAGAGAAACGATTCCAAAATCACTATGGACCTCTTCAACGATATGCCCACAAAGGTTAAGGAAATTCCCGAAATTGCAAAGATTGATTTGCTCATTTCAATGATAACTCTTAAATATACACAGTCAAATTCCGTTTGCTACGCTATGGGCGGTCAGACAATCGGTGTAGGAGCAGGCCAGCAGTCAAGAATCCACTGCACAAGACTTGCAGGCAACAAGGCAGATAATTTCTGGCTCAGAAGAAATGAAAAGGTTTTAAATCTTCCTTTCATTGAGGGCATCAGAAAGTGCGAGGCTGACAACGCAATAGACCTCTATATCAGCGATGAGTATGAGGAGCTCTATAAAAACGACCTTTGGAAGAAGTATTTCACAGAAAAGCCCGAGCCGTTCACCGCAGAGGAAAAGAGCGAGTGGCATAAGAAGATGGACAAGGTTGCTCTTGGTTCAGACGCATTCTTCCCGTTTGAGGATAATATTGAGCGTGCTGTTAAATCAGGCGTTAAATATATCGCTCAGCCCGGTGGTTCTGTAAGAGACGGCGCTGTTATTGAGTGCTGTGATTCTTTCGGTATCGCAATGACAATGACAGGTATCAGACTTTTCCACCATTAATAACAGAATATATAAAACGAAACGCCGTCCCGAAAAGGACGGCGTTTTTCTGTGGCTGTTTTATTTTTCGTCAGCAAACGGCGCTGAGTTAATAATGAAATTAAGTACATTTTCTGCGCTTCGCTGAATTTCAGAAAGTGTTATGCCGTTTCTGTCACGCAGGGATTTCAAAAGCGTTCCGTCAGGCTTTCTTCTGCCTGTTCTTTTTCCGCCGGGCATAAGCACATCAACCTGCGTTCTAATTCTATATGCCTGGTCGTAAACAGATGGGAAATCGGGGCTCTTGCCCTTTTTGTTCCACCAGTCCGTCATAACATTTCCCTTATAACCCCATTCGTTTCTCAAAATAGAGGTGCAAAGGTCATAGTTATAATAGCTGTAAACTCCGTTTACTTTGTTGTAAGAGGTCATAATATTTTTAGGCTCAGCCTCTTTGATACAGATTTCAAAGCCTTTCAAATATATTTGGCGCAGTGCACGCTCGGAAACACGAGAATCGTTTACTGTGCGCTTAAATTCCTGATTGTTGCAGGCGAAATGCTTGGGGCACGCTGAGCCGTTGCAGGACTGTATACCCCTTACCGCCGCGGCGGCGATTTTGCCTGTTACAAGCGGGTCTTCGGAATAGTATTCAAAATTTCTGCCGCAAAGCGGATTTCTGTGAATATTCATACCCGGTGCGAGCAGAATATGGCTTCCTCTTTCTTTCATTTCACGGGCGATTGCTGAGTAAACCTCTTCAACAAGTTTTTTGTCAAATGTGCAGGCAAGGAGTGTTCCTATCGGAATAAGCGAACAGCACGCTTCAAGTCTGATGCCCGAGGGACCGTCAGTTGTAATTGCGGCTGAAACGCCTTTTTCACGAAGTGACGGCAAAACTCCGCCGAGTGCGCCTGCGTTGCCCTTTGCGCCGAGGGGACTGTCCATAGTGTAGTCGCCCCTCGTTATTGCTTCAAGTTCGTCAAGGGAAAGGGTGGATATAAATTCATCCATAGTCGCATTGCCGCTTGCAACATCATAAAGAGTGATATTATTTTTATCGCTTCTCTCTTTCTGAGAGGGCAGATTTTTCATAATTCTCTGCGCAAGATTTGTCTGCCTTTCGGGGCATTTGCGCTTAACAGGGATAAAGCCGTTTATACCCTCAACAGCAGTTATAACTTCAAAGCTGTTTTCAGGGGCAAGGCATTCGCTAAGCTGTTCGTAAAGCTTTGTTTCTTCCTCGTAAAATGTGTAAACTTCCTCTGCGCTTCTGACATCTGTACCGAGGTAAAAACGGTAAAGTCCGCCCTCTGTTACATAAGCAGATTTGAAACCGCTTTTTCCCTCGCTGTCGTATGAGGAGATCTGATACATAGAAACAAAAAGGTTGAGAGTCTGGCTCTCGTTCGGCTTTAACTCGTCTGTTTTTGCAAATGCCTCAAGTTCTCTTGCAGGGTTGCCCAAAACGGTGCAGGGCTTTTGAATATAGAGTTGAACAACTTCTCTGCCTGAGCGTTCTCCTGTGTTAGTAACGGTTACATTAAATGAAAATCCGTTTTCGGAAGGTTCAGCGCTTTCGCATTTTACGCTAAACTGAGTATAGCTTAAACCGAAGCCGAAAGGATAAAGAACTTTTTCTTTCTCAAATGTTTCAAAATAGCGGTATCCTACATAAATATCATCGGTGTAATTGTTAAATTCCACATTTGCAAAATCTTTTGCGTTCGGGTAATCCTCATATTCTGCGGCGGCGGTGTCCGTAAGTTTACCGCTCGGGTTTTCCTTTCCGCAAAGAATATCTGCGGCGGCATTTCCGCTTTCCATACCGCCCTGCCAAAGAATAAGCAAAGCGTTTATCTTATCGCCGAATTTTTCCGCCCATTTCAAATCCATCATACAGCCGATATTGAGCAGAACAACTGTTTTTGAAAAATAATCGGTAACACAGCCGAGCAGGTGCAGTTCGTCATCCGTTAGGTAATAACTGCCCTTTTCAAGCGAACAGTCCCTGTCCTCGCCCGAGGAACGCCCTATAACTACAACAGCGCAGTCAGACTCTTTTGAAGCCTCAAAAATCTCGCTCGCTTCAATGGGCATTTCAGGGTAAAATCTCGGCCACATACCCCATACGGAGTCATTGATTTTATTTTCAGCGCACCATCTCTCGTATTTGTTGGCAAGCTTTTCGTTTAGTTTAAGCTTTTCACAGTTTCGTATGCCGTCTGCAAGGTTTACCTCATACGGTCTGTTAACCTCACCGCCCGAGCCGTAGCCGGTATAAAACCAGTTTTGCTGAACTCTGCCGAAAAGGGAAACACGGCATCCGTCTTTAAGGGGCAGAACGCCGTCATTTTTCAGCAGTACTGCGCCCTGTGCCGCTGCACGGCGCACAAGAGCGGGCATTTCGTCAGAAATGGGGTCTGAGATTTCAGATTTTTTTGTTTTTGCCTGTGAAACAGAATTGAATTTAGAGTAAATCTCCATTGCCGAATTGGCAGTTTTTTCTATAATCTTATTCATAGATTTTCTCCATTAAATATAGTCTAAAATTAATATATCAAACTGCGTGGAAATATGCAATAAAAAAAGCGGAAACGCTCGCTAGAACATTTCCGCCGTAAACATTTTTATCAGTTGAGAACTTTGAAGTCAACCTTGCCGACTTTTGTTCTCGGAAGCTCGTCAATATAAACGATTTCTCTCGGGAGTGACCATTTTGAAAGGTTCTGCTCGCCGAATGTTTTGATTTTCTGAGTGAGGGCGTCTTCATCGTCTTTTTCAAACTTCTTGTTTTTAACAACAAAGAGTTTGAGCATTGTTTTACCGCCGTCCTCTTTGCCGATTACACAGCAGTCTGCAATTTCAGCCATTGTTCTGTAAGTCTCCTCAATGAATGAGGGGTAAACAAGGTAACCGCTGATTTTGTAAACTCTCTTAAGACGCTGACGGTAATAAATATCGCCCTTTTCGTCAATAAAGCACATATCGCCTGTATGAAGCCATACTCTGCCGTCCTCGTGCTCAACAAGTACCTTTGCAGTTTCTTCGGGGTCGTGGTAATAACCCTGCATAAGTGTGGGGCCGTAAACGCAAAGTTCGCCGTCCTCGCCCTTAACTTCCTCTGTTGTGCCGGGTTTAACCGTCATAACCTCAATGTTGTAGCAGGGAACACCGATACAGCCCTGAGGAGCTTCTCTGCGCGGGTCTGTGAATGAGCAAACGGTTACGCACTCTGTAAGACCGTAGCCTGAAACAAAGTGGCATTTTGCGCCGTTTTCTTTAAGGAGATAATCCATTTTTTCTGTAAGTGAATAAGGAACAACATCTCCGCCTGAGCCGATAAGCTTCATTGTGCTCATATCAACGCCCTTGAGATAGCCTGCCTTGTGTACCTTTTCAAAGAAATCCGGTACGCCGAATACATAGTTGATATGATATTTTTTGATTGCCTGAGAGCACATTTTAGCGTCGAAAGCAGGGAAGAGTGACTGAGCCATACCAACGCACATTGAAACATGCATGCAAAGCGCAAAACCAAAGCCGTGGAAAACGGGAAGTGCTGTGAGCATAGCGTCAGTATCCTGGTCAATCTGCATACCGAGTACTTCTGTTACAACATCAACAAGCTCATATGAAAGGTTGTTGATGTTTTCAGATGTAAGCATAACGCCCTTGGGGTTGCCCGTTGTGCCGCCTGTCATCATAATGGCGGCTGTTGACTGATAGTCTGTCTGAGTTTCAGGCACGCCGTTTTTCTTTATGTAAGCTGCGCCCTCTTTAAGGAAATCGCTCCACTCAACAAGCTTTTTAACATTTGTTGCAGGGCCTGTTTTACCCTTGATTTTCTTCTTGTAGAGCATATTTGCAACAAAGCCGTAAGGAGTTTTCGGAAAATACTGAGCAGTTTTGCACATAATAACTGTTAAGTCCGGATTATCCTTGAATGCTTTTTCTGAAACATCGAAGCAGAATGCGTATTTAGCGCCAACAAGCTTGATTGCGTAATCAGCCTCTGATTTTACAGAAAGCGGATGAAGCATTGAAGCAACTGCGCCGATTTTGTTAACAGCGTAAATAGCCGCAATACACTGGGGCATATTCGGAAGGCAGATGATAACTCTGTCGCCCTTTTTAACGCCGTTTGCAACAAGAGCAGCAGCGCATTTATCAACCATATCAGCAGTCTGATTCCAAGAAAGAGTGTTGTTGTAATAATAAAGACAGGGATTGTCGCCCCTCTCTTTAACAGACTTTTCAAACTGATAGTACATCGTGTTTCTTACATCATATTTTGAAGTGTATTCTATCATTAAAGTACCTCCGAATTAGATTTCTTGTATTTAATTAAGAATTATTTTAATAAAACGGCGGCTGTCTTTCAATAAAATATATAAATCTTTATCTTTTGTTTATAAGTTGGGTCCATTCTTTTATATTTATTAATTCTATGTTCACAAATATCGTTTGACTTTTAAGGATTGTCTGATATATTATATTACTATTATTTAAAATAAAAGGATGTATAATATGGCGTATAAAGTTAAAAAGCACCCTACAAAAAGCATACCGAAAGCGCAGTTTGCCTTTTGGATAATCACAAGAATTGCGCTTTTAATCTGCGCAGGATATTCGTTTATACACGGAGACCTTGTTATGGGTTTTGAATCCGTTTTCTGTTTCATTTTCACCCATTTGTGGGATATGTTTCAGGTCTTTGGAAACGGCTCTTTTATAGAGGAAGTTCCGCCCCTGTCACAGACGATGCTCAATGTAATAATCTTCGTTGGCATAGTTATCGGCTCTTATATGGATGTTTTTGATAATGTCTGGTGGTTTGATAATCTTATGCATGTGCTTTCTGGCGTTGTGTGCGCTGTTTTCGGCTATGATTTTGCGTGCATTATTCAGAGAAAGAAAGGGCAGTGCGCCGCCACTCTCGCCGCTATTTTTTCGCTTATGTTTGCGCTTTCAATAGCAGTAGGCTGGGAGTTTTACGAATTTCTTATGGACACGCTTCACGGCACAAATCTTCAGCTTGCAAAGCCCGGCCCCGAAACGGCTATTTTTGATATTTCGCAGTATAACGGCGAATACGGTTATCTCGGTCTTTTCGACACAATGACGGATATGATGATGAACGCCATAGGCGGTATTTGCGGAATGATATTTATGATTATTCTGAGAAACAGAAAGAAAAAGAAAAAATAAGGCTTTTGGTATTGTTTTTAAACATTATAAATACGCTTTTCGGCAATTTAAAAGTAACGGCAGAGCATTATGCGCTCTGCCGTATTTTTATGACAATTTTTTTGCCTTTCTTGTTTTATACTCTTCAAGAGCATTAAAATACAGGAAGTGTAACTACATATGAAAACGGCAACTCGTAATAATAAGGTTAAAATTAAAGATATAAAAAACAAGATGAAAAATGAGCGGTTTTTGCAGGCTCTTGAGGGGGCGGTATATTTTCTGCTAAGCTTTGTGCTGGCTAGAAATTTTGTTTTGTCCTATGCCTCTCCTTTTGCCGTTTCGCTTATCTGCGTGTCACGCAAAAAGAATTATTTTTATTCGGCTGTCGGTGCGGCGGTGGGGTATCTCGTGTTTATTCCCGAAAGTTTTGCACGATACATAGCGGCTGTTATTATCGTGTTTTTGGGAACGCTTGCCCTTGACCTCGCACGTGCAAAGGGCTCTCCGTTTATGCCTATGCTCATTTCGTTTCTGTCGCTTTTTGCAACGGGCATTGTTGTGGATATTAAAACAGGGGCGGCAATGTCAGAATATGCGCTCACGCTTGCAGAAAGTCTGCTCGGTGCAGGCGGTTCGTTTTTCTTTTTCAGGGCGCTCAACTGCAATTTCAGGCGTTTTCGTCTGCGTGCGCTTCCCGTTTCGGATTTAACCTGCATTGTCATTTCCTGCTCGCTTATTCTAATGAGCCTGTCGGAAATCACGATTGCCCGCATTGCGCCTGCAAGAATTGTTGCGCTTTTGCTCATACTCATAACAGTTATTTTCGGCACGGACAGGCTTGGTCTTATGCTCGCCCTGTCAGTCGGTTTTGCATTTTCTCTTCAGGGGGACGGCGCTTTGTTTCTAACGGGTGCATACGGCTTTTCGGCTCTGCTTGCCTGTCTTTTCTGCCCGTTCGGCACATTTGGCGCAGTAAGTTCTTTCACACTTTCATTTGCGCTTTTCAGCGTTGCGGCAGGCGGCGGAATTGAATATTTTGCAGAGGCTCTTATTAGCGGTATTGCCGTTATGCTGTTTCCGAGCGTGCTTCAGGAGAAAATCGAAAACTTTTTCCACGACGGTGAAAATATAACGCCAGACGGCTCACTTCGCAAAAGTCTTGTTATGAGGCTTAGATTTGCAAGCGGTGCGATAAGTTATATCAGCGAAAGCGTAAATGAAGTCAGCGAAAGAATAAACGATTTGAACAACAAAAACGCCAAGATACGCAGAGAACATCAAACTGAGCAGCAGTATCTTACCCAGCAGATAATAAATGAAAAAACGAATCAGATAAGAATGGTTGCGGCAGACCAGTTTTTCTCTATCTCGGACATGCTCGGCGACCTTGCAAGGGAGTTTGACGAGGCTGAGTATTTTGACAACATTGCGGCAGGTAAACTGCGCAGGGCGCTTGCGGAGCGTGAGATTTACCCGAAAAATATTTCCGTTATTGAGGATAAATTCGGCAGAATGAGAATAGAGATTTTAACACAGGACAGAGAAACAGCATTTTGCGACCCTGAGATAAACAGAGAAATTTCAAAGGCGTGCCAGAGATATTTTTCAAACGGCAGGATTACTCATTTCAAAAATAATTCAATGATAACCTTTACGGAAAAGCCTAATTTCTCGCTTGAAATAGGATTTTCACAGCACAGCGCAGAGGGCGCTTTGTGCGGAGATACGGTTAAAACCATAAACGATTCACGGGGCAGGAGTATTCTTATTATCAGCGACGGTATGGGCAAGGGCGGCAGAGCGGCGCTTGACGGTGCGATGGGCGCAGGTCTTTTGTCAAAACTGCTTGCGGCAGGCTTCGGGTTTGACAGTTCGCTTCGTGTTGTGAATTCCGCCCTGCTCGTCAAAAGCAGTGACGAAAGTCTTGCAACGCTTGACTGCGCAGGAATAGACCTTTTTACAGGCAAGGTTGATTTGTATAAGGCGGGCGCACCTGCAACATATATCGTTAAAGGCTCAAAGGTTACTAAGTGCGAACTTTCCTCAATGCCTGCGGGAATTTTGAGGGGTATTGAGTTTGCAAAGCGCACCGCTGTTCTCAGCGACGGCGATTTGCTTGTTATGGTCAGCGACGGTATAACAGACCCCGGCGCAGACTGGCTCAATGCGTTTCTTACGGGTACTGAGGATATGAGCGTTCAGCAAATTGCGGATGAAATTATAAATCAAACCCTCAATATGACAAAGGGAATGAAGCAGGACGATATGAGCGTTATTGCCGCAAGATTAAAGAAATACGGCGAATAACTAGGAAAATATTGCCTTCGCTTTTTAGTGTTCTTTATAATTCGTTTATAATATTTTAAAATCTTCGTAAAATGTAAAGAATATATTTAAGGTGCCGAAATATTTAATGAAAGGGGAAATTACCGTGTGCGGTATTATAGGATATGTAGGCAAAAGTGAAGCTACGGGAATCCTTATCAAAGGATTAAAAGGGCTTGAATACAGAGGATATGACAGCGGCGGAATTGCCGTGCTTGACAACTCTAAAAAACTTTGTGTTGTTAAATCAAAGGGCGAAATTCATCGCCTTGAAGATAAGCTGAAAAATGTTAGCATAAGCGGAAATCTCGGCATAGGCCATACCCGCTGGGCAACACACGGAAAAGCAAACGAAATAAATGCTCATCCCCATTGCACAGAGCATTTTGCAGTCGTTCACAACGGAATTATTGAAAACTACAAAGAAATAAAAGAGAGTCTTATGCTCAGCGGAATCACTTTTGAAAGTGAAACGGATACAGAGGTTATTCCGAAACTTCTTGAACTCAATTACAGCGGAGATGTGCTTGAAAGCCTTAAAAAGACGCTGAAACTTCTTGAAGGCTCATATGCGCTCGGAATTGTCTGCACAGACAGTCCCGATACTCTCTACTGCGCTAAAAAAGGCTCACCGCTGATTATCGGTGTCGGCGAGGGCGAAAACTTTATTGCGTCAGATATAAATCCGCTACTAAACCACACCAAAAAAGCAATTTACCTTGAGGACGGCGAAACGGCACAGATAACGGCTGAAAAAATCACCGTTTACGGCTCGGATTTCAATGAAATCAAAAAGGAAATAAAACAGGTTGAGCTGGGCAAAAGCACCGCAACCAAGGGCGATTTTGAGCACTTTATGCTCAAGGAAATTTATGAAGAGCCTGATGTGGTCAGGGAAACTATAAACTCCGTTACAAAAGACGGCGATGTTGTGCTTGAAAATATGCCGTTTTCCGATGAGGAACTCACCGCATTGAACAGAATTTATATTGTTGGCTGCGGCTCGGCATACCATGTTGGTCTTATAGCAAAATACAATTTTGAAAAAATAGCAAAAATTCCCACCTTTGCGGAATATGCAGGCGAATTCAGATACGCCGATATGGTGCTTGACGAAAACTGCCTTGTAATCATAATGAGCCAAAGCGGCGAAACGGCAGACAGCCTTGCCGCCCTTAAACAGGCAAAGGAACTCGGCGCAAAAACAATCAGTATTGTAAATGTGCCCGAAAGCTCTATTGCCAAAATGAGCGATTACAATCTTCTCACCCTCGCAGGGGCAGAGATTGCCGTTGCAACAACAAAGGCGTTTTCATGCCAGCTTGCAATGCTTGATATGCTCTGCCTTTATATCGCAAGGGCACGAAATGCCTGCACGGAAGTTTTCAGCGAAATTGCTGTAAATATGAGCGCGCTTCTTCCAAAGAAGATTGAAAGAGTGCTCCAGAAAAGCGATGAGCTAAAAGCGCTTTCCGAAACAGTAAAGGATATGGATAAATGTTTCTTTCTCGGCAGAAATGTTGATTACGGCGTTTCTCTTGAGGGTGCGCTTAAACTTAAAGAGATAAGCTATATCGACTGTGTTGGCTGCCCTGCAAGCGAACTCAAGCACGGCACTATCAGCCTTATTGAAAAAGATACGGTTTGCTTCGGTCTTATAAGCAATAAAGATTTGCTTCCGAAAACTGTTTCAAATCTTATTGAGGTAACGGCAAGGGGCGCAAAGGTAATCGTGTTTGCCCCCGAAAGTCTTAAAGATGATTTAACGCATTTTGAAACGGTAATCACCTATCCCGATTCAATTCCGTTCCTCACGCCGTTTATAGAGGTTATACCGCTGCAGCTTATGGCATACCATATCGCAAATGCAAAGGGTCTTCCCATAGATAAGCCCCGCAACCTTGCAAAATCCGTAACGGTTGAATAAAATTTTAATGAGTGAAAACGGAGAATATATGGCTATAACAATAAATATTTATTATACGGGTGCAAATTTGAACGCAAGAAAATTTGCACAGGAAATGGTTTCAAGCGGTGTTGTTGATAAAATCCGCGCTGAAGACGGAAATCTTAAATATGAATATTTTTTCCCTATGGAAGATGATGAAACCGTACTGCTTATAGACAGTTGGAGAGATCAATCAGCTATTGACGCGCATCACGATTCCCCGATGATGGCAAAAATAAGCGAGTTAAGGGAAAAATATGATTTATCTATGCGAGTTGAAAGGTATCTTTCAGATGAGGCAGGAATACCGTCTAAAGATAAAGAGTTTATACGGTGAAACCATTAATATAATTTGTATGTTTTGATGTAAAGTCGCCTGAGTTTTATACTCGGGCGGTTTTTTCGTGTTGCAAAAATAATATTATAAAGTATAATAATCATTAAAAGAAAATTATATTTTTTATTTATATACAGGAGGGGCTTTAAATGAAAATATCTATTGTTTATGACAGCAGAACAGGGCATACCGCAAAAGCGGCTGAGTACATAATTGAGGGCGCTGAAAAAGTTCAGGGCGTTGAGGCTAAAGCGTTTAATATTGATGATATTGACGAGGATTTTGTTAAAGACAGCTGTGCTTTAATTGTGGGCACTCCCACCTATAACGGATATTTGACAGGCAAGATGAAGTTATGGCTTGAAAACGATTTGAAAAAATATAATGTCGGCGGAAAATTAGGCGGCGCATACGCCACGGCAGGATATATTCACGGCGGCGGTGATTTGGCTATTCAGTGCATACTCACCCATCTTATGGTCGGCGGAATGATGACATATTCGGGCGGACATGTCAAAGGCAAGCCTGTTATCCATTTAGGTCCCGTGGCAATATCTGAAAATATGGACGATTTTGCCGAGTTATTCAGAATCTACGGTCAGCGTATGGCAGAACAGGCAGCGGTATTGAATTGACAGTATTAATTTTTTATTTGTCAACATATGTTTCGCAATGAAACCTGTATTGTTAATTAGCATTGCTTGTGGCAACGGCGCAGGCTCCATATAATAGAGATAACAACTAAACCAAGGAGGTTATCGCTATGTTAAACGAAAACATTAAAGCAATCAGAAAAACAAAAGGACTTTCGCAAGAAGAACTTGCCGTCAAGTTAAATGTGGTAAGGCAAACAATCTCTAAATGGGAAAAGGGATTGTCAGTACCCGATGCGGATATGCTGATTTCCATGTCACAAGCACTTGAAACACCTGTAAGCACTTTACTTGGCGAAACTATTGTTGAAACGCAGGTTGATGATTTAAAAGTGATTTGTGAAAAACTTGAGGTTGTAAACTTGCAGCTTGCTCAACGCAAACAAAAATCTGAAAAAATATTCCGTTATTTACTTATTGCGTTATGTGCCGTAATAGTAGTTGTTTCTGCGGTGTTAATAGTATTAAACAGCCCTTATTTAGGATGGGATTACAGTAATCCTGAATTTGCTGTTGCAGGAACATTTTTTCATGCCTTTGAGTGGCTGTTTGTTAGGTTCGCGCCTGTTGTTTTTATAGGATTAATTGTTTTGATTTATTTAACTCGCAAAAAAGAATAAATTTATAAACCCTTCGGCGGAATGTATAACCCGTCCGAAGGGTTTTTATTATATATGATAAAATATTAATTTTATGGAATTTATATTTCATTTGGTTAATATAGAAGATAATTAAAATAATGTTTAATACTTTCATAATATCAATGTTTATATTTAACAAATTATACATTGAATCGGTATATATCTGACCGTATAATTAGGGTTAATTACAGATGACAGCTATTATTCGGAGGCAATATGAACCGTAAGAAAAATAAGAAAAAGAAAATTATTATAATATCAATAATTTTTGCTGTGCTGGCTGCGATTTCTGTTTGGATTGCTTGGGGCAACAGTGCTTTGATGGTAAATGAAATATCAGTTACAAGCGATGAGTTGCCGCAAAGTTTTTCAGGGTACAAAATAGCCCAGGTGTCAGACTTGCATAATGCCCAATTCGGCAAGGACAATGAGAAACTGATTGAAAAACTAAATGAATGCGAGCCTGATATTATTGTGCTTACAGGGGATTTGATTGATTCGTATCATACAAATATTGATGTTAGCATATCCTTTGCAGAAAAAGCCGTGCAAATTGCCCCTACATATTATGTAACGGGAAATCATGAAGCAAGAATTGACGGCTTAAGTGAATTTTTGAAAAGATTGGAAGATAAAGGAGTTACTGTTCTGCAAAACGAATCTGTGACTTTGAATAACGAAAATGAAAGCATTACTCTTTTAGGCGTTTCTGACCCGAGTTTTCAAGCAGATTATTTGTTCGGCGATGAAAAAACTGTTACAGATTCTGCTGTTTCAGATTTGATGAACGGTACAGATGGATATACCGTTTTGCTTTCCCACAGACCCGAGATGTTTGATGTTTATGTCAAAAATAATGTGGATTTGGTATTGACGGGTCACGCACACGGAGGGCAGTTTAGACTGCCGTTTTTTGGCGGTTTAGTTGCGCCCGGTCAGGGGTTGTTTCCCAAATATGATTCAGGGCTATATACTATGAATGGTACAAATATGATTGTAAGCAGAGGCATCGGAAACAGTATTATACCATTTAGAGTAAATAACAGACCTGAAATCGTAATGGTAGAGTTAAGTTCGTCTTAGAAACAAAAAAGTCCTCAGTCAGAGTTTTCAATTCGGCTGAGGATTTTTTATATCATATGGTAAAAATAAAGCAACCGACTGCCCTGTGTATACGGGCTATCGGTTGCTTTTTGGCGTCCCAGAGGGGATTTGAACCTCCGACCTACCGCTTAGGAGGCGGTCGCTCTATCCAGCTGAGCTACTGAGACTTATTTGGTGTATGTCATATTATATATTATCCGATTTTTATTGTCAATTAAAATCGGGCGGCAACAGGAAAATCGGGCTTGTTTTTGCGTTTCAATTCTCTTTAATTATATATTATATAATTATATTATTTAATAATATTAATTTATTACATTAATTATATGAAAATTATTCAGAATTATCACATATATTGTTACAAATCAACCGTCTATATATGGGTATGATATGTGCTGATATTGCGAAAACTGCACAATATATTGTAATTTGAACAACGCGAAATTTAAAAAGTTACAAAATTATTAAGTCCGGTTTGTGCGATTCTGAAAAATTAAACAAAAATTCACTTTAACGCACTAAATCACAAAAACAAAAAACCACAATATCTTGTTGTCTGCAAATGTTACAAAACTGTAACAATTGTTTTATTTGTTAAAAGTGCACAAAAAACCGATTTTTTTCGCCTTGACACATTATGCAAAAATTACTATAATGCGAAAAGCTTGAGAAATACTAAAGGCAGGGCAAGGAATTTCAGGTTGAAATTTCCGCTCTGAAGGCAGAATGAATGCTTCTGCCGGCAGAATTATATTTATGGTTTAATCAAATAAATTAAGCGGATTAAACTTATATAATGCTGCTGAATTTCGGCACAGCCAATATTATGGCTCAAGTGCAACAAAGGAGATTAAGATGATTAACGAATCACGCGTTGCTTCCGTAAAGCATATGTCAAGAGTTATGGCGGCAACGGTAGCTGCGTTTATTCTTATCATTTGTGTTTTCGCAACAAGCGCTTTTGCGGGCATGGTTGGAGAATACAATGTTGTTATTAATGACAATGGTAAAGAATACACAGTTACAACAGAAGAAACGGAACCAATCGAAATCCTTAATGAGGCAAATATTATTCTTGGTTCAAACGACAGACTTGACATCGCAGGCTTCAATGCAGGCGAAGGCGGTACTATCGTAATTGACAGGTCAAACACAGTAAACATTATGCTCGGCGATGTTGTTACAGCATACAATGTGTATGCCGACACGGTGGGCGAGGTTTTCGCAGAGATAGGCTTCAATGCCGAAGGCTGCACAATGAATTACGGCGAAAATGACGCCGTTGAGGACGGAATGGTAATTTCCGTAGTGCTTCCCGTTTCTGTTTCAATAACAGCAGACGGTGAAACTTTTGAAATGCACGCGGCAAATAACACAACAATAGGTGATTTGCTCACGCTTGCAGGCATTACACTCGGTGAGAACGATTATGTTGAGCCCTCAGCAGACACAGTTGCAGAAAACGGTATGGAAATTACCGTGTTCAGAACTGAAGTTAAAACTATTACTGTAACAGAGGCAATCAAGTACTCAACAGAAACAACAACAGACGATTCACTTTCTTTCGGAGAAACAAAAGTTCTCACAAAGGGCGTTAACGGTGAAAAAGAGGTTACCTATGAGGTAACATATGTTAACGGCGAAGAAACTTCAAAGACAGAGATTTCTTCAACCGTAATAAAAGAGGCAGTAACAGAGGTTAAAGCTGTAGGCACAAGTAATTCTCAAGTTGAGCCTAACGGAGTTGTTTCCAAAAACGGTTACACACTCGGACAGGTGATAAGCGGCAGATATACTCATTACTGTTCATGCGCTAAATGCTGCGGAAAGTCAAACGGCGTAACTGCATCAGGCAAAAAAGTTTATACCGGTATGGCAAATCCGTATTATGTAGCGTGCAACTGGCTTCCTCTCGGTTCTGTAATTGATATTGACGGAACTCTTTACACAGTAGTAGACAGAGGCGGCAGCGGCCTTTCAAAGAAGGGCAGAGTAGATATCTACACTCCCGAAGGTCATCAGGCGGCGCTTAGAGGCGGCGCAGGCGGCTGTACAATCACTATTGTAAGACTTGGCTGGTAATAAAGCGTATATTCACGGCAAGGCGTAAAGTCCTGCCGTGATTTTATTTTTTGGAAATATAATACTTGGTAAAATTAACAGCCTTGACAAATACGATTTCAAGTGCTATCATATTCGTAACAAATAAATACACCTAAACCGATGATGCGGAGATAAAAACGGGATACGCACTTACAGAGAGCCGTGCAAGCTGGAATGCGGCAGTAAACGGCCTGTTAAATGGACCGCGGAGGGTGCAGTCAAATGCGGAGTTTCCGCAGAGTATTCTGCAACGCGAAGGCATGCGTAAGTTGCCGGGGATATATAGGTATCCTGTAAAGAGCACGGTTTTCCGTGAATTCAAGGTGGCACCGCGGATAATGATTTATTCGTCCTTGACAGATAATGTTATATTTGTCGAGGGCGTTTTTTTAATGCTTTTTTCGGCAAAATAATAAAAAATGCTTCGGAGGTCACATATATGAAACTTAAAACAAAGCGATGGCGCATCTTGTATTGATTCTAAGCTTAAAACATATATTTAAAAGATTTATTTTTGGAGGAAATTATTATGAATTACAACGGTATTGATTTTGACACTTACTTTAAAAACTATCCTGATGAAAACGGCTTTTTCGGAAAATACGGCGGCTCATATGTTCCCGAAAATCTCCAAAAGGCTATGGATGAAATTACAGAGGCATATTTCACAATCTGTAAATCAAGCAAATTTATAAGCGAGCTTCGCAGAATCCGCAAGGAATTTCAGGGCAGGCCCACTCCCGTTTCATATCTTGAGCGCTTGTCAAATAAGCTTGGCAATGTTCAGCTTTATGTTAAGCGTGAGGATTTGAACCATACGGGCGCACACAAACTCAATCACTGCATGGGCGAGGCTCTTCTTGCAAAATATATGGGCAAGAAAAAGATTATCGCTGAAACAGGCGCAGGTCAGCACGGTGTTGCTCTTGCTACAGCGGCGGCTTATTTCGGACTTGAGTGCGATATTTATATGGGCGCTGTTGATATTAAAAAGCAGGCTCCGAATGTTGCAAGAATGAAAATTCTCGGCGCAAATGTTGTTGAGGTAACAGACGGTCTTGCAACTCTTAAAGAGGCTGTTGACGCCGCTTTCGAGGCTTATCTCAACGATTATCAGAATACTATCTACTGCATCGGCTCAGTTGTAGGCCCTCATCCGTTCCCGATGATGGTTCGTGATTTTCAGAGTGTTGTAGGAAGTGAAGCAAGAGAGCAGTTTATTGAAATGACAGGCGATTTGCCGGACGCTGTTGTTGCGTGCGTAGGCGGCGGTTCAAACGCAATGGGTATGTTCTCAGGTTTCCTTAATGACCCTGTTGATATTTACGGTGTTGAGCCTCTCGGCAGAGGCCCCGCTCTCGGCGACCACGCCGCAAGCCTTCAGTACGGCTCAGAGGGTATTATGCACGGCTTTAACAGCATTATGCTTAAAGACGAAAATGGCGAGCCTGCTCCCGTATATTCTGTTGCAAGCGGTCTTGACTATCCGTCATCAGGCCCTGAGCACGCATTCCTTCACGACCTCGGCAGAGTTAAATATGATGTTGTTTCTGATGAGGAAACAATAGACGCATTCTTCACTCTTTCAAGACTTGAGGGTATTATTCCTGCAATCGAAAGCTCACACGCTGTTGCTTATGCAATCAAGCTTGCAAAGGAAATGAAGAAAGGCTCAATCCTTATCAACCTTTCAGGCAGAGGCGACAAGGATATGGATTATATCATCGAAAAATACGGTATCAGATAATTAAAGCAATAAAAAAGACTTCGGAAAAATCCGAAGTCTTTTGTTTTATATAAGCACGGTATTTAAAACCAGCTTGAAATAAAAATTTCAAGACCTATAAAAATCAAGATTACTCCGCCAATGATGTCCGCTTTGCCTGCAAGTTTTGTGCCTGCTTTTTTGCCTATGGCGATACCTGCGAAGCAGATAAAAAATGTTACTATGCAGATTAAAAGGCAGGCGAGAATAGCCTCGGGTAGTTTGTAATCTGCTATCGTGAAACCTACTGAAAGTGCGTCAATGGATGTGGCAACGCCCTGAATCAAAAGAGCGCCGATTCCTACGGCAGGTTTTTCCTCGTCTGAGTTTTTGTTTTTTATGCCCTCATAAAGCATTTTTCCGCCGATGTATCCGAGAAGTATAAGAGCAATCCACGGAATGCACTTTTCAAACGCCTTGAAATATTGAACGATAGTTGAAACGCATATCCAGCCGATAAGCGGCATGGCAAACTGAAAAACGGAAAAGATACCTGCAACGCCAGCCATTTTACCCTTTTTCATTTTCGGCTCGTTAAGCCCGTTTGCAAGCGAAACGGAAAATGCGTCCATAGCAAGTCCAACACCCAGCAGAATGCTGTTGAAGAAAAAACTAAACCCTAAATTCATTTTTAATACTCCCTTTTACACAAAAATAGCCAAGCGCGGATTTACCGTGCTTGGCTTAAAGGTAAAAAAATAAAGACTACATGCACGGCAATATGCTCAGCATGAGTCTCGCAAATTAAAACAAGCCAGACCGATATGGTCAGTATGTTGACTTGTTGCGCCTAAATATCGCGCTTGCTACTCCCTCATAACAGCAAGGATTATATCATATGATAATATCTTTGTCAATCGTTATATTAATATACTTGAAATATATAAAAAACCTCAGTAAGCATTTTTGCTAACTGAGGTTTTTGGTCGGAGTGACAGGATTTGAACCTGCGACATCCTGCTCCCAAAGCAGGCGCGCTGCCAACTGCGCTACACCCCGATTTTATTTAGTTTTGTTTATAAAAGGAACGCTGTTTATATTGCTTTGCTCGCCCTCTTGCAAAATTGTCGCACCGAAATAATTGAAAATTATTTCTCTCAGTGTTCCATATTTTAATATATATTTATACATTTGTCAAGGTGGGCGGAGTGAAAATGGCAAGACAAAGTGTTGTGATTTTAATGTTAAAATTATTCGCCTTGAATTATTTTAATTAAAAGGGTATTATAATATAATGAATTACTTTAATTCATTCATAATTTGGGGGTGAGCAGTGTGAAACGCTGCCTTATTGTTGTTGATTATCAAAACGATTTTGTGTGCGGCTCGCTCGGGTTTGCGGGCGCTGAAGATATTGAAAGCCGCATAGCCGAAAAAATCAGAGAATACAGAAAAAACGGCGATGATGTTATTTTTACACTTGATACTCATAATGCCGATTACCTTGAAACTCGTGAGGGGCGTTATCTGCCTGTTGAACACTGCCTTAAAGGAAGTGAGGGCCACGACCTTTACGGCAAGGTTGCAGACGAGTGCCAAAAAGGCGATTTGTGCTTTGAAAAGAACACTTACGGCTCAGACGCTCTTTTTGAATATTTAAAGAAAACGCCGTATGAGAGTATTGAACTCTGCGGAGTTGTGACGAATATCTGCGTTATTTCAAACGCTGTGCTTGCAAAAACGGCACAGCCTGAAACGGATATTTCAATTGACGCACTTTGCGTTGCTTCAAATGACGAGGCGCTCCACTCAAAAGCCCTTGATGTGATGGCAGGGCTTCAGATAGAGATTGCCAACAGAGGAGAATAATTATGGACGAGCGTAACCTTACAATGCTTTGCGATTTTTATGAGCTTACAATGGCGGGCGGATATTTCAAGACGGAGCTTTACAAAAAGACGGCTTATTTTGATGTGTTTTTCCGCACCGTTCCCGACGGCGGCGGTTTTGCCGTTGCTGCGGGTCTTGAACAGATTGCAGAGTATATACAAAATCTTCATTTTACAGAGCAGGATATTGAATATCTGCGCTCGAGAAAGCTATTCGATGACGATTTTCTTAATTATCTAAAAGATTTTAAATTCACGGGAGATATTTATGCAGTGCCAGAGGGTACACCTGTTTTCCCGTATGAGCCTATTATAACCGTAAAAGCGCCTGTTATTGAGGCTCAGCTTATAGAAACATATCTGCTTTTGCAGGTGAATCATCAGTCGCTCATTGCAACAAAGGCAAACAGAATTGTGCGTGCGGCTCAGGGATGTGCCGTGCTTGAATTCGGCTCAAGAAGAGCGCAGGGAGCAGACGGTGCAATTATAGGCGCAAGGGCGGCTTATATAGGCGGCTGTGCAGGTACAGCTTGCACGATAAGTGATGAACTTTACGGCGTTCCCGCAGGCGGAACGATGGCTCATTCCTGGGTGCAGATGTTTGACAGCGAGTACGAGGCTTTTGAAACCTACTGCCGTCTTTATCCCGAGAATGCAACGCTCCTTGTTGATACTTACAACACGCTGAAAAGCGGTATTCCGAATGCTATTAAGGCGTTCAAAAATATTCTTGTGCCCCAGGGCATAACGAATTTCGCCGTAAGACTTGATTCGGGCGACATATCTTATCTTTCAAAGAAAGCAAGAAAAATGCTTGATGAAGCAGGGCTTTCTTGCTGTAAAATCACTGCGTCAAATGCGCTTGACGAATATCTTATCAGAGATTTGATGATGCAGGGCGCTAAGATTGACACTTTCGGTGTTGGCGAAAGACTTATAACAGCAAAGAGCGCTCCTGTTTTCGGCGGTGTGTATAAGCTTGCCGCTGTTGAGGATGAAAACGGAAATATCATTCCGAAAATAAAGATAAGCGAAAACACGGCGAAAATCACAAACCCTCATTTCAAGAGGGTTTACAGATATTACGACAAGGAGAGCGGCAAGGCGCTTGCGGATGAACTCTGCCTGCGTGACGAAATTGTTGATGAAAATGAGCCGCACACTATTTTTGACCCGAATGCTGAGTGGAAAACAAAAACGCTCACCGATTTTACGGTTAGGGATTTGCAGGTAAAGGTGTTCAGCAACGGAAAACTCGTTTATGACCTGCCTAAGCTTGCGGATATTAAGAAATACTGTGAAGAACAGGTGGACACCCTTTGGGACGAAGTTAAGAGATTTGAAAATCCGCATACTTATTATGTTGACCTTTCAAAACGCCTGTGGGATGAAAAACACAGACTGCTTGAAGAGAAAGAATTTGTTTTATAACAGAGAGAAATATTATGAAGAAAAAAATTGCAGCGGTAATTTTAATCGTTGTTTTGGCAGTTGGTTTGGGCGCTGGTTACTGGTACTATAACAACTCTAAAGAAAACGAGAAACCAACCACCACAACGCAGGCGGCAAACGGCGAACCTGTAACCGTTCCTGCGGAGTATAATGAATATTATCAAAAAAATAATGATTTTGTGGGCTGGATAAAAATTGACGAAACGCCTGTTGATTATCCCGTTGTGCAGACTGATGATAATGAATATTATCTCACTCATAATTTTGATAAAGAGTATGAGGGCAGAGGATGTATCTATATGGACTGCGACAGCAGTGCCACCCTTGAATATACAAATACTGTAATATATGGTCACAACTGGCTTGACGATACCGTTTTTTCTCCGCTTGTGGAGTATTCGGATATTGATTTTTATAAAGAACATCCGATTGTTGAATACGACACAAGAACCGAAATGCACAAGTGGAAAATTTTTGCCGTTATAATTACAACAGCTTCTCCGTCAGAGGACAACGGCTATGTGTTTAACTATATTTATCCTAATGTAGGCGGAGCGAATTTTGAAGGCTTTATGCAGAAAATCAATAAAAGAACGCTCTTTAACACTGGGGTAGATGTAAATTCTTCGGACAAGATACTTACGCTTTCAACCTGCACAAGAGAGGTTGATACTAAAGATTACAGAGCGGACTGCCGTATAGTAATTTTAGCAAGAATGGTCAGAGACGGTGAAAGCGCAACTGTTGATGTTTCAAAAGTGCAGAAGAATCCTAATCCTAAATATCCTCAGATATGGTATGATTTAAAGGGCTTGGAAAATCCGTATAAGGATGACGAAAAATGGTATCCGTATGTTACGGAATAAATAATATGTGATATTAAAAAACCGACTGCTTTTGCAGCCGGCTTTTTTGCGTTATTTATTATCATTGCTGTTCAATAATCCGTAAAGCATTATATGAACGAGTTTAGTATAGAGTATTTTTAGTTCATTATGCGATTGCTCGGCAAGGCGCTTATCTCCGTTTCTTATTGCCATTACTATTTTGTGAACATTTCGTATAAACAAATTATCGTATAGCACTCTTGTTATATCGAGAATATCTTTATCGGGAATATTTATGGCACAGTTGCACTTGAGGAGAATTTCTATGATTTTTGATGAGCGTGCCAAGTCAAATTTGTTTTTTAAGCCGACATAATCAACCAGTTTTACATCGTTGGGGGCAATGAATAGAAAATTTAATACTACATATCTTTCGGGGTATTCAACCCAATAGTTAATCCTTTCGGTGTAATATGATATGAGCGCACCTTCTAAATCGTTAGTGTCATATATTTCAAAGCTTTCTACATCATTGCACAAATCGTCTACGATTTTGCTTATTGTAACTCGGATGAGTTCTTCTTTTGAATTGAAGTAATGATAAAATTTGCCTTTTGAAATATTATAGTCTCAGCACAGTTGTTATCGGCGCAGCAGTAGCACTTGTTATTTTGTCAATTATGAGAAAAAAGAAAACAAATTAATTTTGCCTCCATGATATAAAAAGAGCTATTCCCTCGTGTATGAGGGAATAGCTCTTTTTCTTTTATATACAATTTTTTATTTTATGTTAACCGTTAATAAGTTTTTCAAGCCTGTTTATGTCCCTTGAAAATCGGCGCTGGCTGACCATAAACACAAGCGTGTCACCGCTCTTTATGATTGTATCGCCCTTTGGCGTTATAGTGCCTTCGCCTCGTTCAACGGAAACAATAAGGCAATGCTTGCCCCATTCTATATCCGAAATGGCTTTGCCGTCTATGGGACTGCCTGTCGGCACAACATATGATTTAATCACCTTTTCGGCAGGCTTTGAATTTGCGCCGCTTTCTGTCTTTCTTGTAATATCTTCAAGCAGGGCGCCGTAAAACGGTGCTGTGCCGATTGTGGACGCTGTTGCATATGAAATAAGGCTAACGGCTACAAGCGGAAGCAGGCTGTCCATATTGCCCGTTATTTCAAACACAAGGATAACTCCCGTTATGGGGGCACGAACTATTGAAGCAAAAAGCCCTGCCATTCCAAGCACTACAAATTCCTGCCACAGGCTGTCGGACAGATTAAACATTCCTATTGCTGTCTGTCCGTATATTGCACCTATATATGTGCCCAGTATGCACATCGGGTAAAGTGTGCCGCCGGGTGCGCCGCTCGCAAAGCTGAACACTCCGAAAAAGAATTTAGCAACCAAAAGTAAAATCATCACGGTAACAGCGGGGCGTTCGTTTATTAAAAGCTCAGCCATTGTGTGGCCGCCGCAGAGAACTTGCGGAAGCAAAAGTCCCACAACGCCGCTGAGTGCAAAAACAAATGCCATTTTTATATACGGCGGAACTTTTGCTATTTTTGCGTATATGTTTTTTGCCGCCACCATAATTATATTATAAAGACAGCCGAAAACGCCGAGGATTATTCCCAAAGCGATGAGAAGCCAGTACCAGCGAAGCGGTATTACGGTTGATTCGTAATGAAAAACGGTGTCCTGACCGAAAAATATTTTTGAAATGAAATCTGCCGTTACCGTTGCAACAATGCCCATACATAATACTGATTTGTCAAATGTATGGTGAATTTCCTCAAGCACAAACATTATGCCTGCAAGCGGTGCATTGAATGCGGCTGAAATGCCTGCTCCTGCGCCGCTGCTTATCATTCTAAGCTCTGTGGTCTTGTCGGCTTTTGTGATTTTTGCAACGCCCTTTGCCGCCATTGCACCAAACTGAACGCTCGGGCCCTCTCTGCCAAGGGAAAGACCGCTGAAAACGGCGGCGGTACTGCCTGCAAGTTTTGCCAATATTACTTTTAGCCACGGCGGCGACATATAGCCTCTTATTTCGGCGTTTACCTGCGGAATACCTGAGCCGCCCGAATCAGGTACGGCTTTAATTATAAATGACACTCCTGCACCTATCAGCGCAAGTAAAAAGAGCCACAAGGCTGTTTTTAGCGGACTGCCCTTTATGTAGTCTATAATTATGTAAAGATATTCTTCAGCCTTTGAAAGCAGAAAGCGGTAGAGAACGCACACGAGCGAAGAGGCGATTCCCACCTCAACACCACGAATGATAAGATAAATGCTCTCAGTATTCTTGCGCTGAAGTTTTCGCAAAGTGCTTTTTTCCTTTTTTTTCATAAAAATCCTCAAAAATATTTTTATACTGTTTGTATAAAGCGTTTGTTTGCCTTAAACTGCCTGCGATTTATAAAAACGGCACAATATAATTAGGTAATAATATAATTACTTATTAATTTTAACATATTATAATGAGAATGCAACATCAATATATAGTTATTGCTTTGCGGATATGTGACATATATTGACTTTTTGTGATAAATATGATATGCTGACATCAACATTAAGGGTTGTTTTTCCGAAAACCCTGCTTGTGTCACTGGGCTAAGCCTACGGCATGATTGTGAAAACTGTATAAGTTTAAAACAAACTCACATGCGGGGCGGAAGTTCTGTGTGTGAGTTTTGTGCTTTTAAAGGGCTTTTCGGTGTGCCGTGCGCGCGCGGCAGTTAATTCTTAATGAAAATTAAATAAAGGAGTGAAAACAGGTGTTGTGGGTGTGGATTGCCGTGATAGCCGCTGCGGTAATAATTGAGGCGGCAACGGTTCAGCTTATTTCAATCTGGTTTGCGCTCGGTGCGCTTGTCGCTCTGATTCTGAATTTGTTTGATGTTTCCCAAACTGTGCAGATAATTGTATTTGCCGCAGTTTCCCTCGTTTCTCTTGCCGCATTTATGCCTCTTGCAAGAAAGATGAATAAAAAGGGATTCGTTAAAACAAATGCAGACCGCTGCATAGGCATTAAAGCGGTTGTGGTTGAGGATATTTCAAATATCAACGCAACCGGTCAGGTAAAGGCTGACGGAAAGGTTTGGAGCGCAAAAAGTGCTGACGGAGCCGACATTGCAAGCGGAGAAATTGTGGTTGTAGACAGAATAGAGGGTGTAAAACTAATTGTTTCAAGACAGCCGCAAAGCAAAACGGAAAGTAATAAATATGATACGCTGAATGTATAATAAAATATAGTTTTAAATTATAAGTTATAAAGGAGTTTATTATGGAAGGTATTATTATCACTGCAATAATAGTTGTATTAATTTTAATATTTATTGTAGCAAACATTAAAGTTGTTGCACAGTCAAAGGCATATGTAATTGAAAGACTCGGAAAATATCAGGCAACATGGGAAACGGGTCTTCATGTAAAAATACCGTTTATTGAAAGAGTTGCAAAGGTTGTGTCTCTTAAAGAGCAGATTGTTGATTTCGCACCTCAGGCAGTTATCACAAAAGATAATGTTACAATGAAAATCGACACAGTTGTATTTTTCCAGATTACAGACCCGAAACTCTACTGCTACGGTGTTGAAGCACCGCTTGCCGCTATTGAAAATCTTACGGCAACGACGCTCAGAAATATTATAGGTGAACTTGAGCTTGACGCAACTCTTACATCAAGAGATACTATCAATACAAAAATCAGAGCAATTCTTGACGAGGCTACCGACCCGTGGGGAATTAAAGTAAACAGAGTTGAGCTTAAAAACATTCTGCCGCCCAAAGAAATTCAGGATTCAATGGAAAAGCAGATGAAGGCAGAGCGTGAACGCCGTGAAGCTATTCTTAGAGCAGAGGGTGAAAAGCAGAGCCGTATTCTTGAGGCTGAAGGTTTTAAAGAATCTAAAATTCTTGAGGCTGAGGCTGAAAAACAGTCCGCTATTCTCCGTGCAGACGCTGTAAGAGAACAGAAAATCAGAGAGGCTGACGGTGAGGCTCAGGCTATTCAGAAGATTATGCAGGCACAGGCAGACGGTATCCGTATGCTCAACGAGGCTAAACCGAGCGATGCTGTTGTAAAAATCAAATCGCTTGACGCATTTGAAAAAGCTGCTGACGGAAAAGCAACGAAGATTATTATTCCCAGTGAGATTCAGGGCCTTGCAGGACTTGCCGCAGGTCTTAAAGAGACTATCGCAAAAGAATAATATAAAAAGCACAAAAATAAAACTTAAAAAAAGCTTTCCCCGCAGAGAAATCTGCGGGGTTTTTTATGCGTTTTTACTATATTTTGATGTCTGCGGGTATATATTAACAAATCTATATTGTAAAAGTTAAGAAGTTGAAAATCTGTCTCTTATACACATCTGACGCTGCCGACGATCGCATAAGTGTAGAT
>ERZ1027013.69-NODE-69-length-49241-cov-14.103871_pt1 | contig 49241 bp, 45 predicted proteins | sample MGYA00519446_ERZ1027013 | MGnify/ENA primary metagenome ERZ1027013 (study PRJEB26926, sample SAMN06164699) | human gut metagenome | biome: ENVO:00009003; feature: ENVO:2100002; material: ENVO:00002003 | host: Homo sapiens | place: USA | collected 2012 ... | reverse complement strand
GAGATCAGCCTCGGTCTCGTGGGCTCGGAGATGTGTATAAGAGACAGGGTTTCCGTCAACGGAAAACAGCCTGAACAAGAACATCATAATTAGTGGAATTACTATAAGCCTTAATACAGAAATGAAATAAATTTCCTTTTTAATAAATATATTTTTAAAATTAGAATTTGCAAGAAATGTTCCGAAAACAATCATTGCAAGCGGTGAGTTGATTTGAGAAACAAGTTCCATAGGATAGCTTATAAAATACGGCAAATCAACTTGAAGAAGAAACAGCGGAACGCCGATAATTACCGAAACAGTACCGGGATTGATAAGAATTTGTTTGATATCAAGCTTTGCTTTCTTTCCGCTTATCTCATAAATTCCGTAAGTAAATGCGAATATATTAAACACGCCTATATATACGGAGCAGTAAAAAACGCCCTCGTCCCCTATTACGCTTTGCGCAAGAGGAAGACCGAGAAATGCGGTATTAGAAAACACTGCCGCATAATGGTAAAGTCCTTTTTCAAGATTGCTTTTGCGTTTTCTGAAAGTCAATGCTGACAATGCCATTGCAAACAAATGCGTAGCCACTGAGCACACAACTGCTATCAAAAGTCCTCTAACATGTTCGGCAGTATATTCAATTTTAGAAAAGCTTGAAATAACCGCAATAGGAAGAACTATATTAAACAACAGGTCTATAACTTTTTTAGCATCGTTTCTGTTAAACAGACCTTTTTTATCCGTAATAAACCCGATGCCCGCTATAATATAAAGACAAAAAACCTGTATAGCAATAGTCTTTAAATTTTCAAGAAACAAAATCAAACCCTCTTCCTCAGGCAAATACTAAATGAGAATGCAAAAGCAAACAAGCCCGTAAACATAAACGCCGGGGATGAAAAATCAGCCGAAACTATATCTTGCCCAATTATAAAGCACACCATTCTGCCGAATGAAAGAGAGAATGAAATACCGGAATACAAGAAGCCGAAAAAAACGGTAAGGCTGCCGTTTGCTTTTTCGCTTTCTGCCGTAAGGGCAAAAAGCACAAAGAAAACCAACGCCAAAATAAACGCCGAATATTTTAAAAGCGTATCTACCGCTAAGATATCGTCATCATAATCTGTAAGCAGAATGAGCAGATTAACAAGAGACCATAAAACAGGCGTTATTTTAAAAAACCAAAGCCTGCTAAAATCATATCTTGTAGATTTTACTGACAGAGCGGTAAAAATAAAAAATACAGCGCTCAAAAGCGCAAATACCGCTGAAAATATCATTGGCAATAGCCTGTTTACTGCTATATAAGAATTAGCAGACACATACAGATAACATCTTACGCACTGATGAACAAAATCATAAAACATACCTGCCGCCGCCAAACACGAGCACAAGGAAAGCCCTTTGCTGTCCTTTATCTGAATGGGACATTCAAAACTGCTTTTTGACGCAAAAACAAACGCCCCGAGCAAAACGGCGGAAAGCGCAGTAAATATATAAAACAGAGCAACAGTATTTTCAGCACCGTCAATTACAATTCCCGTATCGGGATTTGTATACATTAAAAGCTGAATGCAGCGCACAAATGCCGCTCCCAGTGAAAACAGGAAGGACAAATAGAGCGCCGCAGCAGATTTGTTTTTATTAGGAATCATATCAGCGTTTTTCAAGAGGGGTATAGTCCCTTCTTTGTGAAACACTCTTGTAAGCAGGGCGTATAATTCTTTTGCTTGATGTAAGTTCTTCAAGTCTGTGAGCGCACCAGCCTACAATTCTTGCACCTGCAAAAAGAGGAGTGAAAAGGTCTTCAGGTATACCAAGAACCTTATAGCAAAGACCTGAATAAAGGTCAACATTTGCACATACCTCTTTGTTATCGCCTTTAACTTCATGAAGAAGTTCGGGAGTGACAAGCTCAACATTTTCAAGCGTTTTGAATTCTTTTTCAAAACCTGCTTGGTATGCAAGTTCACGCGCGCTGTTTTTAAGAATTACAGCTCTCGGGTCTGAAACAGTATAAACAGCGTGACCCATACCGTAAATAAGTCCGAGGCCGTCGCCTGCTTCCTTATTGAGGATTTTAACAAGATAATCCTTAACCTGAGCAGAGTCGGTAGGATCGGCAACATTAGCCATAATGTCATACATCATATTTGTTGTTTTCACATTCGCGCCGCCGTGACGGGGACCTTTAAGAGAGCCGATACCCGCCGCAATAGCTGAATATGTATCTGTTCCGCTTGAAGTGAGAACACGGGTTGAAAATGTTGAGTTATTACCGCCGCCGTGGTCTGCGTGAAGCATAAGCATAATATCAAGAAGCTTTGCCTCTTCGTCTGAATAAACCTTATCGCATCTTGTCTGACGGAGAATATATTCAGCGGTAGAAAGTCCCTTCTTAATAGGATGAAGATACATTGATTTTCCGTAGAATGAACGCCTTTTAACCTGATAAGCGGCAGTCATTATAGACGGGAACTGCGCAATAAGCTGCAAGCTCTGACGAAGAACATTCTGTACTGAAATATCATCGGGGTTTTCGTCATATGAATACAAGCCGAGAATGCAGCGTGCAAGTTTATTCATAATATCCTTTGACGGATTTTTCATAATCATATCTTCAACGAAATCATCGGGAAGAAAACGGCACGCGTCAATAACCTCATAAAGTGAATTTAACTGCTGTTCTGTCGGGAGGTCGCCGAAAAGAAGAAGCCATACAACCTCTTCAAATCCAAAACGGTTTTCCGCAACACAGCTTCCTACTATGTCGTTAATATCATAGCCTCTGTAAGAGAGTTTGCCCTCTTTGGCAATTTTTTCTCCATCAAGGATATAATAACCCTCAACAGAACAAATACGGGTCAAACCGGCCATAACACCGGTGCCGTCCTCATTTCGCAAACCCCTTTTTACATGGTATCTTGTAAAATCACTTGGTCTGATGGAGTTATTTTTTTGAAGCTCACCGCATAATTTTGAAATAGCTTCCATTGAAATGGGGGAAATATATTTTGATGACATAACCATCTCTCCTAACCACAGTGTATTTTGCTGTAAAGCACTAGTTGCTATTATACTATAAAATATAATATGAAGTCAAGGAGGCGAGATTATGAAAAAGGCTTCTGTTATCTTTTGTATTTTGTACATATTAACACTTGCAGTGCCTGCTTCGGCGCTTGCAGTTGACAAAAAAGAGAACAATACTAACGAACTTGTAACTATTTTTTCACAGGATAATGAAAACACATCTGAAACTGAAAGCACCTCTCAAAACACAGCCGATGAGCAATCGGAAACAGAAATACAGCAGGACGAAGAAGCGGAATAAGAAAGTCTTAATTTCCGCTTGAATTTTCGTTTATCTTTTTGAATACACATTCACATTTTATATCAATAACACTGTTTTTGAGATATTCGTCCCAATTATCCAAAACGCTCTTATAATCCGAGTTGCTGTTTCGAGAAAGATTTTCTCCTATACGCAGACAATCGCTGGACGAGCGTGTGCAGAAATTAAAAGAATCAGTACACTTTCTGGCAATTTCTTTTTCGCAGGCTTTTGTGAGTGCCTCAATGTCCTGTTTTGTAAGAGATTCGGTTATGCCGCTTTCAATTTCATTGAGCATAAGCGAGGCTTTTATTTCAACTTTAAAATGAACCTTTCCGTCTTTAAGTTCTGACGAAGTTTTTGTAGACGAGCTTATTATTCCGACGCTTGTTTTACCGTAGTCTTCAGTATCAAACACAAATGAGCCTGACTCTATTTCATCTTTAAGAAACAAAAAGCCCATTATATCTGCGTTGGGAAGTATCCCTACAAACTTTTCTCCGTTGAAAAGCGCAATTCCCGAAACGCTGACACTTTTATCATCGGCGGACAAAATTGGAAGGTAAATATCGGAAGTCTTATCCGTATAAAGATTTAGCATTTCGCTTGCCGTTACATACACGCCAAAGCCGTTTTCCTCACCTTCTCCAAGCAGGGACGCAATAGCCTGAGCGGGTACAAGCGCATCGTTTTGAGTGCTGTTTAGAATATCTGCGGCTTTATCCTGAGCAATACAGACTGCGACATCGGGTCTTGAATCAGTGCTTCTCAAAAGATAATCAAAGCTTTTATGCAGATGATCTTGAGCCATTTCCATACCGATTACAAGTATTCTGTTTTGACCGAAAAACAGTTTTTTTGAAAGGCTTTCTGAGATATTTTGAACTGCGGAGGATATATTTTCACCCTCCCCAGTCGTGTTCATTGTAATATTTCCCGAAAGTGCGTCCGCACCGTTTCCCCCTTTTGCAAGGTTAAGCGTCTGCACAGTCACGCTGACAGAGTTGTCCGAATAATCAAGTCCCATACCCTCTGCCACGCTCATATCTTTTAAGTTTTCACCGCCTGTAAAGCTTGTTGCAAGGAGTACAAATATAAGCGCAAGAGCGGCAAATTTAACTATTTTCATTTTTCTTTTTACCCCCAAACAACAGATAGCCGAGCGGAATTATAAATGCAAAAACAACAAACGGAATATAGACAAGCATATTCTCCGCTTTTTCAAATGCCGTTCCATACAGAATAGCCCACGAAATCAAAAACATTGCAACTCCGCACACAACCGAGGACACCGTGTGTCTTTTTGCATCTTTGGAGAGTTTTTTAACCAAATTCAAGTTTAAAAGTCCAGTCTTTTCAACGCAGGATGACGCACAGGAAAGAAACAGAGAAATTTTAAGAAATACCGCAAAAATCCAGAAAGCGGTAAACACGGCTTCAAGTCTTTCACCCGTATTAAGCTTTGAAAGCTGGGACACCTCAAACAGAGGATAAGCGGAAAGCGACGCAGTATCTCCCAAAACGCCAATTGCAAAAATTATAAGCACAATACCGGCGACATAGGAAAGCGCGAGGGCGGAATAAAAAGGTTTTATTATATTTCCGTTTATTTTAGGAGACAAGCCGATTAAAAGAACTATTTCATTTGTGCTTGTAACGGAAAAAAGAATATTGCTCAAAAAAGCATCCCGGCTATTTTGAACAAGCGGAAAGAGGTTTAATGTTGAGAACTCGCCTGCTCCTGCAATCATAACTCCGAGCACTCCGATAAGGATTATTACAAACACCATTGAACCAAAGCGTGAAATTGCCTCTGTTCCAAGTGACGAAGCATAGGTGCAAACTAAAATCATAAAGCCTGCAAAAAACATCATTTTAGCATTTTGGTTAAGTTCTGTTGATGAAAAAAGAGCAAATTTACTTATATTTATCGCTCCTGAATACACGAAGTAAACGGCATACAAAACGCTCAAAAACTTATTTTCAAGCAAACCGTTGCCCGAAACAGAAAGCTTTACTGCGGGAATTGAAACAACACACACGATAGCCAAAGCGGCAAGAGTACTGAAAACCAGGTCAAATGTGTAGCCGCTTTTCAAAACGGCACTGCTGACGGTAAAGCCTATCAATGTTCGGCTTACAAAAAGAAGCAGAAAAAGATTGAGCGGAGCAATCATATTTCTTTTATATTCAGTCAATATCAGCACCTCTAACATCCTGAATTTTGAAATTTCTTTTTACAAGTTTTCTCCAGTCCTCCCTGTAAAAAACATCGCCTAGGCTTTTTCTTGTGAGCGGAGAAATGGGAGAAGAATAAGGCACGCCGTATGGGTTTATAGCGGTTATATTTACGCACAGCGCGCAAAGACCAAGAACGATACCATAGATACCTGTAAAACCGCCAAGGAGAATAAAAACTATTCTCAAAACTGAAATGCTTTCATAAAGCGGATATATTACATAAGAGGAAATTGCCGTTACCGCCACAACAACAAGCATAGGCGCACCTACAAGCCCTGCATTTACAACAGCATCGCCTATTACAAGCGCGCCGATAATCGACACGGCGTGCCCTATTGATTTAGGAAGTCGCAGTCCCGCTTCTCTCATAATTTCATACAGGACGAGCACCATAATAGCCTCCTGCATAAGAGAAAACGGCGTTGTAGCCTCAGCGGCGGCGATTGTATACATAAGCGAGGTTGGAATAAGTTCCTGATGAAAAGTTCCCGTCGCAACATAAAAGCCGGGTAAAACTATTGAGATAACAAAAGAAAAATATTTAAGCACCCTATTGAGGGTTGCGTAAAATGGGCGGTTGTTATAATCATCGGGCGTAGTAAAAGAATCAGAAAAAAGGTACGGCACATATATTGCATAAGGCGAGCCGTCAACAAGGACCCCGACCCTGCCCTCCATAAGTTTTGAGCAGAATGTATCAGGTCTTTCAGTATTACCCGTTGCCGTAAAATATGATTTTATATCGGTATCAAGAAAGGATGAAATCTCTCCGAAATCGCAGAGATTTTTTATCGGGGCGGTTAAAATTCTGCGCTCAACTTCCGACACTATACGCATATCCGCAACGCCTTTAATATAACAGACTGCAACGGAAGTTTTAGCGTTGCCGCCGACTTTCATCTGTTTCATTTTCAAATCGGGAGTTTTTATCCGTCGGTGAAGAGTTGCCTTGTTATCGTTTAAAGTTTCGGTAAAGCATTCTTTTGCGCCCTTGATATTTGCCTCGTTTGTGGGCTCCATAACTGCTCTTTTGACAAATCCCTGTATTCCCATAACAAGGCACTTTGAAACGCCGTCAACAAACATTGCCGCAAAGCCTGATGAAAGATAGAAATAAACATCATCAAAATTCTCTGCCTCACTCATTTCTAGAGAATTAATAACCCTTAATTTAAGAGTTTCAAAAAGTTCTGTAGGAGTTTCGCATTTCCCATTAAAATTGAGTGCGGGGCTCATTATCATCTCTGAAAGCTGAAGCGAGCTTATCATTCCGTCAAGCACGCAAACAATGCAGTTTGTGTTTCCGATTTTACATTCCCTAAGCAGAAAATCGGAGCAATCCTGATATTCGCTGTTTAATTTATTTTTATTATCAATTACTGATGAAAAAATCTTTTCCACATTAATCACCGCACAAATATTTCTTTCAATATTTTTTCAATAAATTGAAAAGTTATGCAAAAAATACTTGTGGTGATATAAATGAGTGTAATTTTTATCAGAGCAGTAATTATTTACATTGCCGTAATATTAGCCTTGAGAATTATGGGAAAAAGACAAATCGGCGAACTTACTCCGCACGAGCTTGTTATAACAATACTCGTTTCTCAGGTAGCGATTATTCCTTTGCAGGACAATTCAATGCCGCTGCTTAATATGTTTGTGCCTATTTTGATTTTTGTTTCAATGGAAATACTCGCCTCTGCATTATCAATGAAAAGTATTCATTTCAGAAATCTGATTCAAGGAAAGCCGCTTTTTGTTATACGAAACGGAAAACTTGACGAAAAGCAGATGAAAAGGCTTAGATTTACAGTTGACGACCTTGTTGACGCTGTAAGACAAAAAGGATATTTTGATTTATCTACTATTCAGGACGCAATCGTGGAACCGAACGGAACAATATCCGTTTTGCAAAAAGCAGAGGAAAGTCCTGTTACACCAAAACAGCTTAAGCTGTCTGTTGACGAAAACGCAACGCCCGTTGCAGTAGTTGTTGACGGAAAGCCTGTTGATGAATACTTTGGTCAAAACATTGTGAGAAACAGTGAAATAGAACTGCTTGTAACAGACAGCGGCAAAAAAATTTCTGAAATTATGCTTTTGACAATAGATGACAACGGTAAAATTTTTATAATTCCAAAAAGAGGTAAATAAAATGAAACGATTATGGTTTTCCGCAGTATTTCTTGTTATGGCGCTGAGCATCTGCATTGCGGAGCAGTATATAGTTAAATCAAGCTGCGGTGAAATAATAAAATCAATAGACAGCGCAATTTCTGCAACTGACGAAAGCGAAAAAGAAAAGTACTGCAACGAGGCTATAAAGGAATGGGATAATTACTACAAAAAGGCATCTTATATAACAGACCATTCAATAATTCAGGGGGCAGATATTTCAATGGGAGAACTTGAAGAGGTTATAAAAACGGATATAGACAGTGCAGATGAAAAACTTGTTGAAGCAAAAAGCGAAATAGAACAAATTAAAGAGGTTTCTAAAGTTAATTTGGCTAATATTTTTTAAATAGAATTTATTTTAATAATGACACAAAAAAGACCTGCCGTCATAAGACAGCAGGTCTGTGTTTTATATATACAGGCAAAGAAAATCAAATGATTTGCAAAATCGTCTTTGCCTTACAAATATATCAGCCTTTTACAAAAAGGCGCTTATCAAGTCCTCGTTTTGTAATAACATAATAAAGAATTGTGCCGAGAACAAGCATTACACCGAGTTCACCGAGAGCAACAAGACCGCCCTGAATGAGGAAGCTTGTAAATTTGAAATCGCCCTCAATAAAGAACACTTCAATTTCCCAGCCGATTACAACGCCGTTCCATAAAGCAGGCATAAGCATTGCAAGGAAAGGATAATTCTTTATCTTTACATTTCTTAAAAAATAAATGCAAAGCGTTGCGCCGAGAGTGGCAAGCGAGCCGAATATCATATCAAGCGGAAGTCCTGCCCCGATATTATAGATATTGGAAAGAACGCAGCCGATTGTAAGCCCCGGAATTGCGGCAGGTGTAAACAGCGCAAGAATATTAAGCGCTTCAGACACTCTAAACTGCACAGCGGCAGAAGTTGTACCTGGAAGCAGGAAGTTCTGCGCATATGTAAGTGCGGCATACATTGCAGCAATAAGCGCAGTTTGCACAATAAACATTACCTTTTTGTTTTTCATAATTCAATTTTCTCCTTAGTTTTGTTTTTAGAAGCTTCGCAAAGCGAAACTGGTCAGGATTTTGCGAACTGACAGGAAGTATTATAATGCAGGTAAATGATAAAATCAATACTTTTATATTTCATTTATGCATTGAACGATTATATATGCTATGTTATAATTAAAAAAATACAGCCTGATACGGCAAAATTATGGAGATTGCATTATGAAAAAGCTATCACTTAACGGAAAATGGACTATGGAATTTGACGAAAGCGGCAAAACATATAATGCCGATGTTCCTGTATCTGACTACAATGTGCTTTACAAGTGCGGTGAAATTGAAGACCCCTTTTACGGTCAAAATGAAAACGACGCTTTATTCATCTCTGAAAAATCAAAAACATTTAAGAGAGATTTTGAGATTGATAATAAATTGCTTGGTTTCAAAAATATAGTTTTGCACTGCAATATGCTTGACACACTTGCAGAAATTACCGTAAACGGCAAAAGCGCCGGCAAGTCTCAAAACGCTTATGTGCCTTTTGACGCTGAAATAGGAGAACTTTTATCAGCAGGCAAAAACAGCATTGAAATCAAATTTTCATCTCCCGTAGAATATGTTAAGGAAAGGCAAAAACAAAAACCGCTTCCGAGAAATGCAAACGGAATAAACGGTGTGCCCTACATAAGAAAACCCGCCTGCCATTTCGGATGGGACTGGGGAATTAATATGCCCGTTTCGGGAATTATAGGCGACATTGAAATTCAGTTTTTTGACGAAGAAATTAGAGATTTTGAAATAGTTCAGCATCATTCAAACGGCGCTGTTAAACTTGAAATATCAACAGATATTAAGACAAATGCCGCAGGATTTTTAACAGACCCAGACGGTAACAAAACAGAATTTAAAATCAAAAACGGCAAAGGGGTTATAGAAATAGAAAATCCCCGTCTTTGGTGGACGAGGGAGCTTTCGGGCGTCGACAAACAGCCGCTTTACTCTGTTGAAATCGGCGAAATAAAAAAGAAAATAGGACTTCGCACAATAGAACTTAACAGAAAAGCTGACAAATACGGAAACAACTTTCAGTTTATTCTTAACGGTGTTGAAATATTTGCAAAAGGCTCAAATATGATTCCTCCTGACGCAATGGCAGACCGTATAAATGAAGAATCATACAGAAAGATTGTAGATGACGCCGTAAACGCTAATTTCAATATGATAAGAATATGGGGCGGCGGATATTACGGAGCAGACGAACTTTATGACCTCTGCGACGAGCGTGGTATTCTTATTTGGCAGGACTTTATGTTTGCCTGCCTTATGTACCCGTTTTACGAAAAAGATTTTCTTGATAATGTGCTTTCAGAGGTTAAAAGCAATGTAAACCGCATTAAGCATCATCCCTCTCTTGCTTTGTGGTGCGGAAACAATGAAATTGAGTTTATGTTTTCATACATGCCTGAAAGCAGTGAGATAGTTAAGTGGTACAAAAAATTCTTTTATGAAATCTTACCTGCTGAAATCAGAAAATATGACGCATTAACTCCTTATATTGAAACATCACCCATTGGAGATGGATTCAGAAAAAATATCACGGCAGACAAATGCGGCGACACCCATATGTGGCATGTATGGCACGGCAGTAAAAATCTTCAGTATTACACAAAGAGATATACAAGATTTTGCAGTGAATACGGTATGGAATCTCTTCCGTCTGAGGACTGCATTGCAACATTCGCAAAACCCGAAGAATTTGATTTGTACTCTAAGACAATGCTTAACCACCAAAAGTGTCTGAGCGGTAACAGCAAAATGAAGTTTTATCTGCTTGAAAGATACAACGAGCCTGATAAATTCTCAGACCTCATTTATCTCACAGGTCTTGTTCAGGCGCAGTGCATTGCAAATGCCTCAGAGCATTGGAGAAGAAACAAGGGCAGATGCAACGGCTCTCTTTGGTGGCAGCTTAATGACTGCTGGGGCGCTCCAAGCTGGTCATCCGTTGACTATTCGGGCAAATGGAAACCGCTTATGTACGAGGCAAGAAGATTTTTTGCTCCTGTTTCTGTTTCAGTTAAACTGAACAATGAAAAAGCAGAAATATTTGTACTAAACGACACTGCTGACAATGATAACTTTGAACTTCAAGCACAAATTTTAGACTTTTCGGGCAACATCATATCCGAAAAAAGTGAAAAGGTTTACTCAGAGGCAGGAAAACCCAAAAAGATTTTCACTATAGCCGCTGACAAAAAGAAATTAAATCAGTGCTTTGTGCTTGCAAGGCTTTGCAAAAACGGTGATTTGATTTCTCAAAAGACATCCGTATTCATCCCCGAAAAGAAGCTGAAACTCAAGAGAGCGAAAATTAAAGCTGTATTAAACGGCAACAAGATTACTCTTAGCAGCGACACTTTTGCTAAGTCTGTATTTGTAGATATAAAAGGTGAAAGCACACCGCTTTCAGACAACTGCTTTGATTTGATTCCGAATGAGGAAAAGACAATAACACTCAACAAAGACTGCAAAATAACAGCGGATAAAATTTCCGTAAAATGCGTTAACAATATCAAATCAACACACAGCAAAGCATCGGGATCTTGGTTTAGATTTACATTTTCCGTCAAGCCCGAAAACATTGCAAACAGAGTTTATTATACAGTAAGCTGACAAAAGCCGCCCCGAAAATTTCGGGGCGGCTGATTTTGTTTAACAACAAGTATTAAATTATTCGCTCATAAGCTTAGCGGCAATCTTTTTCATAGATTCCCTGCACTCTTTAGTAATCGGCAAGAACGGCTTTCTGCATTCGCCCATATCTACACCCATTTCTGTGAGAATAGCTTTTTCAGACTGGAATACGCCGTATTTAATCATCTCGCTGATGATTTCATCTGCCTCATTCTGACCCTGCTGAGCTGCTTTGAGGTCTCCGTTAAGGAAGTCCTGCATAATCTTCTTGAATTTCTTGCCCATGAAGTTATATGTGCTTCCGATTGCACCGTCTGCACCCATTGCAAGACCTGCAAGAAGAGTTTCGTCAAAGCCGTTGTATACAACAACTTCTCTGTCAAGCTGTTTAAATCTCTGAAGAGCAAACATATCGCTTGATGTGTGCTTAATACCGATGAACTTCTCATCCTTGAAGAGCTCGTTTGCAATATCTTTTGTAAGAGAGAATCCGCCTGAATTCGGGAAATTGTAAATAATCATCGGAAGTGATGTGCTGGCAACGATGTCTTTATAATAACCGAGAATAGCGTCAAGCGGGAAACCGTAATAGAACGGTGCAACGGCAGAAATAGCGTCATAGCCAAGGCTTTCAGCACATTTTGCCATATCTATTGCGGCGTCTGTTGAAATTGTACCTACATGAGCGATAAGAGTAACTCTGTCCTTAGCAGCTTCTTTAACGCATTTGAAAACCTCTTTACGCTCTTCGTTTGAAAGAAGAAGTCCTTCGCCTGTGCTGCCGCCTACATAAAAGCCGTCAATTCCGTTTTCAATATTGAACTCAACAAGCTTTTCAATTGAATCAAATTTGATGTTTCCTTTTTCATCAAAAGGTGTTAAAAGTGCTGAAAATAATCCCTTAAATTTATCAAGCTTCTGCATTTTATTTCTCCTTATTTTTAAATACATTTACAAAATGCTTTGTAATATCCATAGGTCTTGTTATAGCACTGCCTATAACTACTGCGTACGGGTCGCAGTCAAGAACTTTATCAAGCTGACCTGCTTCCCAAATTCCGCCTTCTGCAATAATCTTTGCCGAAAGCTCATTTTTCATCTTTCTGAGAAGATCATAATCCGGAATTTCTATGCCTTTTGTATATTCCGTGTAACTGCGCATTGTTGTTCCTACATAGTCAAAGCCAAGTTCATCCGCCGCTTTAGCTTCCTCAAAGTCCGAACAGTCCGCCATAATTTCGGTCTGCGGAGCGTTTTCTCTTATGTACGCCACAAGATCCGAAAGTTTTTCGCCGTTCGGTCTCTCTCTCTTTGTTGCGTCAAGCGCAATAACCTCACAGCCTGTTTCAATAAGCTCCTTAACCTCTTTAAGAGTTGGAGTAATATAAACATCACTGCCTTCATATTCCGCTTTGATTATACCGATAACAGGAACATCTACCTCTGATTTTATTGCAAGAATATCGTCAACATAATTTGCCCTGATACCTGCAGCGCCGCCGAGCACAGCCGCCCTTGCAAAATGCTGCATAATTCCGAGACCGTAAAGAGGCTCGCCCTTAACAGCCTGACATGATACAATAAGACCTCGTTTTAAATTAGCCAAAATACCACCACCTTTATTTTCAATCACATTCTATCACAAAGGAATATGCTTTTCAAGGAAATTAAGCATAAAAGCGGTGCAAATTTGAAAACCCAAAACTAATAGAATTATTCAAAGTGATATTGTAATTTTGACTGTAAAATGTTATATTTATAATGTTACTTCGGTAAGTTGCGGTTACCGTTGCAACAAAAGGCTCCAACCTGAATAAAACGGGCGGGGGCCTTTCTTTTTTTATTTTAAAAAGCTTTTATGAACAGCTTCAAGCAAAGCGTTTATCCCCCTGCCGCTGTTTGCCGTTGCCTTTATGGCTTTCACCCCGAAAACTCCCGAAAGCAAGCCGATATTCACAGGAATTTTGAATTTCTTTGCCCTGTCGCAGAAATTCACAAGAGGAATAAACCGTTTTGCTTTTCTTGAACATAAAAGGGCGTTGTAAAGCTCCCGTTCAAGATGAACGGCATTTATAACATATATTATGACATCAAATTCTTCGCAAGCCGTTTCAAGGCTGTATGTAGACGGCAAATCAAATATCTCATATTCGTGATATTTGTAATAGTAATACCCCCTGAGCGGCGCTCCCCTGCTCTCGCATACAAAACATCCCGTAATCTCCTCAAACACTGTTGTTTTTCCTGCGTTTTCACTGCCGAAAACGGCAACCGTCCTGAATACTTTCAGCCCATTTGCACGCATAACAACACCTCATTATATAGTATGCAAAATCAGAAATCATGTTAAATTGCACAATATTAACTATTATATTTATACATCGGCGACAGTTGAATTTAAAAGAATACAATGATAAAATAAAAAATGAAATATTTTTTAAGGGGTAAATTTATGGAAAAGCTTAAATATTTTGTAAACGGCGAATTTAAAGAGTCGAAAACCGATAAATGGTACGACCTTCATAATCCGTCAACAGGTGAAATAACGGGTCAGGCTCCGTGCTGCACAAACGAAGAAGTGCTTGAGGCTATAGAAGCCGCAAAAGCCGCTTATCCTGCTTGGAGAAACACTCCTGCAAGAAAAAGAACTCAGATACTTTTCAAGGTAAGAGAACTTCTTATCGAACATCTTGACGAGCTTACAATGCTCGTTTGCGAGGAAAACGGAAAAACATGGTCTGAGGCTGAGGGCGATGTAGGTAAGGCACAGGAAGGCACAGAACTTGCTACTCAGGCAGCTTCCCTTATGATGGGCGAAAGCCTTATGGACGCTTCAACCGGATTCGACACAGTTAAGTACAGAGAACCGCTCGGCGTTTTCGCAGGTATCGTACCCGTTAACTTCCCGGCAATGATTCCTTTCGGATGGATGACTCCCGTTTGCGTTGCGTGCGGAAATACAATGGTGCTCAAAGCTGCTTCACTTACTCCGAGAACTGCTATGAGAATCGGTGAGCTGTATAAAGAAGCAGGTATTCCTGACGGCGTAATCAATATTGTAACCTGTTCAAGAAATGAAATTGACACTATTCTTGAGCACCCCGATGTAAAGGGTATAACTTTTGTAGGCTCTACTCCCGTAGGTCTTAAAATTTATCAGAAAGCAGCTGCGGCTGGAAAAAGATGCCAGGCTTTGTGCCAGGCTAAAAACCACGCTCTTATTCTTGAGGACTGCGCTCTTAAGAGAACAGTTGCAGGCGTTATCAACTCTGCATTCGGCTGTGCAGGTCAGAGATGTATGGCTCTCTCCTGCTGTGTAGTTCAGGAATCTATCGCTGATAAATTTGTTGCAGAGCTTAAAGAACAAATCAAATCTGTAAACTGCGGTCCTGCCTGGGATAAGAACACCCGTCTCGGACCCATCACATACGAGAAGCATTATGAGGAAGTTCTTGCCGACATTCAGAAAGGCATTGACGAAGGCGCAACCCTTGTTGTGGACGGACGCAATCCCGAAGTTCCCGAGGGATATGAAAACGGCTATTTCGTAGGCGCTACAGTATTTGACAATGTTACAGAGGATATGACAATCGGCAGAGACGAGGTATTCGGTCCTGTTCTTTGCATTAAGAGATGCAAGGACTTTGACGAGGGTCTTGCAATTATGAACGCAAGCCCGTATGCAAACGGCTCTGTTATCTACACTCAGAGCGGTTATTACGCAAGACAGTTTGCAAGATACACAGACGGCGGTCAGGTTGGTATCAATGTTGGTATTCCCGTACCCGTTGGATTTGTACCTTTCAGCGGTCACAAGCAGAGCTTCTTTGGTGATTTACACTGCCTTGGAAAAGACGCTTACCGCTTCTTTACAGAAAGCAAATCAGTAACTCAGCACTGGTTTGACGAGGAAGAGAAAAAAGCTATGGAAGTTGACACCTGGGACGGACTTCTCTAATATTTATACAAAAAAACGCCCTGAAATTTCGGTTTCAGGGCTTATATTATGCAAACATAAGAGGATAAGAAAATGGAAGAAAACAACATTATTATAAGACCTTTTGAAGCAAAAGACTTGCCGCAAATGGCTGAGATATGGAATGAAATTGTGTCTGAGGCGAACGCCTTTCCGCAGGAAGAACTGCTGACAACAGACACGGCAAACGACTTTTTCTCATCTCAGACTCTGACAGCAGTTGCCGTAAAAGAAAGTACAGGAGAAATCATGGGTCTTTACATTCTTCACCCGAACAATATAGGCAGATGCGGCCATATTTGCAACGCAAGCTACGCCGTTGGCAAAAAATTCAGAGGTATGGGAATAGGCAGAAAGCTTGTAAAAGACTGTATGGTTAAAGGCAAAGAAAACGGTTTCAAAATACTTCAGTTCAACGCAGTCGTTTCCACAAACACTGCGGCGAGAAGACTTTATGAAAGTCTCGGTTTTGAACAGCTTGGCACAATAAAAGGCGGTTTCAGATTAAGTAATACGGAATATGCAGATATTTGCCCATACTATATAATTCTCTAAAAATCTTCATCTACTGAACCCTTTACCACTTGACAATTGATTTATTTATATTAAAATATATATTTGAATTTGCGGTAAAGAGGTAATATTTATGGGAAATCAATTTATAATGCCGGGTAAAATTGTTTACGGCGAAAACGCTTTGACTGACGCTAAGCCGCTTATTAAAGAATTCGGCAAAAAAGCATTTATTGTAACAGACAGATTTATGGTTCGCTCAGGAAATGTAAAACCCGTTGAGGATATTCTTGACGAACTCGGAATAGAATACAGCGTATTTGACGGCGTAAATTCAGAGCCGACTGATGTTATAATTGACATGGGTATAAAGCAGTACAGAGATGAAAACTGTGACTTTCTTATCGCGCTCGGCGGCGGCTCGCCAATTGACGCTATGAAAGCTATCGGCGCAGTAGCTACAAACGGCGGTGAAATAGATGATTATTACGGAAAAATCATCAGCATTCCCACTCCTCCCATGGTAGCTATTCCCACCACAAGCGGAACAGGTTCAGAGGCTACTCAGTTCACTATTATAACAAACACAAAAAGAGATATTAAAATGCTTCTCAAGGGTCCTGTGCTTATGCCCGACCTTGCTATTGACGACCCGCACTTTACGCTGACTGCACCGCCGTCAATCACAGCGGCAACAGGTCTTGACGCGCTTTGCCACGCAACAGAGGCTTACACTTCAAGAAAGGCACAGCCCCTTACTGATGACCTTGCAATCAGCGCAACAAAGAGAATTTTCAAAAATCTACCTATCGTATATAAAGACCCTAAAAACATCAAAGCAAGAGCAGAAATGAGCCTTGCGGCGCTTGAAGCAGGCGTAGCGTTCAACAATGCGTCTGTAACGCTTATTCACGGAATGAGCAGACCGATAGGAGCACTTTTCCATGTGCCGCACGGAATTTCAAACGCAATGCTTATGAACGAATGTTATAAATTTGCAATTGACGGAGCATACAGCAGATTTGCAGACCTTGCAAGAGCAATCAAAGTTGCTCACCATTCAGATGATGACAGAACTGCTGCCGAGGCATTTTTGAATGCCTGCCGTGAAATTTGCGAAATATGCGAAATTCCCTCACTTGAAAAATACGGAATTGACAAGGAAAAGTTTTTCGAGGCGATGGACAAAATGGCTGATGATGCTATTGATTCAGGCTCACCTGCAAACACAATTAAAAAGGTTACTAAAAAAGATATTCTTAAAATCTACAAAAACCTTTGGAAATAAAAACGCAGTAAATTCAGGGAACGCATACATTGCGTTCCCTGTTTTCTAAAAAATTTGAATTTTTTCTGATAAATTTGAAGAAATATATTGATTTATTTAAAATGTTGTGATATAGTATTAAAGCAATTTGATTTCGGGGTGTAGCGCAGGTGGTAGCGCACCAGACTGGGGGTCTGGGGGTCGCAAGTTCAAGTCTTGTCACTCCGACCAAGGCAGGAGCATTAAACATGCTCCTGTTTTTTATATTCTTCATGTAAATACTAAAAGCCCTCGACTGACGCCGAGGGCTTTTTCTATATTTCGTTAAGCATTAACGCTTTTATCAAGCTGAGTATTGAAAATACTGTTCCAATTACAATAATACTCATATTGCTTAATAAGCTTTTTAGCTTCAATATATTTAAATGCTTTTTTGTGATAGCGGTCAAGCTCCTTTGAAGCCATTTTCAGCTTTTTGCTTTAAGCTTTATTTCCTCCGGTGTTGCTTCACTCATAGCCATAGCCTCGTTATATGCGTCCATTGTAGGCTCGCTTATACCGTAAAGTTCTTCTACGGAATGTGAAACAAGTTCTCTTGCCTGCTGAGTCTTTTTTATCATCTGCTTATTTTCAAAGCGTTTATTTTCCAAAACTATAATTTCAAGCGCTTTGATTTTCTTTTTCATTTTTCGCTTTTCAAGCGGAGACTTAGCATTATTCAAAGCAGTGACACAAGCATTATATTCTTCAACTGCGTTGAAATAGATATTTTTAGCTTCTTCAAGCTGACCGGGCGCAAGATTATTATCAGCATAATCCTCAAGCGCCGCTCTTATTTTAAGCACTTCAATATATGATTTATGCTCTTCTTCAGTAAGCGTATATAAAGTTATAAACGGAATGAGAGAAAAAACATATCCTACTATGGCAATGAGTATCATAGCCTTTGACAAAGGCTCTCTGAAAGAAGCAAGATATAAATCATCATAGTTGTCAACAAGACCGTACCGGTTTTGCATAACAATTGTCTGCACAAAGTAAGTAACGCCCATCGTAACAAAAGTTCCGATAAATGTTACAACCTGAGACATAAGCCCCTCTAATCTGTCGCCTGTTTTGTACTGCTGATAATCAAGCACATCCGCATTCATTGCGCAGTCATTGATTATAGGGAAAGCTGTAAAGACACTTCTAAGCCATAAAAATACATATAAAGCCCAGATGTTTCTGATTGAAAAATACATTCCTATCATACACAGTATGTTGCAGACAGTATAAATAATTACAAGATTTCTTTTACCTATTTTCTTTATAATAATCGGTGAAAACAGCAAAGCAGGATATGCGGACGCACCCAGTATTGTTACAAGTGTACCGTTTAAAACGCCCTGCTGTTCGGTTGTGAGATTTAAAACATCTTTTATACCGTAATAGAAATACCATGTTGTTATATTTTGTATTCCTATTTGGAGGAGTACAAACCACGAAGTAATGGAGCGTCCCCACTGATATTTGTTTTTCATTCCGGCAATGATACCGTGCCAAAACGGTACTTTTGGAGTATAATCTTTTGCTACTATAATCCTTTCCTTAGTACCTGTATAGCTCAGCATTCCTATTACACAGCCTGAAATACCAAATACAGGAATTATTATACGGTATGCGCCTATATGCTCCATTCCGCCTGTAAATCCGGCAATTATCGGTACAAAAAGATTTGCAAGAGTTGGGGCAATCGAATAAATAAAAGTAGAAATTGTTATAACTTCTGCCCTTTCATTTGAATCAGGGCTCATTACCTGCGCCAAAGTTGTATATGCTTGATCGTAGAAAGGATAGCAAAGCTGAAGAAGCATATATGTGATAAACAATGACCAAAGTCTTTGATCATAGCTCATTGTTTCAAAAGGCAAAAATGCAAACACACAGCTGATAAGCGCTGACGGAACTCCCATATACAGAAGATAGGATCTGAATTTACCTTTTTTTGCTTCGGGTGTTATCAATTATCATTCCCCTTGCAGGGACTAAAAAGATGCAGATAACAGTGGCTATTAAATTAAGATTTACCAAATCTCCGTTTTTCAAACCGAGAGCGGAACCCGCAAGCAAACTTGTTCCGGAAAGCCCTATGTAATATATCATTTGAACGAGCATTTTGACACCTATACCGCCTGCGCTGTATGCCATTATCTCTTTATACGGTATATATTTGCCTTCGGGAGGATTATTCCAGTTATTCTTTACCGTGTTGAGCAACTTTTTCGCACTATCTAAAGCCTTCATCTAAAGCACTCCGAATTACCGCAGACCTTCTCTGCGGTATTTTTCATTCATATTAAACTCATAATCAGTGTCGCCGTTGAAAAACAGCTTTTTAATCTTTGTCCTGTTTAATAATCCTGAGGGCTGATAGATTTTGCTAACAGCATAATTTATACCCAAATAATCATAATAACTCTTAAATGATTCGATTCTCTCTTTAAAGTCATTCCAGTCTTTAACAGCTTCGTCAGACCACGCGGACTCTGCAAGCGCTTCCATACGGGGATGCAGTTTCATCTCAAGCTTTTCTAAAGAATTTGTCCATTCCGTCCAGTTTTCACCCTCAACACCCATAACGCTTTTTTGAGAACCGTTTATACCGTATTCTTCAGGTTTAAAGCAATAAGTGTTTTTCAGCGGATACTGGCCATAAGGAATGTCAAAATAAAATGACTTGTGGTTTGACATAATTATATTCAAGCCTTTTTGAGCGTGGTTTCTTGCGTTATTGTCTTTTTTAGGAGTCCAATACTGCGCAACTACACTGTTGTCGAGATTTTTAGCCTTTAGTATCTCATTCCAGCCGATAAGGCGTTTGCCTTTTTTCTTTAGATGTTCAAGTATCAGATTATTAAAATATCCCTGAAGTTCTTCCTCATTTTTGAGATTATTTTCTTTCATAGTTTTCTGACAATTGGGACATTTTTTCCATTCGTCTTTCGGCGCTTCATCGCCGCCGATATGAAAATATTCTCCGGGGAACATTTCGCAGACTTCATCTATAACATCAAATACAAACTGAACCGTTTTCTTTTTACCTGCGCATATAGTTCTGTTCCAATCTTTAATTTTCATAACTTTTTCAGGAATAGAACTACCGAAATAACCGGGAACATCTCTTTTAAGTTCTCTGCACGCAAGCCAAGGATAGGCGGCTATTGCAGCGGCGCAATGGGCGGGAAAATCTATTTCCGGCACAATCATAATGTTTCTTTGCGCTGCGTAATCGACTATTTCTCTGATGTCATCCTGAGTATAATAGCCTTTATGAACGCCGTATACTATTTGGGTTGAACCCCAGCCGTTAATATGCGTGCTTTTGCGAACGGAACCGATTTCAGTTAAAAGCGGATATTTTTTAATTTCAATTCTCCAGCCCTGATCATCTGTTAAATGCCAATGAAAAACATTAAGTTTCATCATAAACATATTATCAAGAAGCTTTTTTACTGCGTCTTTTCCGAAGAAATGGCGGCTTTCATCAAGCTGTAAGCCCCTCCACTTATATCTCGGTTCGTCGGATATTTTACAGCAAGGCACACGCCTTTCGCCGAGTTCATATCTGCTTATCTGCCTAAGAGATTGCAAGGCATAGTACGCCCCAGCCTCATCACAGGCGGTAATTTTAATCTCTTTTTGATTTACTTCAAGAGTATACCCCTCAGCTTTCAGACTATTGTTTTTTTCAATAATCAGCGAAGCGTTGTCATCTCTTTGAAGTTTTAAAAGCGGAAGCGGGAAATCTGTTTTAACTGTTAAATCATCTTTAATCAAAAAAGTTCCGTTAAGTTCTTTAACTTGTTTCGGTGCAGGTATTAATTTAATCATAGCGTCTCCTGTTAAGATAAATCTACTGAACCTGAAAATTCATCATCATCTTTTATGTACTGTTCGTAGTTTTCGTTTTGCCATACTTTTACATAGTCAACAAGAAAATCGGAATCTGATGAATTTGTATCATCAAACTGACCTATTTTCTTTCCGTGGGGTCCCCAGCCGTCTCCTGCGTCAATTTCAACCGTAAGGCGTAGAAATTCTTTAACCTTAGATACTCCGCCGTCATCGGTTGCCCAGGTCGGTTCTCCGTCTACATAGAAAACATAATATTCGGGTGTCCATTTAAGAGCAAAGGTATGATAACCATCGTATAGATCCTGCTCAAGTGCACCGATATAGGGTGAGCTTTTTGCGTCCTCACCGTATCCGTCCCATAAAAGAGCGTGACCCATTTCGGATTTTTTACTTCTTCTGAATGCACTCTCATATACATCAATCTCTGTGCCGTCTTCGCCCTCGTTGCCTACCTTGCGCATATTTGAGGACTGAAGCCAGAATGCAGACCACATACCGTCTGCATCGGGGAATTTGACACGGCATTCAAAGTAACCGAAAGCCTGGGCAAAAAGAAGCGTATCCTCTGTTCCCTTGTTGTTATTGTTATCGCCCGTAATCATTCTTGTTTCGATTCCGCCTGTGAATCTGCCTTTTGACGGGCAGTCGCCGTCACAAGTGTGGTTTTCTTCATAACGGGAATGAACAACAAGGTTTGAATCTTTTATTTCCACCATTTCGGGGCACCACCAGCACGCATGTTCGGGTTTATCCTCATCGTTGCTCTCCCATCTGATGGCGTGTGGGGATGTAGTCCATATCTCTTTACTGCCGACATATTTTTCGCCGAAAGTTATTCCCTCGTTTAATGATTCGCCGTTAAAATCATCTTCAAATACGAGATACCAACCGTCCTCATTTAAAACTGGGAGTGAAAGGTCGTATTTTTCATTTTCTTTCCAGCTGTCATCCTGTTTTGAACAGCCGCTGATACTTAATCCTGTCATAATTATAACTGTAATCAAAAGTGCTGATATAATTTTTTTCATATCAATATCCTCACAAAACTACTTCACAAACAACTGAATTACTTTCTGCGCCCCAGCTGTCTATTGCAGTAATTGAAACATATTTTGTGTTTTCTGGAAGATTGCTCGGAAGTCTAAGCTCGGCATTATCCGCCATATTCTCAAGACCTAAAACAAAGTCGCTGAAATAAAGCACCTCGGAAATTTTCTTTGGCTGACCGTTTTCGTAATTCTCGTTTGCAACATTTATTTTATATCCTTCAGCATCATAATGAACAACATTGTTGTCATAATCGGTTTCTTCAAACTCGAGAACATTTTTATTTTCATCAAGAAATACAAGCTTATAGGAATGAACAAAATCATCGTCCTTGCCTGCTTCAAAAGTGATAGTTCTCTGCTTATTTCCGTTAATATCAGTTATATCTGCATATGAAGCTTTAAGATTTTCATTTAATGTGGGCGCTGAATTTTCATCTGCTCTTTTATCGGTATATTTGCTGAGGCTTTCCTCACTGCCGAAAGGAGCGTTGATAACCCAAGGCTCTTTGAGTTCATTTCCTGTATTGGCTTCAAGTCTGTTAATTGTAATCTTATCGTTCTCTATTTCCATATAGAGGCAAGCGGGAAGCACATCTGCCATTGAATTTCCGTAAGCGTCCTTGGGAATACTGCCGTTGAACTTTCCTGTTTCAAGCTCGATATAATCAAGACTCTGAGTTGTGAAAGCGGTAAAATCGCCCTGCCATATTGAACGCTCATCTATAAGTGAGTAGTGAGAATGAGCCGAAATTGAGATTACCTGGCTGTAGTCCTTTAACACATCGGTAATATCGCTGTTTCCCCATTCATCGGAGCCGTATGCCGTATCGGACGGATTTAAATGAGTTATAACAAAAATCGGCTTTTCGGGGTCATCGGCAACAGCCTTGTCAAGCTCGCCTCTTATCCATTCTTTATTCTGGTATGATTTATCGTAAGTTCCGTCAGAAGAGCTCCAACAAATGAAGTGGTAACCGTTTATAACCTTATGGCTGAAAGGATATTCGCCTGTATATTCGGTAAATCTTTTCTGAAGCTTAGCAGGAGTGCCGATTTCCTTGGCTGAGATAAAATAATCAAGCCAGTAATCGTGGTTACCCATTATGTAAAGCGGAATAGGCTTTTCATCGTCACCCATTACCTTATCATATATTTCCTTAAATGTACCCCACGCTTTTTTAGAGGAAAGGTCTGTAAAATCTCCTGCAATAATAAGAGCGTCCATACCCTTGTTTTTAAGCATGGTTAAAGTTTTTTCACAAGACTCGTACTGATGTGTATCCTTTTCTTTAGAATCAGGCAGCTGTAAATCACTTATAACTGCCACTCTGAGCGGCTGAGAATTTGTTTCAACCGTATAAGTTTTCATTTCATCAGTTGTTTTTGCATAACCGAAATGAACGCCCAATGAAGCTCCTATAACAGCCAAAACAACAACTACGCAAATTATAATCATTACAGACTTTTTCATAATATTAACCTCTCAATTCAATCATTATTCCTTTTCTTTTCTTGAGTTTGAATGATTTGTTTATATTTATAGATTTCTTTCTGTCCTTGCCGAATCTTACTTCACTACTGCTCACCGGAGAAAATCCGAGTAAGTTCTTATCTACATTTATTCCGAATTCTTCACTTTTATCGGAGAAATTATAAATGCAGACAAGAGCGTTTCTGTCTTTCAAATAAACAGTAACAAGAACATTTTCATTGCTTGTTTTCACGGGGTTTTTGCTGTGCCAGTAACCGAGCATCTTGCTTTCGGTGATACCGAAATCATCCCACACCTTATACATTTTAACAGCGTTTTTATATCCCCAGCCGTAGCGGTTGTTCATGCCGTACAACATTCCTGCATAAAAATCACCGCCGCCTTCGAGCATCTGACCTGTAAGACCGTAAGGTATTCCGCTTACCTCTACAAGCATATATTCAGGCGAATATTTCTTATAGAAAAAACCTTCACCGAGCCACACACTGTCAATAAACGGAAGTATTTCCGTGTAGAGATTCATACAGCTAACATCTCCCGCTCTCGGTTCCTCGTGATTCCACATATGCATATCTATCAGACCGTCTGTTTTTTGAAGCACCTTTTTCGCTCTTTCAAGCGTTGTTCTGTCAAGGGATGTATCATCAATATAAATACCCTTGATCCCTATATTATCAACAAGCCAGTTCAATCCCTCAACATAATAGTTGTCAAGTCTTGTATCAGGTCTTACAATAAATGAAATGTCGTGGTCGTTTTTATATTTTCCGTGCTTATATTTAACGAACCAACCTGGGATAATGTCTTCTCCGAAATTGTCTACCAACCACTGTGGTTTTTCCTTTTGCCACGAATGGCTGACGCCCTGTTTTCTCAGAATTATTTCATCTCCGAGCGCCTTATATACAAAAGTTTCCGCCATATGATTGCTGTGTTCACGCTCGGTATAATAGAGTTTTATTCCTATTCCTTTTTTGCGTGCATAATCAGCGGCGAATTTTAATCTGTCGACCTCATAAAACGGATAGTTTATAAACGGCATTATCATATTGCCCTGATGGAATATAACATGAGTTAATCCATTTTTATGAGCATTATCAATTTCTTTTATTTCATTTTTAAGCTTGCTGTTATGAGAGTATCTTACAGAAAAGGCTTTTTTATAATCAATAGGTTTCAACGGAGTAATATGAAGTTCAAAAACAAATCGTCTTGTTTCGTTTTCTTTAAATTCAAAAGCCCCTGTTGAAGCAAAAACTTTTGTAAAGTCTTTGTTTTTCTCTACTTCTATGCGTCCTTTTCCGTGATTATCCCATGTTTCTTCAGGTACAGTTAGAGGCAGATTTTTATAAAAGATATTCACAAGCGGCCTTGTGTAGTTTTCCGCCTTAAACTTAACTCTCATGCCGCAGTTTACGCAACCGATAAACAAACAATCCTGCTGTTTTTGGTTATCCCACTTATATTCAAGCGCCTGCGCTTTTGATGCTCTGAGCCCCAAGCCGTGCATAATGAGAGAACATTCGGGAGAAACATAAAAATTCAGCGAAACATCGTTTGCAGTGAAATCTTTTTTCGGAGTTATCTCAACTGAATACTCCATCTGCCCGTCATATCTTAAAGTGGAAGATATTTTTGCAAAATAGTTTTCATTTTCACACTGAGTAGTATTTTCAATGCGGTTATTGAAAAGCTGACTGTTTGTTTCGCCGTTTAAAATCGGGTTGCCGTCAATCAAAAAGCTTGTTTCTTTTGAAAACAGCTTTTTCTGCACTTCTTTTTCAACCTGAATTTCCTCATTGTATTTAGAATAAATCTGTTTGGGCAATCCGTTTTCTTCGAGTTCTACTTCTCGTCCTAAAACAGCCAAACAGTCTTTTGTAATTTTGGGAGGGACATAAGGCTTTACAACGGATTCATCAATACACAAATCAGAATTGAGCCACTTAATTCTTGACAATCTCCACAAATCATTATAGCCGTTGTTTTCAACAGGGCTCGTGTTGATTTTGAAAGTAACCGAAAAAGAACGGCATTCATTTTGAGTATTTATAATAACCGTGCATTTTTCTTCCCTGCCTGAAGAAAGCTTTTCTGCCTCAGCAGTGAAAAAAAGAGGCTGAATTACATTCTTTTTGATACCGATTTTTTGTGTTTTTCTGTTTCCGTATTTATCTACAACATCGGTGTTTATACATGATATTTTTAATTTTCCGCTTGATGTAATAGAATTTATAACATCATCATTTTCTAAAACCAAAGCAATTTGAAACACAAAAACTTCATTTTCAGACATCACCAAACTGATATTGTCATCAATTCGGCGTTTTTCTTCAAGAATACTTAAATCGTCAAAGTGAATTATTTTCTCTGTTCTGTCAAATAGATACAGTTTCATATCAAACCTCCCTTTGATTATAAATTAATTATAATATACTTGTTGTTGTAAATAAATTCAAAATACAGTATAATAAATACAAAAATCGGAAATCACAGGTGTTTTATATGTATCAAAGCGAATTTTTTCATTTAAAACAACATAGCTGCTCAACAGGTTTTCAACCTGAAATAATCAGTGCCTACAAAATACTTGCAGACAATTCATATTATCATTACTGTGATGAAGATGAAAAATCAAGCTATGAAGACGGCACATATGCATTTATCCGATGCACTTACGGGCAGGGTAAAATATTCACCGACAAAGGCACATTTATATTGGGTGAAAACACTTGCCTATTTATTAGATTTAACGAAATAATAAAATATACGAGTCTTACAGATTTATGGGGATACAGATGGGTGAACTTCACCGCTAAAAATGTTCAGGAAGAGTTTGAAACAGACAAAATTTACGAAATACCATTATGTGAAAAAGAAAATAACGCTTTTACCGAAATGCTTAATTACGGAAAAAACTATCCGCTTAATAATAATTACATTAACACATTGTTTACTGCTTATTTTTATTCAGTTATGATAAAAAATAATCTTAACGAAGAAGATTTGCAGGCAACTCAAAGCAAGCTTATTGATGAAATTTGCGCTTATGTAGAGCAAAAGATATACTCAAGAGTATCAATAGATGAAATATCAGCCTTTTTCCGTATATCGCCTAGAAGGCTTCACCAAATTTTCACTAAGGAATTAAATATTTCTCCAAAGCAATATATACTTAAGAAAAAAATGGAGGAAGGATATAAAATCCTTGTTCAAACAACAATTCCCGTTAACAAAATAGCAAATATGCTTGCTTTCAGTTCACCCTATCATTTTACACACGAATTCAAAAAGACTTTCGGCATAACTCCGAGAGAAATAAGAAAAGAGAACGATTGACAGTTATCTTTTAAAGCATAATATCTCATCAAAAACAAAAAGGTATTCGGAATAATCCGAATACCTTTTATTATTTAACTCTATATGCTCCTGTTGCTACAACTTCTACTTTATCAATATACGGTTCTTTTCTGCACTCGTCTATCACAATTCTTATGCGGTCAGTTTCAATCGGTTTAAAAATTGCAATTTTAGAAAATCCGATTACCGTGCCTGAATATATTTTCTCAGAATTTGCATAAACAGAAAACTTTTCAACTCTTTGCGATTTTGTTGTATCTTCCGAAAGTCTTATGCGGTCTACCGACTGCTTGGGGAATTTAATTTCAATTTCAAAACCGTTATTTTTTACTGATGTTTCAGCTTCTTTTATTACAAGTTCATCTTCAAGTTTTATCCACTTGCCCATTTCATAAAGCCGTTTGACATCGCTTTTTGCAAATAAACCTTTTTTATTAGGCGGTATATTCAGCAGTAAAAGCGAATTATTCCCCGCTGAATTGTAATATATTTTCATTAGGTGATTTAAAGATTTAAGCGTAAACCTTTGAAGAGGATGATAAAACCAACCGAGACGGATAGACACATCTACTTCGGCAGGATACCACATAAACTCGTCAAAATTGCTCAAAAACTTTCTTGAGCCCATATCGGGAAGCATAACATCCTGACAGCGCTTTTGAAATTTCTTCATATCATCGGTATCTTGACAGTTGGCGCAGAAATTCTGCTGTTCATACTTAAATTTAGGAACAACATTCCATTCGCTTTCGCGTGTTTTTCCGCTTTCGTTGCCAATCCATCTGACATCGGGGGCACAGCCTGACATTACAATATTAGGCTGTAGCTCAAGCGCCGTACTCCATATTCTTTCAAAATCATAATCCTGAACAGGCTGACCGTCTGCTTTTGCTCCGCAGGCGCCGTCAAGCCAAAGCATAAATATTTCGCCGTAATTTGTTAAAAGCTCTTTAAGCTGCTCAATATAAAAATCGTTATATTGGGGAGTGCCGTAACATTTTGCGTTTCTGTCCCAAGGAGAGAGATAGACGCCGAATTTCAAGCCGTATTTTTTACAGCTTTCCGAAACTTCCCTGACAACATCTCCCCTGCCGTTTTTGTAAGGGCTGTTTCTTATGCAATGTTCTGTTGTTTTAGTGGGCCAAAGGCAAAATCCATCGTGATGCTTACAGGTTAAAATAACTCCCTTCATTCCTGCACGGGCGATTGCCTCGCACCATTGGTCAGTGTTTTGATTAGAGGGATTAAATATTTTTTCGCTTTCTTTTCCGTTTCCCCATTCCTTATTTGTAAAAGTATTAACAGTATAATGAATGAAGGCATAATATTTCATTTCCTGTATAATCAACTGCCGTCTGTTGGGAACTATTGAAGTATATAAATCAATTCTTTCCTGCTCATTCATATATAAAACCTACTTTCTTTTACCAAGATGCACCCACAAATACACAATGAGGAAACTGCCTAAATCGTAACACGGTTTCAGTCAGGTGTCAACAAGCATAATGAATCAAACAAAAATAAAAAGCCGTATCTTGAAGATACGGCTTTGATATTAGTCCGGATACACAATTCTGGTCTGAATCTCTGAACCGGCTGTAAATGTAACTCTCATTCTGTAATCGGAGAAAACATTGATTACTTTTGACTTCTCAAGTCCAAGTGAAGTACCTGTTCTTGTCGCTGTCCAAGAATCAACAGTTGAGTAACTGCCCGAACTGAGTTTTTGAAGTTCGATAACAATTTTCAAATTTGTTGATCTTTTAGCGGACATTGAAGCAGTACATTTAGCAGTTACTCCACTAATATCAAAATTATATGAAAGAACCCCGATTGTAGTGAAATACGGAGTAATCTCCGGGTCGGTATCGTCCTGCGCCATAACCGTTGCCGTTGAAGCAAAGCAGCTGAATACGCATACGAGAGAAAGTAAAAGGCATAAAAGCTTTTTACCTGTTTTAACCTCTGTCATTTTTTCACCCCCTCTTTTCAGTTTTTATTTAAAATGTTAATAAACATTTTGAGCTATATCAAGCAATTCATCACTGTTCATAACACCGTCTACAATAATATAATAACCGTCTTTATTACAAACGACGCCATTATAGTCTTTACCGTCACTGAAAACAATATATTCAGTACCGTTGAATTCAATCGTGCTACATTCATATTTTTCAGTATCTAAATTAGAGACGCTGTTAGCTTCAATAAAATGAACATTAAACCATACAGAGTTTTCATTAGTATATTCATAAATTCTATGATCCTCTAAAACAGAATCATATATCATCGAGAAGCCATCAGGTATGTAATGCAAAGATATTTCATCAATATCTTTGTTTCCGTTTTCCGAATCAACGGAAAATTCAGTATAAATATTAAACGGGTTTAAATCATAATTATGGCTTGTCTCAATAGCAAAAGCTGTGACAGCAAGCGCTAAAATTATTGCGGCAACAAGAATTGCCCTTGCCGTTTTCTTAGTAAAGTGCAGTCTCTTTTTGCCGTCCATACTGTTTATGATTTTTTTCATTTCTCTGTTATGCTTTTTAGAGAATTTATGCTTTTCAGAATTCTCGGGTAGAGAATCAATCCATCTTTCGAGGGACATTTCACATGCTTTTTGAAGATTGCTCATTTTCACTCACTCCGTCCGACAAAATATTTCTCAACTTTGCTTTAGCAGATTGAAGCTTTTTTCTGACAAGCGCATCTTTCATATTGAGAACCTCACCAATCTCCTTGCTGTTGAGGCCGTAAACATATTTTAAATAAACAATACTTTTTAAATCCTCAGGAAGTTTATCAACAGCAAAACTTATTTCAACAGTTGTATAATTGTCGAAAGTTTCAGTTTGTTGAAGTTCTTCGTAATTCTCGTATGAAAGCTCTCTTGTATTATGAACATTTTCTTTTCTGAAAATACTTATTGCCTTTCCTTTTGCAACAGTACAGAGAAAACCTCTTAGCTGACTCTCGTTTTCTGTTTTAAGAAATTTCTCAAAATTCAAAGCAACATAAATAAAGGTTTCCTGAACACATTCCTCTGACAAGGCATCATTTCTTAACTTATCATATGCAATCCAATAAACCAGCGATTTGTATTTATCATAAATATTTTGAAAAGAAGCCTTTTCTTCTTCAGTATCAAGCAGATCTAAAAACACTACCATATATTAAATCGCACCAACTTTCGTTTTTGTGAAAAATTTTTTGAAATTATCCTATTTTCGACAAAATAATTTAAAATATAACAAAATATGATATTTTTTACTAAGCTATTATATCAAATCAACCAAAAAATTAAAGTCATTTCAGTAAATTTATCATATTAACAAAGATTTTTTTAGTTTTGAAACTCATTATAAAAGAATACAAACAAAATTACTCTTGAAAGGCACATTTATATATGGTAAAATTATTGCAGTTTTTAAATAGATAAAAAAGGAGTTGCTGAAATGAGCGGACATTCAAAATGGAGCACAATAAAGAGAAAAAAAGGCGCCAATGACGCCGCAAGAGCAAAGATATTTACAAAGATAGGCAGAGAACTTGCAGTAGCTGTTAAAAACGGTGGTCCCGACCCGAGCGTAAACACAAAACTTAAAGATGTTATTGCAAAGGCAAAGCAGAACAATGTGCCGAATGACAACATTGAAAGAATGCTTAAAAAGGCGGCAGGAGAATCAGGCGGCGCAGATTACGAAGAAATCATTTACGAAGGATACGGCCCGAGCGGCGTTGCAGTAGTTGTTGAAGCGCTTACAGATAACAGAAACCGCACCGCAGGCGAAGTAAGACATTATTTTGACAAAGCAGGCGGAAACATGGGCACATCAGGCTCTGTAACATTTATGTTTAGCAGAGAAGGCGTTATACTTATTGAAAAAGAGGATGTTGATGAGGACGCTCTTATGATGGACGCTCTTGACGCAGGCGCAACAGACTTCATTACTGACGATGAGGATGTATTTGAAATTCGCACAGAGGCAAACGACATCGGCGCTATCCGTGACGACCTTGAAGCTAAGGGCTACAAAATCGTTTCAAGCGAGCCTGCTTACATTCCCGCAACATATACCCGTCTTGAAAAAGAAGAGGATATGATGAAAATGAGCCGTATGATTGATATGTTTGAAGAAAACGATGATGTTCAGGCAATCTGGCACAACTGGGAAAACGAGAACGAATACGAAGGATGAGTATCCGCAAATTAAACAAAAAAAGCCGTGCTTTTGAAAATTCAAAAGCACGGCTTTTATTATTTGTTATTTATTATTCTTTTTCCTGCTCTTTAGCATTGTCAGTGGTAGGTTTTTCAAGGGCAACTTTTTTGAGAATTTCTTTCTCTTCCCTCATAGCCTTTTCTTTGCTGTCTTTCTTTCCCTGAGTCATCTCCTCATAGATTGCGGAAACGCTGTCAACATCACCTTTAGCAATAATTTCACCGTGGTTCAAAAGAATAGCGGTATCGCAAATTGCTTTTACCTGATCAATGCTGTGGGAAACGAAAAGAACAGTTACGCCCTTTTCAAAAAGAGACTGAACTTTTTTAAGACTCTTTGTTCTGAACTTAGCGTCGCCTACTGACAAAACCTCATCAAGGATAAGAACATCAGGCTCAACCGCCGTAGCGATTGAGAAACCAAGACGGGCTTTCATACCTGATGAATAGTTTTTGAGCGGAACATTAATAAAATGACCAAGCTCTGAAAACTCTACTATTTCGTCATATTTAGACTGAATGTATTCTCTTGAATAGCCGAGAATAGCACCGTAAAGGAAAATATTTTCCTTGCCTGAATAGTTGGGGTCAAAGCCTGCGCCGAGCTCAAGAAGAGGAGCGATAACGCCGCATTTTTCAACAGTACCCGTAGTGGGTTTATACACGCCTACTATTGTTTTCAAAAGCGTACTTTTACCTGCGCCGTTAAAGCCGAGAATTGCAAGGTGCTCGCCCTTTTTAACTTCAAAGGTTACATCTTTAAGAGCGTCAAACTTTTTATATTCAAGGTTGTGCTTGATGAGTTTAATAACATATTCTTTAAGGTTGTCTACTTTTTCCTTATTAAGGTTAAAGGACATAGTTACATTTTGAACTGAAATTGCAACATCGTCACGCATGATAATACCTCTTAATGATTTTATTACTCCTGTGTCGGCGAACAATCAGTCCTCAAAAACAGCGCCCTTAGCACCGCTTGTTACATGCTGTGCATATCTCTTGATATAGCCTGAAAGCTGCTGAACGGGAGGATGCCAGTTTGCCTTTCTCTGTGCAAGAACTTCGTCTGAAACATTAACCTTGAGAACTCTTGCGGGAATATCGATTTCGATTTCATCGCCGTCCTCAACAAGTGCGATTGTACCGCCCTGAGCAGCCTCGGGGCTAACATGGCCGATTGAAGCGCCTCTTGTTGCGCCGCTGAAACGGCCGTCAGTAAGAAGAGCAACAGAATTGCCGAGACCCATACCGATAATTGCAGATGTGGGCGAAAGCATTTCTCTCATACCGGGACCACCCTTGGGACCCTCATATCTGATAACAACAACATCGCCTGCAACGATTTTGCCGCCGTTGATAGCTGCAATTGCGTCTTCCTCGCTGTCAAAGCACTTTGCAGGGCCTTTATGCTGCATCATTTCGGGAAGTACTGCGCCCTTTTTAACAACTGAGCCTTCCTCTGCAAGATTGCCCCAAAGAACAGCAATACCGCCGTCCTTAGAGAACGGGTTATCAAGTGTGCGGATAATATCTCCGTCAGCATCGGGAGCTTTTGCAATACGCTCTGCAACAGTACCGTTAACGGTGAGTGCGTCTGTGTTAATCATATCGCCCTTTGCAAGCTCTTTCATAACTGCCTGAATACCGCCTACATCGTTAAGGTCTGTGATAAATACAGATGATGCAGGGTTAAGCTTACAAATCTGAGGAGTTTTTCTTCCGTATTCGTCAAGCGTTTTAAGGTCGATATCGTGACCTGCCGCATGAGCGATAGCAGTAAGATGAAGAATTGTATTTGTAGAACAGCCGATAGCCATATCTGTTCTGATTGCGTTTTCAATAGCCTTTTCTGTGATAATATCGCTCGGCTTGATATCCTCTTTAAGAAGATCCATAACTCTCTCGCCAGCCATTTTTGCAAGGCGGAGTCTTGCGCTCATAACAGCAGGAATTGTGCCTGAGCCGGGAAGCGACATACCGATTGTTTCAGTAAGGCAGTTCATGGAGTTAGCAGTATACATACCGCTGCAGGAACCGCAAGTGGGGCAAGCTGAGAAAGCACAGCTTTCAAGATTTTCAAGGCTCATATTTCCTGCGAAATATTTACCTGAATATTCAAACATTTCAGAAAGACCGATACCTGTATTTGTCTCTGTGCTCTTTCCGGGCATCATGGGACCGCCTGAAATAAAGATACAGGGAAGATTAAGTCTGCAAGCTGCAAGAAGCATACCTGGAACAATCTTATCACAGTTGGGAATAAATACGATTGCATCAAGCGGATGAGCTGTGAGCATAACCTCAATTGAGTCTGCAATAAGTTCTCTTGAGCAAAGGCTGTATTTCATACCCTTGTGGTTCATAGCGATACCGTCGCAAACGCCGATTGTATTGAATTCAAACGGAACGCCGCCTGCGTTTCTGATACCTGCCTTAACCTGCTCGGCAATTTTATCAAGGTGCATATGACCGGGAATGTAGTCACTCTTTGAGTTAACAACGGCTACAAAAGGTCTTTTCATTTCGAGTTCGTCAATTCCGAGAGCTCGTAAGAGAGAACGATGAGCGGCCCTTGACGGACCCTCTTTGATTAAATCTGATCTCATTTTAATATCTCCAAATAATTACTTATCTAATGGTTTCATTGTCGGGACGAAAGCAACCATCTTTTCAATCCGTCCTAAACCTCCTCATATCTCATAACAGGTCTAAACAGCGTTTCTTCCGGAATCGCTATATCCCTATAAATTCGTGTAGTTTTTCGGGGGATTGGAGTATAAATTGGTGTAAATGGTGTAGAAGCTTTTATCCTCGCTCAAGAAATGCCACTTATTCGTTAGACACTTTATTATACTCGCTTTTGAAATATGAGTCAAGACCTTCAAACTCAGACTGCCTAAGCTCCTTCGTCACATCGGTATAGATATTGAGCGTTGTTGAAATATCCTTATGACCAAGCGTGTCTTGAATGACCTTGACATTCACGCCCGCTTCGCACATTCTCGTTGTAAATGTATGTCTTAATGAATGGCAGCTAAAATGCGGAAGTAGCACTTCGGGATTTTCGTTCTTCAAAAACTGCTCATCGTTACAGTCACGAATTATGCGGCGGATTGCTTTATTCAGTGTTCCCTGATGTTGCGGATTTCCGAAGCGATTGATAAAGATAAAATCTGTATATCCGTCAATGGTAGCGATACAATGAAGATCAAGCAACTCCTGCCTTTCCTTTTCCATTATAATTGCCTCTTTCACAAAACTGAGCATTGGCACTTTTCTTTTTCCAGCCGGAGTTTTCGGCGTATTGACATTAAAATAGCAGCCTTTTTTACTACCATCAGTACGGTGGTCATAGTAAACCAAAGTATGATTTACATCAATAACATCGTTCTCCAGATCGACATCACACCATCTTATCATAAGTATTTCTGCATATAGAACTCACTTCGGTAAGTGCCGTCCTTGAGCTTAAACATATTCGGTCTTTCGCAAACAACACGGAATCCGAATTTTTCGTACAAGTGTCTTGCACGGTCATTGCCCTCTATGAACTCCAGCTCCATAATCTCGGTTCCTCGGTTCTGTGCCGCCGATACAAGCTCCTCGAACATTGCAGAGCCGATACCGAGGTTCCAATAGTCTTTGAGAATAGCATTGGCAATGGTTGCACGATGCGATACTTTCATGTCTCCTCTGAAGCTGATCTCACAGTTGCTGGCATCCTCACCGTCAACGTAACAGGTGATACCCAATGTATCAGGGGCAGAGCGCAAGCGGTTTACCCATGCTTCCTCTTGCCCGATAGTTGTTGTCCATTCTTCGGGATAGCGTGCAAGAAAATCAGTTTCACTACAAGATTTCTTTATGTAGTTCAGTAATTTTTCCGCATCCTCAACACATGGACTTTTTAAGATGGCGGTCCTGCCATCTTTCAATATGATTGTTTTTTCTTCAAATATCATTTCGATACTCCTTTCGGTAAATTACTCCTCGATTGAAAAGAGTGCTTTAATCATTTTTGCAACTTCATCTGGAGCCGGATTTGTATTGTCAAGTTTCATATAGTTCTCAAACGGCAGTTCTTCGCCGTCATAGGAATTAAGGCGATACTTTTCGCTCGTTGCCCTCATTTCAGATTCGCTCCAATTGAGATCACGCTTCCGTTTGCTTTTTTATCCCCGGCATTTTATCCCCCTGCGGGGATAGGACAACCGCCCGGTATGTTTATCCCCGTTCATAATTGTTGATATAGGGATTATACCGTCTAATTTTGTAGATTTTTCCGAGATTTTCCGTAGAATTTTCGTAGTCGGTCGCAAGTTTAGACAAGAACAAACAACAAAATGCTGTATAATGTCAAATTTTACCGCCCTTTGAATACTGCACCGTAAGAAAAGACTTTATGGCTCAAATAAATATGGGAAACGACCTGCTATCAGGTCGTTTCCCATATTTATTCCGTAATATCCTCAAAACAAAAGCCAACTTCTCGAACACAACGGATAGCAGAAGGTAAGCTGGGTGCTATCTCACGAAATTTTCTGCGCAGGCCGTATACATGACAGCTTACCGCATTGGCTTCATTTCCCATTGGATCTTCTCCCCATACAGCCTCATAAAGCTGCCTGTATGACAACACCCGCCCTTCATACAAGGCCAGTCGGTAAAGTAGTTCATACTCTTTTGTTGTCAGTAATACCTCCTGCTGATTATAGTATACCTTTCTTTTTCCTGTGTCAATTATGAGGTGGTTAAAAATCAATGTCGGTTCAACTACCATTTCAATCAGCTTCAAATCAGGATGACGCTCCAAAATCTTTGAAATTTCTTCTAAAGCAACATTATCCTGGTCTAATAGTTCCAAAATCACAATTCGTTTGATAATCCCACCTTCCTTCTAAAACAGCCGCCATCGGGCAGATGGCGGCCGTAAAATGTTAGATATTCTGTTCCTTTTTCTTTCTGCTGTAAAGCGTCATGCCAACAGCGCCGGCTCCGGATGCAGCCAGAAGACCAATCCACAGCATCATATTGCTGTTATTGCCGGTCTGGGGGCTTTCTGTTTTCTCAGAAGGCTTGCCAGGCTGTTCGGGCTTGGCTGGGTCAGTCGGGTCTGTAGGGTCTGTAGGAGTAGTGGGGTCGGTGGGCTTTTCGCTGGTTTCAAACGGTGTGTTAGAGCCAAGGATAGCATACTGGCTCAGATGGGTAGTCTCAAATACCAGGAAGTCACCTTCCACCACTGCATCAAAGCGTTCCAGCGGGTCACCCAGATATACCGCCTGATAGTATTTGTAGCCCTTAAGCTGATCAGTCATCGGGATTTTAACCGTCATGGGGTTATCCTTGATTTCCAGAGCTTTACCGTCTTTGCTAACTCTGATCTCGTAAATAGACAGCAGGCCCGGCAGCTCCTCTTTCAGTTCCGGACGGCTTCCCAGCACGCTTTCCTGCGCCATAGTGTCGGCATAAAGCTCTGCTCCCTCCGGTACGCCGTCGGTCAGGGAGATGGAAACCCCGGTATCGGAATAGGTCAGATCCTTAATTTTTCCTTCATCACCGGGCGTCGGAGTCGGCTCTACCGGGTCTTTAACGGGCACTACCTTGATTACATCGTTGGTGCAGAAGTAATCGAATGTACCTGTTTTTTCAATAACCTGGCTGTAGCCCTCGGGGATTGCCATATGATCCTTGGTAAGATTTCTCATACCCTCAACAGGAACTGCAATTACAGCTTCTATTTTATCGCCCCAATAATCCACAATCTCCATCTTGTCGGTAAGTCCCTTGTAAACGGAATACCAAGGTGTTCCTACTCCGCCTTCAGGAGGATATTCAATCTTATCCGAACCCCAATAGAAGGTTTCGCCGTCTTTTTGAAGTAAGGTCATGGTCGTTGTATTTGAAATTTTTGCGTCAACGGTTTTTCCCTCGGGGTCCTTAGTATAGCCCTCGGGCCATGCTACGCCGGCGGTTTGGCTGACAGCTACCGCGAGATATTCATTTCCACTGGCAAGTCCGTCAACCTTTACAAGCTCAAACACATCAGTTTGACCCTCTGAATACTCATTAGGCTCGAAGAAGTAAATGCCGTAGAGTTTGCCGTCATTGTCCTTTGTGGCAAGCTGCCATGTTCTGTTAGCATAACTTTCTTCATCTTCATAAATAACAGTTGCACCCACTGCATATTCGCCTTCCACGCCGGAGTCAGGGGTCATGGTAAGGGCTGCTTCCAGATTGCCTTGGAAGGGAAGGGTTGAGGAGGTAGTAGATAAAAAGGCCGCAGAATAAGTGTTTTCACCTGCGCTCTTATACGCTGTCACAGAAGCGTTTGAGCCGACCTTGAGCAGACCCTGTGTTCCCTCAGCCATAAAGCGGATCGCCGCAATCTGAGATGTTTTGTTTTCATTGATGGTCAGGGAGCCGTCTCCAATAATCTCCAGGTTGCCGCCCCAGCCGAAACCGTATACCACCAGTTCGGAGATATGGTTGTCTCCCACCAGATTAAGCTTCAAATCATCGCCCATCTCGTTGGCGACAAGGATATTGGTCGGGTTGTTGTAGTTGGTCAGGGTAACGGTATTGCTCGCCTTATCATAAACAGCACCTGATACATCGTCAATCTTGCCGCTGTTGGCAAAGAGCGTCTGATACCCATCCTCCGAATTACCGAGCTTGAGGTATGCAAAACTGTAGTCCCCGGACGAGGGGCCGTTCGCCGCAAACGTCGGCACAGCCATTCCAACAGCCATACAAAGCGTCAGCAGTCCTGCAAGCAGTTTTCGCTTCAATTTCATAACTGATTTTTCTCCTTTCAAGATAACATTCATGTGAATAAACGGTTTGATCATTCTTTTTGGTGTATCACCCCTCTTTTTCTCGGTGTTCTATGCCATCCGTTCCCCGGTGCGCCGGTTCAGGCAGCCAGGGCGGAACAAATAACCTTCTTTGCCGCAGTTAAAGTTCTTTATGCTTTGGTATTCACCAAAGCATAAAGGAGGGATATCCCTTCTGCGTTTTCAGCTTTCCTGCGTCTCCCATTTGGCGTAGAGATCCATCGGCGCATAACCCTTTAATTTTCAATCAGTTTGCGTGGCTGCTTTTTGCGAAAGCGAGAAATGTTCACTTCCAGCATATATTCACATCGAGTTTTTTGAAAACGGTCAGTGACAGTCTTTCGGTCACTGCCCGCTTATCATAATGCTATTTCGGGTTTGTCAATGTTATTTAGTGATCCCTTTCTTTTTTCTCTTGTCTGTAACACCCAACACGGTCAGAACACCACCGCTGGCAAACAGCAGAGCGACCCACAGGAACATATTGCTGTTATTGCCGGTCTGGGGGCTTTCTGTTTGCTCAGAAGGTTTGCCCGGCTGTTCAGGCTTGGCTGGATCGGTTGGCTCAGTCGAATCGGTTGGCTCTCCGGTTCCCGCTGCAGGGATGGCTTCAGTCTGCACATATTCACAGACCGCACAGCCGCGCTCTCTGGAACCTTCTTCGGTTTCGGTGGCCTCTTTGGTTACTTTCCAATCGCCGTAGGTATGGTTTGCCACATTCAGCTTTTCACCGCAGGAGCATTCCTGCCAGTGCTGGGTTTTGTCATATTTCCATGTTTCATCATGGATGCCATGCTCATGTTCAAGCATCGGAATGGTTTCGGTCTGAACATGGTCGCAGACCGTGCAGTCACGTGCTTTGGAGCCTTCTTCGGTCTCGGTGGCCGGCTTCGTCACTCTCCATTCGCCGTAGGCATGGTTTGCCACATTCAGCTTTTCACCACAGGAACACTCCTGCCAGTGATTAGTATCATCATATTTCCATGTTTCGTCATGGATGCCATGCTCATGTTCAAGCATTGGAATGGTTTCGGTCTGCACATAGTCGCAGACCGTACAGCCGCGCTCTCTGGAACCTTTTTCGGTTTCGGTGGCCGGCTTTGTCTCTCTCCAATCGCCGTAACTGTGCTTGGCCACATTCAGCATTTCGCCACAGGAGCATTCCTGCCAGTGCTCGGTATCGTCATATTTCCATGCTTCATCGTGAACATCGTGCGTATGAACCGGCAGCGTCTCTTTCTGCGTATATTTGCAGATGGAGCAGGTACGTTCTCTGGAACCTGTTTCGGTTGTGGTAGGCTCCTTTGTTATCGTCCAATCACCGAAAGTATGGTCGGCTACAGTATCTTGATTAACTTCTTTGCAGTAGTAGCATACCTTCCAGTGTGTAGTCGAACCGCTACTCCAGTCGTCGGTATAGTAATGTTGGTGTTCCCTGTATCTATCAATCTGCTCATAGCCGCAGGTAAGGCACCGCCTTTCACATACGTCATACTTCGTATTTACATCATAATAGATCAGCTCCCATTCGCCGAAGTTATGGGGACTCTCTTCAGATATCTCTCCGCAGCTGCATTCTTTCCAATGCTGGGTTCCATTATTTTTCCAGCCGCCGAAGCTGTGTTCATGGGGGGGAGTAGGCCCCTCTCCGCCGCCGGTATTGCCGCCGATTGCCCAGTCGCCCCAGGCGTCTCTCTTCCATACGGTATAAGAGCCGTCCGGATCGCCGGTAAGGTAAATCTGTCTGGCCCGTACTTTAAGCGTATACGCATCCTTCGACTGAGTGATATTCTTCGAATCGAAAAATACCCACCTGTCTATCTCAACGCTTTCTGTCTGGAGTACCTGACCGTTCAGTACCAGCTGCGCCTCATACTCAAGATACGTGCTGCCTGATGCGTTGGCAGGTTTATCCCACATTACCTGGTTTCCGTATCCCGACCAGCGGGGATTTTCCGGCACATATTGCCCCGCAGCAAACGCTGTCGCCGGCAGTATTCCTACCACCATGCATAAGGACAGCAGCAGCGCCAGCAAACTCTTTTTTCGAAACATCTTCATTTCCTCCTTTACAAGTAGAATCAGTTTTTGGTATTTCCGCCGTCCGGTTCGGATGGATCCTTTCCTCCGGGCTGACGTCTGCGCGGCGTGGATTTTTGAGTTGAGCTTATTGACCGCCAGCATTCCCCCGTCTTGTCTCCCGATATTTTTGGCGATGCCGCACAATTTATCTAAAAATGACATTCCGATTTCCTTCCTTTCCCGGCCGCTGTTTCCTATACGGCATAATGCCGGTCCGTCACGAAACAGCGGCGGTTGATCATCAGCTCGTTCTCAAGGTACTGGGCAACCTTATCGGCTACGGCGGTCACCGCCCGTTCCTCTCCCTGGGCCGACAGGCCGGGACAGGGTTCACGCATGGAAACCGTCAGTCCGGTCTCCGCATCCTGTATCTCTGTCGAAAGGCTGAAGGTGCTGACGTTCCCGTAAACCGAAAGCCGGGCGACCACCGCGCCGCTTTCCTCTTTCCGGTATTCCGCCCCCTCCGCGTCCAGCACGTCGTAAACGGCCATCTGCACATACCGCCGGACATAGGGAAGGAGCCTTTTCACTTGACGCATTCCGTTTCCCTCCTTGTCATGTATTCCTTGTTTGCGGTTTTCCGCCGCTTCCCTATTCGATGTAACCGCTGATGGGCTCTGCATACATTTTGTTTTCAGTCACCGGCTTGTAGCGGTCACTGCCGGTGCTTTCATACCATCCGGCCTCCGCCCGGTAGATTTCGCCGGTCTGCGTGTCGTACACGCGCTCGTAGCCGCCGATTTCGTCGCTCTGCATCTGGCTGGTGATATCCTGCTCAACGTTCCGGCCCTCCCAGGCCGCCATGATGATTTCCAGCCTCTCATTGGTGATGCGGCTGATTTCCTTTGACATCGCCACCTTTTCTTCACCGGCCTGCTCAGTGGCTTTTACGAAACTCTCAGAATAGGCGAGCGTTCCAAGGCATTTGGCGAGGACGCTCTCCCATTCGATGAAGGTATCCTTCGCGGCGGTGACCGCCATGACGTTGTATGCCATGTAGTAGCCGCCGTCCGCCTGGGGGATGATATAGCCCGAAGGCGGTCCTGCGGCAATATTAGCGCTTCCGAAGTCCACCACCGACGCGGCAAACATCCCCTCGCCCTCCTTGCCGTTTTCGGTAAAGGACGCCCGCAGCGTCTCTTCTCCCAGAGCATACGAGGACAGGAGGCTGGCCGAGGCAAAGCGGTCGGTGACGGTAAAGCCGTCAAACCGGGGGAAGGTATAGCCGGCATAGCTCGGCTCCCACTGCTCTGCAAACACCGCGTATTCCGAAAACAGCTTGAAAAAGTTTTCGGTGGAGGGGGTTGTCAGCACCGGCGCCTGGGAAAGCATCTGCGCCCATGTGTTCCCCATGGTGACGTTATACGCATAGGCGTCCTTTCCCTCCTGGCTGTGCAGCAGACCCTCCGCCTTCAGCAGGACAAACATCTGGTTGAGGGGCTGGCTGGGATCCTGCACCCGGATGGAATGGTACATGGCCGTACCGCCGCTGGTGACTGTCCAGCCCTTGGGGATCTGCAGGCTGAAATCCGCCGTTTCATACAGCTCGGTTTCGATGGACCTGGCCGCTGTCTCAGTGATTTTTATGTCGTTTTCTTCTTTCGTGATGGTCCCGTCGCTGTTGACGACAGGCTCCTTTTCGCCCGGCTGCCCCTGCCCGGCGCAGCCGGCAAGAGAGAGCGCCAGCGCCGCCGCCAGCAGCAAGGATAATACGCTTTTCTTTTTCATAGCAGAACGCCTCTTGATCGATTTTTATTAATTTCAATAGCCATCCAGAGCGAGGAGATTCTCCATCACATCCGGCAGGTATGCGATGTAGCCCGATTCATAGTCCTCGCCTATCGCCTCCGTGGCGGGGAGAAGCTTGTAGTCCGCCGTGATGATATAATCATGGGCGATGGTGAGCACGTCGCTGTAATACCGGCTCAGCAGCTCCAGCTTTACAAGCCGGTAGCGGTTGCCGCCGCCGAATTTTGGGAGATAGGCGGCGGGGGTGCCGTCGGTGTTAGTGGTCTTTTCCTCATAGCTCAGATCATTCTCGGAGATATCGTCGTACATGATCTGGTAAAACGCCTGATCGGTCGCCAGGATGTTCCCATTTAAGATGGCAACCGCTTTTTCTCCGTCCCCCACGGCCTCGTCCGCCACCTGGTAAACAATATAGCCGTCCTCATCGTCGTCAAAATAAATCCCTTCAAAGTTCTCGGAGGGGAGCTGTCGTTCTGCCGCCGCCTCCAGCTTCCCGTCTGCGATCAGCAGATAGCTGCCTCCGACGTGCACAATCCGCTGGGATCTGTCCCGCAGCCCGACGTCCTCGGTCAGCGTTTTTCCGTCTGCGCTGTAGCGCCAGGCGTGCTGCTGGCGGACGCTGTGGAGCTGCCTGTATCGGAAGACGGCTCCGAAGGCTCCGTCCCGCCGGAGCAGCCGACAAGCAGCAACCCCATCGCCAGCAGAAGCGGCGGCAGACGCCGGGAAGTGGATTCTTACACCCTCATTTTAGGTGAAAAGAGGCCGGATTGTCTATGCGTAAATCCCGCCAATCGTATCAAAACAGGTGGCGGTGAACCGCCATTTTTCAAAAAACCGATGGCGGTCAACCGCCATTTGTGCATATTATATAAATCAAAGCACAATTTTGAGGCTTTATATATGCACAACTTCTAATCGTTCCAAATAGGGGTTGAGGTGTACTTTTCGTTCCTGATTTTTCCTTTCCCGGATGCCGAATGGCGTAAATTTCATTTTTCAAGTGGGGAAAACGATGTTTTTTATCACGACAATTCGTTACCGCACACAAAAACACCCTGCCTCTCCTGAGAGAAAGCAGGGTGTTCTTTTATCCTGTATGTTAATCGTTACGGTAAAGCAGGTACATGGTGATGCGGGATTTTGCGCCCGTCTTTTCGTACAGGGCGGAGATATGCCGTTCCACCGTCCGCTTGGACAGGAACAGGCGGTCGGCGATCTCCTGGGCGCTGCTGTCCGAAGAAATCATCTGGGAAAATACATCCCATTCCCGTTCGGTCAGCCCGTATTTTGCAATGAACGCCTCCCTGCGCTCTTCGTCCGACTTTTGGGAAGCAGGCGGCTCCTTGGGCTCCATGACGGCGTTCCTGCGGGCGGTATACACGGCCATAGCAACGCTGACCGCCACGAACAGCACCAGGGCGATGACAATGGCGGCCAGGCTGTTGCCAGTGGCCAGCAGCGCCACCGATCCGTTGGTGATCAGGGCGGCGCTCACGTTATTCATGGCGCGGCCCATGCCCGCCCACAGCGACGGTAGGTGCATATGCCGGGAAAGCTCCATAAAGCCCGTTGTGAAGAAGACAACGAAAAAACCCGAGGACAGGTAAAAGACCACCAGACCGATCAGGAACGGCCCGCCCAGGTTCAGCACCACAATGGACATAACTGACAGCATCATTACGCAGTACATGACGAGTCCCATATACTTCCGCTTGCGGATATCGAAGACAAAGCCTGCGGCGAGGCCGCTGAATGCCAGCAGCAGGCGGGGCCACTGCCCGATATCCGTCCCGCTCGCATGACGGAGAGTCACGGCATTGTCCAGTGTGCTGAACACGCAGGCCATCAGCACTACCAGCAGCGCCAGCATAATGCCCGCCGTCCGTTTTTTCCGGGTGAGGGAAATGTCTTCCGCAGGTTCCGAAGAGGCGCCCGCAGTCTCCGTCATTTCGATGCGGCTTTGGGCGGCCTGTCTCGTTCGGATGACCAGCAGGCTCAAAGCCGCCAGGAATACCGAAAGAAACGCCGCCTCCGCAACCTCCAGGTTGACAAGGTTGTTGTTTGCATACTGGAGCAGAATTCCCAGGGCGTAGGCGATCCCCGCCAGCCGTGCCAATGCATTGTCGCCGTCTATGGTGACGGCAGCCAGATAGTGGACGGCGCTGCCGAAAACGCCCAGCAGCAGGAACAGCATCATCCCTGCTGCCATAGTCGCCGCATAGGAGATATGCTGCTGAACAATGAAGGTACAGATAATCGCACCCAGCGCCAGGATAAAGGTCAGCGCGCTTTTATAGCGCCTTCCAACCCAGCGTTCCATGGCCGGATACAAGAAAAAGCCGACGGCGCTGGCGCCCAGCGCATAGTTCTGGGCAATGACAGTTCTCCCTTCCGTCACCGACAGAGAAATCATATTGACAAACAGATATTCCGCCCCTAAAAAGACAAAAGTAAAAATACCGATCAGCAGAATGGCGTTGACAGACGCCGGCTTTCTCAGTTCCCCTTTCATCGTACCACCCTTTCCACAGAAGCCGCTGCAGGCGTCCCGTTATTTCTCCGATTCTTCCGTCAGCTCCACTACATCCCCGATGTCACAGCGGAGCGCCCGGCAGATCCGCTCCAAAACCTCCAGGCTCACATATTCGTCCCGGTTCAGCTTTGCTATCGTAGAGGAGGACACATCTGCCAACTCTGTCAGGGCAGATTTTTTCATCTTTTTATCAATCAGCAATTTCCACAGCCGGTTGTACTGGACAGCCATACGCTTCATCTCCCGCCTTGTTTATGGAAGACAGTATAGCACAAAAATCGTGAAAAGTCAATGGATTTTATGAGATGTCACATATTTTTACGAATGTTAAGCCAAAAGAAAGCAGCCGCTCCTTTTACAGGCTCCTTTTACAGCCATAGACATTTACCGCTTTTTATTTCCAACGAGGTGAAGAAGCTAAAATACAGGGGAAAGGAGTACGATTATTTTCTGTTTACACTTCTTACAATTCGAGTGAGAAAAATACGCGCGTAAAATATATGGGTCAAAAAGTGCAACGCGATTTTGAGCCATAGTGTTTTCATCTTCCTCAGCGCATTCCGTTAGGAGCTGACGGCTGTATAAAGCAACCAGTCTGCTGAGGTTCTCTTGATCTGAACCCACTTTCTGCTTATTCTTCGCTAAAATGCGTATTTCGGCAATTATACGCTCGATTTTCTCAGACTCCGGGATTGAAACCTCTGCATCCGTTGGATACAGTTTATTGAAAATGAGGCAACCGAAGGCACCGGGGAGGCGATGCAGCGTAAAAACATCCCCATGCTTTTGAAAGAAACGCCACACCTTCGTTTTTTCCCAGTTCCACCTTTGTCCCAGGGTTTCCAATGTCAGTACGGCACCGAACTTGCCAAATTGAGCAATCGGTGCCAAAAAAGAAAACGCATTGTCAGGATCTTCTGATACCGTGTGGCACCAGAGGTCAAGCCATGCGTCTGCTTCATCAAAAATATACTGTTGTTCTACAAGTCTGTCTGTAATGTTTCGGGGTAGGCAGAGGAATCCATAACCTTCGGTGGCATAGACAGTACCATCCATACACTCCTCGCCGGAACATTTAATAACCCAATCGGTTATCTGATAAGTTAGCTTTTTTGTCTTTGCGTTTAGTGAATAACTGATATAACCAAGCTCAGAGAGCTTAGAAAGGGCCTCAAGGCTCTTTACGCGGCTTCTGGAGCCGAGAATGCTCTTGAGACCCACAACGCCACCAGACCACATTCCCGGGCTTACAGCGTTAATATGGCCACAATAAGAAGCTTGTCCCTTGCGGAATGCTGCGCGGGATGCAAGCTTAGCCCAGGCGCTCATAATTCCTTTACCTTCTGGCAGATGATTTCGGGGCAATTTGACCCATTGATACTTCATCAAGCATTTCACAAGCGACGCCTCCTTCATTTTTATATAAAAAATAGGCGACCTCAATGAAGAAGTCGCCCAGCAAGTCTTTCTTTTAAATTCTGACAATCAATCCAGCCAGCTGGTCTGTTTGAATTCCAACAAGAAACCAACCGTCTCTCATTTCTATGCGGGTAGGGACCCACTCACCGTCGATTAGGACATCCAAACATTCGCCACAGTGTAAACCACCATAGTAATCGAGTAACCCAAATCGAATATCCATTCGGCCACTATCTTCATCGGTGACCATAGTACCTTGTCTTTTCATAAGCTCCTTTCCGGAATCGTCAGAGGAATTTTTCTCCAACTCCTTCTTGTATACCTTTCTTAAATATTCATCAAAAATAGTTCTTCGAATCAAGGCCTTCTTTCCAATTTTATAGACCGAACCGGCTTCACGTGCCATACGTGTAAACACCTTCAGGCCGAGTCCATAATAATCGGCGCCTTGATATAGTGTTATAAAATCATGCTTCTGCATCTCGATATCTTCGTCGTCAAGCATATCTGAGAACATCCAAAGGTTTCCACTCATACTGGTTCCTCCTCGGATTTCAAGGTGCTTGGCTCATGAAACCTTTCCAAGTATTCCTCGAAGATATCACGATTGATCAAAACAGTACCATCCATACGGTAAATGGCTCCGGCTGCACTGGCAAGTTCTAATATTTTTTTGTGTTGCAAACTATAGATGATTTCGGCATCTTTATATCGCAGGAACTGTCTGCGAATCCTTTTAGCACTCTCCCTTACATCGTTATGTTTTTTCAGGTCATAATATGCTCTTGTCTCTTCACTAATCATTGTCTTTGTTCCTTACGGTTTTAATTTTGTCATGACACAAGCAGACCTAACAAAAAAAGAGAACACCTTCTGAAATTACTTTCAAAAAGTGTTCTCTATACAGCAAGTACTGTATTGTGTTTTATCCTTACAACAATTCATTCTGCTTCACAATTCTTCAAAATTATATGAAAAATTGTTGTCAATTTGTTGTCAACTCGGATTTGAGATGCCGAAAACCCTTGATTTTACTGGATTTTTTAGTCCAGAGGCTTCATTGTGGGGAAGAGAAGTACATCTCTTATACTGTATGAATTTGTGAGGAGCATAACAAGTCTGTCTATACCGATACCGAGACCGCCTGTGGGAGGCATGCCGTATTCGAGAGAGGTTACGAAATCGTGGTCTATCATATTAGCCTCATCGTCGCCTGCTTCACGAAGTTTCATCTGCGCCTCAAAACGGTGCATCTGGTCAATCGGGTCGTTAAGCTCTGAATAAGCGTTGCCGTATTCGCCGCCCATAATGAAAAGTTCAAATCTTTCAGTAAGAACGGGACAATCGGGCTTTCTCTTTGTAAGAGGGCTTATCTCTACGGGATAGTCCATAATGAATGTGGGCTGAACAAGGTTTGCCTCTACAAACTCTTCAAAGAATGAGTTGAGAACATCGCCCCAAGTTTCCTTGCCTTTTTCAACCTCTATACCCTTTTCTTTTGCTATTGCAACTGCCTTTTCGTTATCTGACATAAACTCAGAAAAATCTATGTCGCTGAATTTCTTAACAGCCTCAACCATTGTCATTCTTGCAAACGGAGTTTCAAGGTCTATCTCCGTGCCGCAATAGTTGATATGAAGATTGCCGCAAGCTTCCTGCGCAGCGTTTCTGATAAGAGCCTCGGCAATATCCATCATGCCGTGATAATCTGTATATGCCTGATAAAGCTCAATACAGGTAAACTCGGGATTATGTCTTACATCCATACCCTCGTTTCTGAAGTTTCTGCCGATTTCATAAACTCTTTCCATACCGCCTACTATGAGTCTCTTAAGATAAAGCTCTGTTGCGATACGAAGAAACATATCAAGATTCAATGTATTGTGGTGAGTTATAAACGGTCTTGCAGCCGCGCCACCGGGAATGATGTTAAGCATCGGCGTTTCAACCTCGATAAATCCGTGATTGTCAAGATAATTTCTGATTGAAGTAATTATCTTTGAACGCTTGATGAATGTATCTTTAACATCGGGATTCATTATCATATCAAGATAACGGCGTCTGTATCTTGTGTCCGTATCTGTAAGTCCGTGGAACTTTTCGGGAAGCGGAAGAAGAGATTTTGAAAGAAGTCTTATAGTTTTTGCGTGAACGGAAATTTCTCCAGTTCTTGTCTTAAATACAAAACCGCAAACCTCAACAATATCACCTATATCCCATTTCTTGAACTGAGCATACTCTTCCTCGCCGATGTCGTTCATACGAACATAAACCTGGATTCTGCCGTTTCTGTCCTGAACATCAATGAAGTTTGCCTTGCCCATATCACGCCAAGTCATAATTCTGCCGCACACGAAAACATCCTTGTTTTCATACTCTTCAAAATTAGCTTTGATTTCGTCGCTTTCAGCAGTCTGATTAGCGGTTGTGATTTCAAACGGGTCCATAGAGTTTTTCTGAAGCTCAAGAAGCTTGTCAACTCTTATCTGCTTCTGTTCGTTTTCGGAAAGAACAACCTGTGCCATTTCCATCTGCGCTGAGTTTGCATTGTTTCCGATAAACGAAATATTATCAAGCGCTTCCTGCTCTGAATCAGCGCTGCCGCTGCAAGCAACTGCGCCTGTTTGCAGGAAAAGCGTATATTTAATTTTATCGCCGTCAGCCTCAACAAGGAATTTAGGATTAGTTTTTTCCTCATCGTTCTGAAGCGTGTTTTGCACTTTCATTCTGCTGTTTTTCTTTACAGCCTTTACGCCTCTTTTACATTCATCCTCTTTTTCGAAAACGGGAGAAGATGCGTAAACCTTATCGTCCGCTATAAATTCAAAGCCGAAAGTGCCGTCGGCATTCTTTTTTATTTCAAACTTTCCTGCCATATAATATACCTCTTGCTATTAGTCTATTGAGATGATTTCGTAATCAATGCTTCCGATAGGAGCTTCAACTGTAACAGTGTCGCCTGCCTTTGAGCCGATAAGAGCCTTGCCTACGGGGCTTTCATCTGAAATTTTGCCGTTTGACGGGTCTGACTGTGAGAAGCCTACTATCTCATAAACAGCCTCTGCGCCGTCATTAAGACGCTTTACAGTTACTTTTCTGCCGATTGAAACGGCATCCATATCTTCTACATCGATGATTTCTGCGTGGTCAAGCTGATATTCAAGTTCTGTGATACGAGCCTCGATTTTAGCCTGCTCAGATTTAGCCTCATCGTATTCGCTGTTTTCTGAAAGGTCGCCGTATGAGCGTGCAACTTTAAGTTTTTCTGCTATATCAATACGGCCTTCCGTTTTAAGCGCTTCGAGCTCTTTTTCAAGTTCTGCCTTGCCTACTGCCGTCATTTTAAATGTTTTTGCTGCCATAGTACTGTCTCTTATACACATCTCCGAGCCCACGAGACCGAGGCTGATCTCGT